>MDTD01060414.1_pt1 | contig 75163 bp, 82 predicted proteins | sample 811221 | NCBI WGS metagenome assembly MDTD01 (sample SAMN05326646, study PRJNA326480) | marine metagenome | isolation source: seawater | place: Pacific Ocean: South West | collected 2011 | reverse complement strand
TGGAACCAAGCTTCAGCGCAACCGGCGGGCCCATGTCGGTCTTGTTCGCATCGACGATATAGAGTCGTCCGCTGTTGCGGTCACGTAGACAGTCAATGCCGCCCCAGTCCAGTCTCATTTCCTTCGCAAAGCGCTCGATCACGGTGATTTCATCCGCCGTGTAACAATTGCGAGGTTCGTCGAGCAGTACCTGGGCGTTCTCGTTCGCAAAGCGACGCTCCAGCGGCCGGCGCTTGCGGAAGACCACGACAGGCGATCCGTTCACGAGGCAGCAGCGGAGGTCTTCAACCAGCCCGCCTTCAATCTCGTTATCGACCAGCACCTGGTAACATTTGCCGGGAATCGCCTCATCCAGCGGGCCTTCCAGAACCCGCCCGTCATGGGCCGCGTTCAGTTCGGACTTTTCCACCATCCGGCCGGTATAGGTTGTCGGGTCGACTGCGAGCGAATAGCCCGCCGCCTTTTCAAAGGCGACGCCGACCTTGGATTTCGACACATCATGGCATTCGAAATTGACGAGGCGCGCGCCTTCCTTGACGTCCGGCAGCTTGTTGTTCGTTTCGGTACAATCATCGAACTGCATGACGATGTCGGCCTTGGTGACGTCGTCGATCAGCTTCGCGCCAGCGACATGCATCACCGGCCAGATGAAATACCAGGGGCGCGGCTTGTCCGGGTAGAAAGCGATGGTCGGGCGCTTGTGCCCCTCGATCCGGCGCCAGATGCGCCAGGACTGCGCCGCACCGTAGAAAGTGAGCCAGGTGAATACGTCGTTGATCAGTGAGAACGTCAGCGGAATACGCGCGCCGGTTTTCTTCACCAGCATGGCGCCGTCGTCGTACTTGAAATCGGTCAGCCACAACCGGTCTGTCATGCTGTACTCTCCTGACTGGCGAACCCTGCCTTGCAGACGGGTTCGCGGCCGGTTTCCTGCCTCGCACGCCGCCAGCTCACTGACAACACACTTAATGCGGCGCAATTGTGATCACCGGCCATACGGAAAGGCCCTTAGAGCAGTGATTCGATGCTGGACAGATCGTAGCCCGCACCTGCAGCGGCGTCGACGATTTCCTGCCCTGTCCCCTGGCCGGAATGGGTCAGGGCCCAGGCGGTGATACAGCGTGTCCCCGTGCGGCAATACGCCAGGACGGGCTGGGGCGCCTCGTTGAGGATACCGCCCATGCGCTCAACGATTTCGGGCGTCGGAGCGCCGGAAAAGGGCAACGCCACGAACGTCAGCCCAAGCGCTTCCGCCTTCGCCCGGATCGGCCCCATACGGGGCTGTTCGATGCCGCCTTCGCCGTCCGGCCGGTTGGCGATAATGGTCTTGAAACCGGCTGCGGCGATCTCTTCGACGTCATTTTCTGAAATTTGCGGAGCAACGGCGAATGCGTCTGTTACGCGGCGTATATCAGCCATTTGGGAGGGTCCTGTCTGTTGAGACGGTCTTGATCGATTCGGATACCTAGCTAAGGAAGGATACCCGTTCTGCCAAGGTTTTGGTGGAACACCTTTTCGCTATGGCCCTGCTACAACGACGGAAATTTGCCCTTGTCCACCCTGCAGCGCGCCCTCAGCCGGATCCCATGGGCCTATACAGCCCGCCGCCTGCTGATCGCCATCCCAACCATGCTGGCCATCATCACCATGGCCTTCCTGATGATGCGCGCGGCCCCAGGTGGGCCATTTGACGGGGAACGCAAGCTGCCGGCGGCCACGGAACAGGCCATCGCGGCCAAGTTCGGTTTCGACAAGCCGCTTCACGAGCAGTATTTCAACTATGTCGGCGGCGTGCTCCACGGCGATTTCGGCCCCTCCTACAAGACGCTCGGCAAGAGTGTGAACGACCTGATCGCCGACGGCCTGCCGATTTCCCTCACCATCGGATCCCTGGCGATGATCCTCGGCATAACGATGGGCACATTGCTCGGTGTTTTTGCCGGACTCAGGCAGAACTCCTCGGCCGATTACGGCGTCATGGGCCTCGCCATGTTCGGCATATCCATCCCGACCTTTGTGACCGGGCCGATCCTGATTCTGATTTTCGCCCTTGGCGCCGGCATTTTTGCCGTTGGCGGCCTCGGCACCTACCCCAATATCGGCATGAACTGGCACAACATGACCCTGCCGGTCATCACGCTGGCCCTGCCGCAGATCGCCATCATCTCGCGTCTCATGCGCGCCTCGATCATCGAGACGATGCGCTCCAACCATATCCGCACCGCCCGCTCGAAAGGCCTGTCGGAACGCCAGGTGATCGCCCGGCACGCCCTGCCCGCGGCCCTGCTGCCGCTGATTTCCTATGCCGGCCCGGCCATGGCACGGGTCATGACCGGCTCGGTCGTGATCGAAAAAGTCTTCGGCCTGCCGGGGCTCGGATCCTATTTCGTCAATGGCGCGCTAAACCGTGATTACACGCTCGTGATGGGCGCGATCATCGTTTACGCCGGCCTGATCGTGATCCTGAACCTTGTCGCCGACATCCTTTACGCGGTGCTCGATCCGAAAGTGAAGTACGACTGATGAGCCAGGCTGACCCGCTTCTCGATCCCACAGGCCGCGTGGAACCCGTCAACCAGGCGATCGCCGGCGGCCGTTCCCTCTGGGACGATGCCCGCGCCCGCCTGTTCCACAACAAGGCCGCTGTCGCCTCGATGTGGGTGCTGGGGGTGATGATCATCATCGCCGTTATCGGGCCGATGGTCTGGGTCCACGACTACCGCACGATTTCCGGCGCCCGTGCCATCGCGCCTACATTGGAAAACTGGCACATCCTCGGCACAGACCTTCAGGGCCGCGACCTGCTGGCCCGCCTGATGATCGGCCTGCGCATCTCGCTGATGGTCGGCGTGGTCGCGACCGCGGTCAGCCTCGTCATCGGCGTCACCTGGGGCGCGACGGCCGGCTATCTCGGCGGACGGGTCGACAATCTGATGATGCGCATCGTGGATGTGCTCTATGCCCTGCCCTTCATCTTCTTCGTCATCCTGCTGCTGACCGTGTTCGAACGGAACATCTTCCTGATCTTCGCAGCCATCGGCGCGATCGAGTGGCTGACCATGGCGCGGATCGTTCGCGGCCAGACGCTTGCCATCAAGGGCAAGGAGTTCATCGAGGCCGCCCGCGCCGCCGGCGTGAGCCGCCGCGCCATCATCCTGCGCCACATCCTGCCGAACGTGATCGGCCCGGTGGCGGTCTATGTGACCCTGACCATTCCGGTCGTGATCCTCGCAGAGAGCTTCCTGTCCTTCCTCGGCCTCGGCGTGAACGAACCGCTGACATCGCTCGGCGTGCTGATCTCGGATGGCGCATCCCGCATGGAAGAAAAGCCGTGGATGCTGCTCGCCCCGGCCGGAACGATGGCCGTCACCCTGCTCTGCCTGAACTTCATCGGCGATGGCCTGCGCGACGCGCTGGATCCGAAAGACCGCTAGGCGGCTTGCCTGTTCACAACAGGCTGGGCACACTCCCGGAATCGGGAGGACAATCCATGCACCGGACAACAGCCCTCGGCGCTGTGATGCTCAGCCTTGCGCTGGCCTGTGCACCGATTGCGTTTGCCTCCCCGCCAGTGGAGACCGCCATGCCCGCAGCCCAATCCCGCACATTCGAGTCGTTCGACGGCACCACGATTTCCTATCTCGACCTGGGCGAGGGGCCTGTCGTCCTGCTTCTCCACGGATTTACCGCGAATGCGGACCTGAACTGGGTCCGGCCGGGCGTTGCGCAGAAGATCGCGGATGCCGGCTATCGCGTCATTGCACCGGACCTGCGCGGTCATGGTGCCTCGCCGGTGCCGGACGATCCTGCCAACTGGCCGCGCGACGCCATTGCCCGCGACCAGGTCGCCTTGATGAAACACCTCCAGGCCGAGCCTTTTGCCGTCGTCGGCTACTCTATGGGCGCCATCAGCGCGCTGCGCTACCAGCTGCTCTCGCGCGCCAGCGGGCGGCTGGTGCTGGGCGGCGTCGGCGACACGGTGGCCGACGAAAGCAATTCCAGCCGCAATGACGGATTCCGCGCGGCCATCGAAGCGGCGATGCGCGGAGAGGAGACGCCCGCAGCAAATGCCATCCTTGCGCGGGCAAAAGCCAGCGGTGGCACGCTGGAAGGCTATCTCGGCGCCCTGTCAGCCCGGCTTTATACCGGACGCGACCTGCTGGAGACGTTTGACCTGCCCGTCCTGGTCATCACCGGCGATCAGGATACGGATAATGGGTCCGGAGACGCGCTGGCCGGGCTGATCCCCGGCGCCCGGTATCAGCAGATTACCGGCACCCACGTCTCCGCCGTGGGCGATCCGGCCCTGCCCGAAGCGATCATTGCCTTCCTGAACGAAGGGCGCTGAGGCCCCCGCCCGCCTAAAGCCGGGCTTCGAAGTCTTCGAGGAACAGTTTCACACGCTTGGCATTCGCGCCGAGGTCCGACAGGCCGACGCGGCTGACGGAGCGGACATCCACGCGCGAGCCGCCCTCGCCTTCCGGCTGCACCCGGATCAGCACATCATCCTTGAACTCGAACCAGAAGCTCGTGTCCGTCGCTTCGATGCGGCCCTCTTCGGGCTCGGCCGTCACGATGGTCCAGCCCCGGTCGTTCACCGTTTCCAGTGCGGCCTGGTAGGCCATGTCGAACGGCACCGCCGGCAGGATGGCCGTCTCGATGTGCGGATAAGGCGCGGAAACTTCCTTTTTCTGGCGGTCCGGGTCGAATTCGGCCTGTTCCTGCACTTCGGAGACGAGCTTGCCTTCCATGCCCGGCCAGTTGCCTTTGGCGCCATCGGCGATCACCGGGGCGGCTTCGATCTCGTTGTACGCGCCGGTCGAGGCGCGGGCGGAGACGAGCGCCGGGGTCGGCATGATCGGGTTGGCCCAATCGGTCTGGATATCGTGAAGCGGCGGCAGGCGTTTCGCATTCTCGCCGGTCGCGTAGATCCGTCCCATGGACAGGCCAGACACGAGCAGCGCCCCCAGCGCCAGCATGAATGGCCGCTTGCGCGGGGCCATCACCAGCGAAACGATGATGGCCAGCGCCGAGACAGCAAGCGCCGCCATGACGATTTTCGGGCCCCAGCCCATGGCCAGCGTGCCGAAACCGGTGCGCCAGCCCCAAAGGCCCAGCTTCGTCCCGCCCGCAGCGATGAAGAACCACACCGCGCCGAAAACCGCGAAAGCCAGTGCAAATGCCGAAAACCGGCCGCGCCAGCCGCCATTCTGGTCCGAATTGGTCATGAGGTGCCCTCTCCCTGTTGTCCTGCCGAGGCATACAGCCCCTATACGATCTTGTCGCCCCTGATGGATCAATCCTGCGTGATCCAAACGGGCGTCCCGCCAGCACGTCCGCCCGGACACGCCCATGGCGCTCCGGCAAATATCCTGATTGTGGGGCAGGTTCAGCTCGTGTCGGCAGCTGGCCAGGTCTTCAGGGCGTCAATCAGCTGCACGGTCAGCCCGCCGGAAACGATACCGAGCGCGGCGGGCATGGCGTGCGTCCTGGGGATCGGCACGATGTACGGCCGGGCCTCTCCTTCAGCCTTCCAGCGCTGGATGGTGCGCGCGAGACACTTCGCCCGGCGCTTGCAGAATTTCAGCGTTTCCAGCATGGCTTCCCAGCGAGCGATCAAAGGCGCCGCAGGCACAGGCCCGCGCGTCGGCACAGCCATCGGACCCTGCAGGAAATCCGGCGCTTCACCTGCAGCGCCATCAGAAAGATCAGACGGCGGAGCAGAACGGCCAGCCGCTTCAGCTCTGCCGAGACGCGGCGCTTTACCGTTTTCGAGATCAGCTCCGGCTGTTTGAACAGGTCCGCATTCACCCCGGCTTCGGCCACGGCGCGGGCAATCGTGTAATAGGCGTGGGAGAAGAAATCCGTGAGGTCTGTGATGCCGGGAAGCCTGGCATGGGGGCTCAGGGGGTGGATAGGCGACCCATCTTTGCCTTTGGCCATGGGCAAAGGCGCCGGACAGACCGCAGAATTCAGCTCGCCTTGTCCCCGCCCCGTAAATCCCCTCAATTGCCGGGAGGGCGTTTCTCTGAGACACTGCGGTCAATAAAAAACAGGAGGCTACATTATGCGTAAACTGAGTATCATTCTCATTCCGCTCGCCCTAGCCGGGTGCGAGGCGATGGAAATCCGCGAGTCCCAGAAGGCTCCGCTGGCGCAGCAGATCGATGAAGGCCGCGGCGTCGCCTCCGCCGTCTGCGCGAATTGCCACGGCCTCGACCAGCAGGACGCGCTGCGTGCCGATACGCCTGCGCTGCGCCATGTGCTCAACAATTATGATGCCGACACGCTGCACGATAATTTCGAGGAAGGCCTGAAAATTGGCCACCCGGACATGCCCCAATTCCATTTCGGACCGCTGGGCGCCGACGTGCTGCTGACCTATCTGAAGAGCATTCAGGAACCCATGCCGGCTGAAAGCTGACCTGGGCGGCCTGGCCTCAGCGGCGGCCGGGCCATATCCGTAACATTCACGAATTGCGTTCGGCGCCGCATCGCGCGATCATGGGCCATTATCTGGTAAAGGAGAGCGCCATGCGCCGCCTGATCTATGCCCTCGTTCCGCTGTCCCTGCCCCTGATGGGCTGCGTGCAGACCTCGCCCTATGAACCGGAAATTGCCGAGTTGCAGGCACAAGAGGCACAGGAACTGGGCCTGACCGGCCTGCCCGTGGCCGAGGAAATCGAGCTTGGCCGCCAGGTCGCCGCCTCCCAATGTGCCGACTGCCACGGCATCGACAAGGAAGACGCCCGGCGGACAGATGCCCCGCCGCTGCGCTATATCCTGGCCGATTATGACGGCGACGCACTGGCCGAAGATTTCCGCGACGGGCTGAAAGTCGGCCACCCGGAAATGCCGCAATTCCAGTTCGGGCCGAAAAGCACCGACCTGTTGCTGAGCTATCTGATGAGCATTCAGGAGCCGGACCCGTCGATCCACGTGACCGACGAGGGCTGAGGCCTGATTTCACTGACGCTTACTTCGCCAATTCTTACTTGGTCTGGCCGCCGTCCACCGGCAGGATCGCGCCGGTGATGAAGCTGGCCAGCGGGCTCAGCAGGTACGCGGCAGCCGAGCCGATTTCATCTGGCTTGCCGAAACGCTGCAACGGCACTTCCCGGCGGATCCAGCGGTTCCACGAATCGCCCCGCGGGCCGGTGGAGCGTTCTTCCCAGTCGCCGCCCGGGAAGATGATATTACCCGGCGCAATCGCATTCACCCGCACGCCGGACGGACCCGCCACGCGGGCCAGTTCCTTGGCGAGATGGTTCATCGCCGCTTTCGACGTGCCATAGGTGACCGGCGTGCCAAGCGCGCCGAGGCCCGCAATGGAGGAGATCATCAGGATCGAGCCCTCCCCGCGCGGTTCCATCCGGCGCAGGCTGGACCGGGCGAGACGGAAGGCACTGTCGAGGTTCTGCTGCAGGCCCGCCGTCCAGGTCTCGTCATCGACCTCATAGCCGGGCGGGCACGGGTGCAGCCCGACATTGGCGACAGCGCCCCAGAGCGGATCGAACTCATGCTCGATCGCCTCGACCATGTCGTCGATGGTGCGGGAATCGCGCAGATCCCCTGCCCGGGCCCAGATCTTGTGTTCGCCATACTGGGCCGCAAGGCGGGCGCGCTGGGCTTCCAGCGCCTCCTCCCCGCGTGCCGCCATGGCGACCTTTGCACCTTCGGCCAGCAATGCCTCGACAATCCCAAGGCCGATGCCGCGGCTACCGCCGGCGACAAAGACCACTTTATCCGTCAGGCCAAGATCCATGATGCTTACGCCGTCGGCAGCTTGTAGTCCTTGAACGTGTCGCGCAGGGCCAGCTTGTTGATCTTGCCCGTTGCGCCCAGCGGAATGTTGTCGACAAAGGTAATGTCGTCCGGCGTCCACCATTTGGCGATCTTGCCTTCCAGCGCCGCGAAGATTTCCTCCTTGCTCGGATTTTCTCCTTCGACCGGCTGGATGATCAGCAGCGGGCGCTCATCCCATTTCGGATGGTAGACACCGATGGCCGCAGCATTGGCGACCTTCGGATGGCCGACGGCGATGTTCTCGATGTCGATGGAAGAGATCCACTCGCCGCCGGACTTGATGACGTCCTTGGCCCGGTCGGTGATCTGCATCGTGCCGTATTGGTCCATGTTCGCCACGTCGCCGGTGTCGAACCAGTTGTCTTCGTCCACCACTTTGCCGCCGGCGCCCTTGAAGTAGGCCGCCGCGATGCCCGGTCCGCGGACCAGAAGGCGGCCGGACGTCTCGCCGTCCCAGGCCACATCATTGTGCTCGTCATCGACAATCTTCAGTTCGACGCCGAAGGGCGGACGGCCCTGCTTCAGCTTCTGCGCCATGCGGGTGTCGATGTCGGCATCCAGCATGTGCGGCGGCAGCGTGCCCAGCGTGCCGAGCGGCGAGGTTTCCGTCATGCCCCAGGCGTGAACGACGTCGACTTCATAGTCTTCCTCGAAGGCCCGCAGGATCTTCTCCGGCACGGCCGAGCCGCCGATGATCACCTTGTTCAGGTGCGGCAGCTTCAGGTCGTTTTCCTGCAGATAGGTCAGCAGCATCAGCCAGACGGTCGGAACGGCGGCGGTGATGGTCACCTTCTCCGTGTCCAGCAGTTCATAGATCGAGGCGCCGTCCATCTGCGCGCCGGGCATGACCATGTTGGCGCCGGTGGCCGGGCAGCTGAAGGTCAGGCCCCAGGCATTGGCGTGGAACATCGGCACCACGGGCAGAACGACATCGTTCGCGCCCATGCCGATGGCATCGCGCTGCATGGTGATCATCGTGTGCAGCACGTTGGAGCGGTGCGAGTAGAGCACGCCTTTCGGGTCGCCGGTCGTGCCGGACGTGTAGCAGAGGCCACAGGCGGTATCTTCCGGGAAGTCGCCCCAGCGCACATTCTGCGAACGGCCGTCGATCCAGATGTCGAACGGCACGGCGCCCAGCGTGTTCTCCGGCATCGTGTCGGCACCGGCATAGATGACGAAGGACTTCACCGTCGGGATGTTGTCCTTGATGGCTTCGACGATGGGCAGGAAGGTCTTGTCGAAGATCAGAACCTTGTCTTCGGCATGGTTGATGATCCAGGCGATCTGCTCCGGGTGGAGGCGCGGGTTCACCGTGTGCAGCACGGCGCCAATGCCCATCGCCCCATACCAGGAGGCCATATGGCGTTCGGAATTCCAGCCGAGCGTCGCGACGCGGTCACCAAGGCCGATGCCTTCATCCTGCAGCGCGGTCGACACCTGTTTCGACATGTCGAACAGGTCGCCATAGGTGGTGCGCTCGATATTGCCTTCCACGCGGCGCGTGACGATCTCGCGGGTCGGGTTGATCCGTTTGGCGTGCTCCAGAATCTTGTTCGTTGTGAGCTGCCAGTCCTGCATCAGGCCTTTCATGCCATATCCTCCGTTGGACGCTTGCCGCGTCGTCATTGTCCTCTAACCGAAGTGTGTGTATTCGCGCGGGTGACGCGAGGCAAGGAAATGAGGGCCGCACCATGAAAAGATATGCATTTTCCGTGTTGTCACTGGCCCTGATCACGGGCTGCGGGGCGGCGCCAACGGCCGAAATGGAGACCGGCAGCGACGCCGCAAATATTTCCCAGGCCGCCCTCCCATTGCCGGAATATTTTGACTGCCTGCGCGAGAACAAGGGCATGGTTATTGCCGCCCATCGCGGCGGGCCGGACACCGGCTTCCCCGAAAACGCGATCGAGACCTTCCAGCACGGTTTCGACAAGGGCATCCGCGTCTTCGAGATCGACATCGCTGAAACCCGCGACGGCGTGCTGACCCTGATGCATGACGACCGGCTGAACCGCACGACGACCGGCCACGGCTATGTCTCCGACACCGACTGGGAAACGATGAGCGGGCTGGAGCTTGAGGACAATGACGGGCGGCGGACCGGCTTCCACCCGCCGAAACTGACCGACGCCCTCCTCTGGGCAAAGCGGACCGGCGCCGTGCTGGAGCTCGACAAGAAGCCGACCACCAGTTTCCGCAACATTGCCGCTACCGTGAAGGCCGCCAACGCGGCGGAGAATGTGATCTTCATTTCCTACAATGACGATCAGGCCGCCGAGATCGCCGCCATCGACCCGGATCTGATGATGACCGCCTCCGCCTATGGTGACCGCGATGTCGCCAAGCTTGAAGCGCGAGGCGTCGACCGCACCCGCTTGATCGGCTGGACCGGTGTGGACGAACCGAAACCCTATGCCTGGCAGCGGCTGATGAAGGTCGGCGTCGAACCGGCCTTCGGCACGCTGGGCCGCAAGGGCAAGCGGCTGGACGATGTCTATCTGGCCGATGGCGATGGCAGCGAATACGACGCCCTGGCCGCCGACGGCCTCGTCCTGCTGGCAACCGACGAACCCTATCGGGTGGCGGACCTGATCCGCGCCGACGATGTCGGCCGGGCGGCCTGCGGGCGTTAGGCCTTCGCCGCCACCGCGCGCTGCCACACAATGAAGAGCACCGGGACGACGAGTTCGATCCCCATGCCAACCATCAGGTCCTGCGAGGGCGCGCCCATCGTCATGTAGGACACGACGCGGCCAAGGCCGCCGATGAAGATCGCCGCACTGATCAGGAACAATGTGCGGCCATGCTTTTCAATGGCCGGAATGATCGACCAGAGCAGGAACGCCACGACGAGGTACATGCCGGAAAAGTACCGGTACTGATTGTCGAGATCGACGGCGACGCCCTCGGGCGACAGCCGCCCTGCCCCGCCGAGAAAGCCGAGAAGCGCGAACGCCACCGGGATGAGCGAAAAGACGCCGAGAAAAACCTGCAGGCCGCGTTTCATGGATACCCCCCTGAATGATGCACTGCGCAGCCAGTTATTGCCACGCGAACTGCCAATTCCTAGCCCGGACCTGACGGGCATGGCAATGATTGACCTTACGCCCCGGAAGGATTATGTGACGCGCGGGCTCTGGGACGCCCGCCGCTCGCGAGACGAAAGTCTTACGGTGAAGATCCCCCGGCGCGAAATCGCCGCGACACGCAAAAGACGGAACACCGGTCCAGCCGGCAGTCCCGCGGCAAGGCGAGCCCCGCTGAAAAGCGACTGCCCGGACAAGGATGTTTCCGATGTCTCTCTCATTATCTACCCGCGACCTGGCCAAGGCCCGTGCGCGTGAAATCCGGGCGGACCTGGCCAAGGCCGGGACGCCCATCTCCCATTCCGAAGCCCTTGAATGGGTGGCGAAGGAACTCGGCTATCGCGACTGGAACACGGCCTCGGCCCGCCTGTCGAACATGCCGGAAGTCGTTCTGCAAGTCGGCGATCAGGTGGCAGGCCGCTACCTGAAGCAGGCCTTTGACGGCCGGGTGCTGGCGGTCCGCGAAATGGCGGGCGGCACGGCGTTCGAAGTGACGCTGGAGTTCGATGAACCGGTCGACGTGGTCGAGTTCGACAGCTTCTCCAACTTCCGCCAGCGGATCACCACGACGGTCTCCTCCGGCGGCGTCTCGTTCTCGAAGACGAGCGATGGCGTGCCCCACCTGACGGTGGAGCGCACCTCGATCGGCCTGGTCTGATGTCTTGGGGGCGCCCCGGCTGAGGGCGTCCGGTTACGGATAAAGCCGCCCGGTTTCCCAGCCGTCGCCCTTGCGGGTGAAGTGCAGGCGGTCGTGCATGCGGAAGGCCTGGTCCTGCCAGAACTCGATCTCGCTGGGGGTCAGGCGGAAGCCGCCCCAGAATTCCGGACGGGGAATGTCCGGCCCGTCGCCATAAACCTCGGACAGTTCCGCAATGCGCTGTTCGAAGGCGGCGCGGTCGGCCAGCGGGCGCGACTGGTCGGACGCAATGGCGCTGATCCGGCTCTGCGCGGCGCGCGTGGAGAAGTATTCGTCGGCCTCGGCGTCGGTCACGCGCGCCACCGTGCCGCGGATACGAACCTGACGGCGCAGGCTCTTCCAGTGGAAGCCCATTGCGGCGACCGGATTGGCGCTGAGCTGCTCGCCCTTGTTGCTTTTCAGGTTGGTGAAGAAGACAAAGCCGGCGGGCGTGACTTCCTTCAGCAGGACGACACGCACATCCGGCATGCCGTCTGCGTCGACCGTGGCCAGCGACATGGCGTTGGAATCGTTCAGTTCCTTGGCGCGCGCTTCGGCCATCCAGTCATTGAACAGGGCAAACGGGTCCGTCACATTCGGGATCAGCGGCTTGCCGGTCGGATCGGTCGCATATTCTGCGGCGCTGGGGCCCGGGGGAATAATGGCCTTGTCGGTGTTGCTGGTCATGCCGGGAATATCCCTTTGTAGCGGCGTTTTACGGTCTGAATTTGTCGCCGATATAGGCCATCGGGGGCGGAATGCCCACTGTGACACCTACGTATAAGAAACAGGAGCAGGCCGGAATCTGCGGCATCCGCGCAGCACGGCTTGCCCTCGGGCGACAAATTCGCCATGTGGAGGCCACAAATCGTACCCTTGCAAGGAAGGACTCCTCCCGTGAAACAGCCCGTGAAGATTGCCGTAACCGGTGCCGCTGGCCAGATTGGCTACGCCCTCCTCTTCCGTATCGCCGCTGGCGATATGCTCGGACCGGACCAGCCGGTCGACCTTCACCTGCTGGAAATCACGCCGGCCCTCGACGCCCTGAAAGGTGTCGTGATGGAGCTGAACGACTGCGCCTTCCCGCTGCTGAACAACATCGTCGCCACCGACAATGCCGATGAGGCCTTCAAGGATGTCGACTTCGCCTACCTCGTCGGCGCCATGCCGCGGAAACAGGGCATGGAACGCAAGGACCTCCTGTCCGCCAATGGCGGCATCTTCGGACCGCAGGGCAAGGCCATCAACGACAACGCCAAGCGCGACGTCAAAGTGCTGGTCGTCGGCAACCCGGCGAACACCAACGCCCTGATCGCCCAGCAGAACGCCCCGGACCTCGACCCGAAATGCTTCACCGCCATGGTGCGCCTGGACCATAACCGCGCGATGAGCCAGCTGGCCGAGAAGACCGGCACGCACAACACCGACATCAAGAACGTCATCATCTGGGGCAACCACTCGGCCACCCAGTATCCGGACATCCACCACGCCACCGTCAAGGGCGCAGCCGCCAAGCCGATGGTCGACGATGCCTGGTACCAGGACACCTTCATCCCGGACGTGCAGCAGCGCGGCGCCGCCATCATCAAGGCCCGCGGGGCATCCTCTGCCGCGTCGGCCGCTTCTGCCGCGATCGACCACATGCGCAGCTGGGCGCTCGGCACGCCGGAAGGCGAATGGGTGTCCATGGGCATCCCGGCTGACGGCTCCTACGGCATCGAGCCGGGCGTGATCTACGGCTATCCGGTCACCTGCAAGGACGGCAAGTACGAGATCGTCCAGGGCCTGGACATCAACGACTTCTCGCGCGCCAAGATGGACGCCACCGAGAAGGAACTGCGCGAAGAACGCGCCGCCGTCGAACACTTGTTCAGCTAAGCGGCGAACGGCCTATTTTGGCGGCTTCATTCTAAAGCAAGCATTTCCTATTGGAATTGTAAGCGGAGCATACGATATTGTTGGCACCAAGGATGGAGTCGCCGATGGCCAAAGCAAAACAACGCTCGGAGCAAGCCACAGGTGGATGGTCCACGAAGGATGCGGAGCGTTTTGACAAGCTAGCTTCTGATTTTACAAAGAAAAAAATCACATCCGCCGCAGCTGCACGCAAGTATCTGAAAGAACTTGGCACGCATACGGCGGGCGGTCAGCTCACGCGCAAATATGGTGGATAGAGTAAGTGCATGAACTCGCCCCAGGGCTTCTGCTCGGGTATCATGGGTGCGATGCCAATGTGGCTGAACATCTGATTTCGGGCGCAGGGTTCCGAACCAGCGAAAACAAATATGATTGGCTTGGACACGGAATCTATTTCTGGGAATCCAATCCAAAACGTGCTCTCGATTTCGCGTCGGAACTTGCAACCCGTGAAAGAAGCTCTGTTCAAACGCCCGATCTTGTCGGCGCAGTCATTGGACTAGGATTTTGTCTCGATCTCACGACCAAGGCCGGGCTCGACACCGTGGCATCCGCATATCGGGAGCTTCACAAGGTTGTCGAAACGGCCGGAGATGACATCCAGCTGCCCAAAAACCATCCTGACCTACTGAGGCGTTATCTGGATTGTGCCGTAATCAACCACCTTCACCAAATCCGGGAAGACGCAGGCGAGCGTCCATTCGACAGCGTGCGCGGCGTATTCATTGAAGGTGAAGAACTGTATCCAACGTCCGGTTTTCACCACAAAACGCATATCCAGATTGCAATCCGAAGCACGGAATGCATTAAGGGCGTCTTTCGCGTTAGACCACAGGATACCGAATAGTCAGCCATGTCGCACAACACGTTCGGCCACCTCTTCCGCGTGACGACCTGGGGCGAAAGCCACGGGCCGGCGCTGGGATGCGTGGTCGATGGCTGCCCGCCCGGATTGCCGCTGGATGAAGCCTTCATCCAGCAATTCCTGGACAAACGCCGCCCCGGCACCTCGCGCTTCGTCACGCAGCGCCAGGAGCCGGACGCGGTGAAGATCCTGTCCGGCGTGTTCGAAGACGACCGCACAGGTGGCCCCGTCACCACCGGCACGCCGATCTCGCTGATGATCGAGAACACCGACCAGCGCTCAAAAGACTATGGCGAGATCCGGGACCGCTACCGGCCCGGCCATGCCGACTATCCCTATGACGCGAAATATGGCGTGCGGGACTATCGCGGCGGGGGAAGATCCTCTGCGCGCGAGACTGCGGCCCGGGTCGCCGCTGGCGCCGTGGCCCGGCGCGCGCTGGGCGACGGCATCGTGATCCGCGGCGCCGTGGTGCAGATCGGCCCGCATGCCATCAATCGTGACAAGTGGAACTGGGACATTGTCGAAGACAACCCGTTCTGGTGCCCGGACGCCGACATGGTGCCCAAATGGGAAAACTTCCTGGACGCCACCCGCAAGGCGGGCAGCTCCACCGGCGCCATTGTCGAAGTGCAGGCCAGCGGCGTGCCCGCCGGCTGGGGCGCACCGATCTATGGCAAGCTGGACGGGGAACTCGCCGGCGCGATGATGAGCATCAATGCCGTCAAAGGCGTTGAAGTCGGCGCAGGCTTTGGCGCGGCCAGCCTCTCCGGCGAGGAGAATGCCGACCAGATGCGCGCGGGCAATGACGGCCCCCTCTTCCTGTCGAACAATAATGGCGGCGTGGCGGGCGGCATCTCGACCGGTCAGGACCTGATCATTCGCATCGCCATCAAGCCGACCTCCTCCATCCTGAACGAGGTTCAGTCCGTGACCCGCGACGGCGAGAATGTGGACGTGCGCACCAAGGGCCGCCACGACCCCTGCGTCGGCATCCGCGCCGTGCCCGTGGCCGAGGCCATGATGGCCTGCGTGCTGGCTGACCAGAATCTGCGCCACCGCGGCCAGACCGGAAACTGAACCCCAAAACAAAAAAAAGCCCCCGGCACCGAAGCACCGGGGGCAGTGTATTCCCGTTGGAGAGGTGGGAAGCTTAGAATTTCATGACGCCGCCAACCGAGATGACGTCGGCATCGGTGTCGTCGCCTTCATAGCGGGTGACATCGGCGCGCAGGCCAAAACGGTCGGTCAGGAAAACCTTGCCGCCAACGCCATAGGCCAGGCCGTCATCTTCGCCTGACGCGCTGCCCAGACCCGGGACGTCAACATTGTAGTCATTGGTAGCGTAACCGGCGCGGGCGAACAGGTCGACGCGCTCGGCAACCGGCATCTGGACCACACCGAACGCGGCGAGCGAATTGTCGAGTTCGACTTTGGCCGCGCCGACATTGTCATCGCCGACACCGATCGAGGCTTCGCCTTCCACACCGACATGCGGGGTGAAGAAATAGGTGCCACGTGCGGTGAGAGCGTCGAGATTGGCGCCATCAGCGTCGAAGTGGGAATAGGCTGCGCCGAGTTCGATATCGCCTTGGGCGAAGGCCGGGGTCGCGACAGCGAGAGCGGCGAGCGAAGCGAGTGCAAGTTTCATTTTCTAACTCCTTTGTCCGCAAGATTGCGTGGCCTTCAACTAGGCCTTCCGCGACCGGAAAGAAGCTTACGAAAACACAATCTACGTACAGTGTGATCCCCCTGTGGCAGCGCCACAACACTTTGTGAAACCTAGGTAATTTACTGAAATTTGAGTGGCAGAAGCGCTGCGCACGCCTATGCCGCAGTGCCGACACCTCGCTGTCACCTTTAATTCACAAAGCTTCTATCGGCACCGGGGGCGGCACCTGCTAACCATTCTGTAACGATCAGTATGGAGCTGACAGGATGCCAGACGGAAACTGGGCGGATAATGGGTAGCTTGGAAATATTCGGCGCGCTCGGCTTCATGCTGGCTGCCTATGCCGTTGTGGCGAATGACTCGATCCAGACTCTCGGCACTTTCATCTCTTCCAATAAGCGCCTGCCCTGGTGGGTATTGTGGGGCTTCGCATCCGGCATCATGGTTGCCACGATTGCCTATGGATATATCCATGGTGCCGGAGATATTGCCTATGAACGCCTCGACAAGCTGAGCATCCTGCCTGGTGACGGCAATCGCAGCGGGGTCCTGCAACCCGGCATCCAATGGTGGCATGCATTGCCCCCGCTGATCCTTCTTGTGATCACGCGATTCGGCATACCGGTTTCCACGACCTTCCTTGTGCTGACGCTCTTCGCGCTATCAGGTGGCGAGGCAACCAGCGGCGTTCTGACCAGCATGCTGGTTAAGTCCGCCATGGGCTACATCGTGGCCTTCGGCGTCGGCATTCTAATCTGGGTCGTGATTTCCCACACATTCGAACGCTGGGTGTTTCATACGCGCGACGAACTCCCCTGGCCCTACTGGGTGATCTTCCAATGGATCACAACCTCATTCCTCTGGTCGCAGTGGTTGATGCAAGATCTTGCCAATATTTTCATCTACTTGCCCCGGCATGTCACAATAGCGGATGGAGAAACCACGGTCAGTTTTGGCTTGGTAGCGGTTATCCTCGGTACAGCTTTGCTCGTGCTGATCCAAGGCTACATCTTCGCCACCAAGGGCGGCCAGATTCAGCGCATCGTAGAGCGCAAGGTGAACACGATTGATGTGCGTGCCGCCACAGTGGTGGACCTGATCTATGCGCTGATCCTGCTGTTCTTCAAAGAGATCAACAATGTACCGATGAGCACGACCTGGGTGTTTCTGGGTCTTCTAGCCGGGCGGGAACTCGCGATCTCCTATATTGCCGGCCTGCGCGACAAGGACGAAGCGCTACGCGATGTGACAGGAGACGCCGCCCGCGCGTTTTTCGGCCTCATCATATCCATTGCGTTGGCCTTCGCCATGCCGCTGCTCGGCACGGGTCGGCTACCGGTATTCTAAGGAAAGGGGCTGAGGGCTCAGCCTTGAGCAAAAATGTTCACGATCGGGTCGAGCGCGATGGCAAAGGCGGTGCCCAGCGCGCCGGCCAGAACCAGCAGCGCGGTTTTAAGAAGGCTGTAATGCCAGCTTCCGGAGTCAAAAGCGCCGCGCTCGGAAGGCGCGGCATCGCGGGAAGAATGATCAAGAACGCTCATGGCGTGATACCTCAGTGTTTCGTGAAAAACCTCTATTTTTCTGTCACTATTATGTAACAATAATAATAAAATAGTGTCATTCCGTGTCCGGTGCAAATAGTGATTCAGTGCGGCCTAGGCAAAATGGGCCGGGATCCACTGCATTTATTGGACATCCAGAAATTACAGCGGCCGCCGCCAGGTGGTGACTTTGGTCAGGAAGGCCAGGGTTTCGCGCTCTTTGACAAAGCCCTGCCCGATGGCAGCCGCATCCACATCCCAGGCGAGATAGGAGTCATAATAGGGCTCATGAAAGCCATGCGGGAAATATTCCAGCACGCCGTCAATGCCGTCATGGTCGCCGAACTGAACGCTGTCGGCCAGCACGAACAGGCCGCCGGGTTTCAGTATACGGAACACCTCTGCCAGGACAGGCGCACGCACCTCCGGTGGCAATTCGTGGAACAGGAAGATCGAGACCACGATGTCGCGCGACGCATCCGGCAGCGGCATCGCCTCTGCTGCCTCGTGGAACACTTCGACCTGCGGCCAGGGCGCAAGGCGCCCCCGCGCCGCGTCCGTATAGTTCGGGGACAGATCAAGTCCCGCGGCCTTCAGGCGCGGCCAGACATTCATCACTGTCTTCAGGAACCGGCCATTGCCGCAGGCGACATCCAGCAGGGACACGCCGCGCTGGTCCCGGCCTTTCAGCTCTCGTGCAATCTCCGCCAGCGCCGCCCGGCGCATCGCGTCCGCCGTGCCGGTGAACAGGGCCTCGACCTGTGTGTCGTAAAGCTCTGCACTGTCATCGCTGAACCAGCCGCCGGACTGGTAATGAAAATTCTGGCGATAGTATTCGGGGTAGCGGTTGGACCCTTCCGGCAATTCCGCCTGCACTTCGGTGCCGTCGCGGGCCTGCCGTCTTCGCTCGACGGCTTCGACATCGGCCTGAAACGCCCGGGCAGATTTCAGGGCGTCGGGAAGGTGAGCGATGCTGACATCGCGCGGCGCCGGATAGAGCCCCGCCTCCACATTCCGCCGGTCTTGCAGGAAAAGGTCGAAATAGGCCTTGCGCAAGCGGGCCATGTCGGGCTTGCCGCGCGTCGGCGAAAACTCCGGATCGTCCGGCCGGTAAAAGCCGGTCGTGCGGGATTTTGCGGCCCGCATCTGGGCCCCGTACCAGGCCGAACGCAGGCCCTGCGCCGCCGCGTAGCGGGCACGTCCAGCAGCAAGAGCGGCACGGTCGAACAATCCCATAAGCTGAATATGTGGTGGGTGCGGGCCGCCGTCCAGCTTTTGGGCAGCCTTCAGGTCCGGTTCAGGTTGGCTTTGCCAATGTGCAGGTCAGACTGGTGGTCCTGCGGCCACCGGATAAGGAGAATACGAGATGGTGAAATCTCTTCTGATCGGCGGAATGGCCCTGACGGCCATGGTTGCCGCCCCCCTCGCAGCTTCGGCGCAGTCTTATGGCTATGGCACACCGTACAATTCGGCGTGCGAGCGCCAGAACAAGGACAACAAGACCGCTGGTACCGTGATCGGGGCGATTGTCGGCGCAGCCGCAGGCGGTGCGATCGGCAACAATGTCGGCGATAATGACAGCCGCTGGCACTATAACCGCTACGATCGGCGTGGCCGCTACGGTCGGTATGGCCGCCGCGGTTATTGGGACAAGGGCAATAATGACGGCGAAGTCGTCGCCGGTGCGCTGCTCGGCGCGATTGTCGGCGGCATGGCCGGCAATGCCATGGCCTCGAACAGCTCAACGCCGTGCCAGGTCGCGACGCCCAATGGCGGCAGCTTCCGGGCCGATTACGGCGCTTACCCGTATATCGCACAGGAATATTCCGGCGGCTCGATCCCCCAGACGACGCAAGGCCTCTATGGCGGACCGCAGGATCTGCGCACCCATCCGGGCGCATCGACGCCCGCTCCGGCCAGCTATCCGGCTTACCCGAACTATCCGTCCACGCCGGCCCCGCGCGCTGCCGCTCCCGCGCCTGCCCCACAGGTTGAGGAATGCCGCACGGTGTGGCGCGAAGTGACCCTGCCGGACGGCCAGGTGATCCGCGACCCCGCCACGGCCTGCCGTGAAGGCTATAATGGGGAATGGGAAATCGTCGGCGAGAATGACGACGAGCTTTACGGCGGCTACTAGGCTTTCACCGCGTGGAACAGGCGTTCGGCATTGCCGTCGCCGCCAGATATCGGGCTGGCCGTCCAGGCATGGATGGGCCAGCCTTTTTCGGTCATCCAGTCACTGAAGCGCCCGGCGGCCGCATCGGCGGCGGCTAGGTCCGTCACGATGCCGCCCTTGCCGACATGATCGCGGCCGACTTCGAATTGCGGCTTGAACAGGCCAACAAAGTCCGCCCCCGGCGCGGCGAGCGACAGCGGCACGTCCAACAGCTTTTCCAGAGAGATGAAACTCGCATCGCAGACCAGCAGCGTGGGCGGGTCCGGGAACATGTCTGCGGTCAGGCGGCGCGCATCGGTCGCCTCGTAGTTGGTGACGCGGGGCTCGCCCGCAATACGCGCATGCAACTGGCCGCGCCCGACATCGACGGCGGTGACATGCGCTGCCCCGTTCAGCAGGAGCACCTCGGTAAAGCCGCCGGTCGAGGCGCCGATGTCGAGGCATGGGCGGCCCGCCGGATCGACGCCGAACACCTCAAGGCCATGGGCCAGCTTCAGGCCGCCCCGGGAGACATAAGGGTGCGCCGGATCGGCCTCGATCAGGGATTCGGCTGAAATCTCCTGCGCGGGCTTGGCGACCCGCGCGCCATCCACGCGCACAAGACCCGCTTCGATGGCCGCCCGTGCACCGGCGCGGCTTTCGAAGAGGCCAAGTGTCACAAGCAGGCGATCTGCACGATCTTTCATGGAACTGGTCTTCCTGACACACGTTTGAAGCATGCTATAGCAAAGACCCGCAAACAGGAGACTCCCCATGATCAGCCGCATTGCCCTACTCGGATCCGCCATCGCCCTCGGCGCCTGCGCGAGCGTCGCTCAGGCAACGCCGCAGGACGCAGGAAACGAGACACCGCCCGCCACCACTGAAGACGCCGCCCCCGCCATGCCGATGGACATGATGGACCACGAAGGCATGATGGAAGACATGCCCGGCCCGGACGAAGGCGTGTTCCCGAGCATGGGCCACGGCACCGCCGACATGATCGGCCTCGAAGGCGAAAGCATCGGGTCTGCCAACCTGATCGACGGACCGAACGGGATGCTCATCCGCCTCGAACTGGCCCCCGGCAGCCTCGAACCCGGCTGGCACGGCATTCACCTCCACGCCACCGGCGACTGTTCGGATATCGGCATGTACAAGATGTCCGGCGGCCATGTCGGCAAGATGGAAGGCGGCCACGGCCTGCTGAATCCCAAGGGGCCGGAAAATGGCGACTTGCCGAACATCTGGGCCGCAGCCGATGGCTCAGCCGGCTATGAAGCCTTTACCACGCTCGACACGTTGGGCGCCCTCGTCGAGGGAGACGGCTCTGCGATCATCATCCACGAAGGCGAAGACGATCACATGACCCAGCCGATCGGCGGGGCCGGCGCCCGCGTCGCCTGCGGCGTCATCAAGTAAGGTCTTCGGTCAACCTGCGGAGCGTGTCGGCCCCCATCTTCGCATGACGGGGATGGTCATGCCGGCCCGTCTCCAGCAGGAGGACCCCATACATGACGGCCCAGCCACGCGCACGGGCGAGCGTGGCCTCGCTCATGCCATAGGCGTCAATTGCCGCGCGCCGGGCATCGGCAGATTCGAACAGGCCCCAGATCGAAGCGAGGTCACTCGCCGGATCGCCCGCGCAGATATCCCCCCAATCGATGAACGCGGCAAATCTCCCATTCCGTACAAGGACGTTTCGGGCGTGCACGTCGCCCGCTACCCACAGGCGTGGCAGGTCAATCGGCGCGGCAAGCCCCGCGCGCCATGCCTGCCGGATCGCCGGTGTAATCGCATGCGTTTCAGCCGCAAGCACAGCCATGCGCCGCTCTATGTTCTCAAGCCTGTTACCGAGCGGGCAGCCACGCACCTCGCTGGAAGGGGCCTCGTCAGGAGCTGTCTGGTGCAAGGCTTTCAGGAAACCTGCCAGGACCGGCGCCTCTGACGCATCCGGCGGGGTAAGGTCTGCCGTCTCTCCCTCGATCCAGCGCAATACGCTCCAGACATAAGGGTAGCCCTCTCCCGGAACGCCGGTCCGCAGCGGGACCGGCACAGGCAGCGGCAAACGCGGGGCCAGCTCCGGCAGCCAGCGTTGCTCATTGCGCAACAGCTGGTCCGCCACGTTCCGGCGCGGCAGGCGCAGGACAAGATCTTCGCCCAGGCGCACCATCACATTGTCCCACCCCTCCCCGGCGATTTCGAGGGGCAAACCGGCGAGGTCCGGGTGCTGCGCCTGCAGCAGCTGCCGGACCAGCGCGACGGTGATATCGATTTCGGCGGGCGGTGTTCCTGCGGTCATCTGCGTCTCCCCTTGCGCTGCGGAGCGCTCCGATACACCTTGCACGCCTGAAAGCCAAAAAAATAGAATCGGAGCGAAACACATGGCACGGATTACGAGACGGGGCGTCTTGCTTGGTGGAACCGCAATGGGCGCACTGGCCGCCTGCGGCCAGACCGGCACCCAAACAGCGCCTGAGGCGGCCGTCGGCACCACGGCAACACCGGCCGCGGCACCTGTTGCCCCCACCTCTTCCGCACCCGCCGGCTGGATTGACGGCACTGAAATGGCCGCCCGGATTGCAAGCGGAGAAACGACGTCGCTCGCGGAAGTGAACGCTGCCATCGCCCGTACCAAGGCCGTCAACGGCCAGCTCAACGCGCTTGCCACAGAAATCTTCGACACCGCCCGCGCCGAAGCCGGCCACACACCTGCCGGCCCGTACCAGGGCGTCCCGACCTTCATCAAGGACCTGCACAACTGGAACGGCGCACAAACCTGGTATGGCAGCCGTGCCTTCAAGGGCTTTGACCCCGGCAAGGACGATCCGCTGCCAGCCAAATGGCGCGCCGAAGGCGTCGTCGTCCTGGGCAAGTCGACCTCTCCGGAAATGGGCCTGATGGCATCCACGGAAGCCCTGGTGACCGGCGAAACCTGCAACCCATGGGATACGACGCGCATCGTTGGCGGCTCCTCCGGCGGCTCTGCTGCACTGGTCGCCGCCCGCGTGGTGCCGTTCGCGCACGCCAGCGACGGCGGCGGCTCGATCCGTATTCCTGCGTCGACCTGCGGCGTCTTCGGCCTGAAGCCGTCCCGCGGACAGCTCCCGGCACACGGTCCCGAAGCCCCGCCGGTGGACATTTCGGTCCAGCATGCCGTCACCATTTCCGTGCGCGACTCGATCAACCTGTTCCGCGACACGCAGACCAATGACGGCACCTTTGCCCCGCTGGCGCCGGACCTGAAACCGGTTGGCCGCCGCCTGAAGATCGGTTTCACGACCGATGCCCCGGCCGGCACGCCGGTCGCGCCAGAGACGAAGGCCGCGTTGGAAGACGTTGCCAAACTCTGCACCGATCTCGGTCACGAAGTCGTTGCGTGGAAGCCGCCCTTCTCCGGTCAGGAATTCATCGATCACTTCCTGCTCTACTGGGCGGCCGGGGCGGCTGAATTCGCCCAACAGGCGAGCGACTATTCCGGCAAGCCGGTCGGCCCGGACATTATCGAACCCTGGACCCTGGGCCTGACCAACATGTTCCTGTCCCGCCAGGACGAGATGGACGCGACCGTCGCCTGGCTGAAGAATTTCGAGTCCGTATACGATACCGGGTTCTCCGATATCGACGTGCTGCTGACGCCGACAACCGGCAGCCCGGCCGTCAAACTCGGCGAACAGGCCCCGACGGTCGATTATGAAATCCTGTATGACCGCGTCATAACCTTCGCGGCATTCACCGCGCCGATGAACGTGGCCGGTGCAGCCTCGATGAGCGTGCCGCTGGCATGGACGGATGGCGGCCTGCCGGTCGGTGCGATGTTCTCGGGCAAGCGCGGCGATGACCCGCTCCTGTTCGAACTGGCGCTGGAACTGGAACAGGCCCGTCCGTGGGCCGGAAAAGTACCTCCGGTTTCCGCTTTCTAGATGGAGACAGCGGTGGAGCCCGGAAACAATGAGCCGTTGCTTTTCGGCTTCGGCTTCGACGAGGCCGGGCTCCACACGCCCCTGACCTGGGATGAGGTTCTGGAAGGCGGGCATGCGAAGTACAAGCGCGTCTGGCTCCACCTCGACCGCCAGTCCGCACAGGCACAGGGCTGGCTTTACCGCAAGAGTGGCCTGGACCGCCTGACCGTGCAGGCCCTGCTGCAGGAGGAGACCCGTCCGCGCGCCGCGCGTCACGGGCACGGCTATCTGATCAATTTGCGCGGCCCCAATCTCAATGAAGGAGCGGATGTCGAAGACCTCGTCACACTCCGCATGTGGGCCGGTGAGGACCTTCTGATCACCCTGCGCGCCCGCCCGGTGCGCTCGGCCACCGATGTCCGCAAGCTGGTGGAGGACGGCGAAATCGACACCTCTACCGGGGCGCTGGTCGCCGGCCTTGCCGATCGGCTGACCGACCGTATGGAAATCGTGCTGGACGATTTCGACGACGAAGCCGACCGGTATGAAGACGAATTGCTGGACCCGAAAGCACGTATCGACCGGTCCGTGCTGCCGGAATTCCGGCGGCGGGTCCTGCAGGTGCGCCGCCACATCACGCCGCAACGCGAAGCGTTGAATACGCTTGTCCGGGATGGGGCGCAGTCCGGCCTGTTCAGCGACCAGGACCTGCTCTTCCTGCGCGAATCCGCAGACCGGATCACGCGGCTCACGGAACTGGTGGAAAACATCCGGGAACGCTCCAGTGTCCTGTATGAAGAAGCGATCCAGAGCAGCACGGAAGAAACCAATCAACGCCTGTTTGTGCTGGCGATCCTGTCGGCCGTCTTCCTCCCGATCAGTTTTGTGACCGGACTTTTTGGCGTCAATCTTGGCGGAATTCCGGGGGCTGGAAATCCCATTGCCTTCATTACGCTGGTGATCGCCCTGGCCCTTTCCGTTGCTGGAACGCTGGCCCTATTGCGTTGGCAACGCTGGATTTAACCCGCGACGGGTTTCCATTCCCCACACGTTAGAGATTAACCAACGCTTGCGGCTTGTTGGTAAACTGATCCCGTCTGTTTGCCGTATAGCAAGATGGAGGGTGTTAAGGAAATTTGCGCGCGGTGGTTCTTCATGCGACCTGCCGCCCTATATTTGCCATTCGTCCGTGGGAAGGACATCCTGACGTGAACCGCTCGACTATCATCGCCGCAACGATCCTTTTTGTCATCGTAGCCTATTTCGGGCTGCGTAGCGTCATGCGTGGCAGCATCTCTTCTCACAAGGAAGAGCCCGTGGCGGCAAGCGTCGCCGACGTGCCATCCGCCGTGATCGAAACACTCAATGCCGAGCCGCACATGATGCGGGTCAAGGCCAAGGGCCGGACTGAGCCGGACAAGATCGTGACGGTCAAAGCCGGCACGACCGGCACCGTCGTGTCCACTCCGGCCAAGGAAGGCAGCTTTGTGAGGGCCGGCACACTGCTTTGCGGCCTCGACGTGGAGGCCCGTTCGGCCCGCGTGAAGGAAGCCGAAGCGCAGCGCGCGTCCGCCGAAGTCAGTTACCAGGCCGCCGCCAGCCTCGCTGAAAAAGGGCTGGGCCCGGTCAACCAGGCCACGGCCGCGAAAGCACAACTCGACGCGGCCGAAGCCGCCGTCAACGCGGCGAAAGTCGAACTGGGCAAGACGCAGATCCGCGCGCCGTTTGACGGGATTTTCGAAACCCGCCTCGCCGAGGCCGGCGATTTCCTGTCGCCCGGCCAGGCCTGCGGCGTGCTGGTGGACATGGATCCGGTGATCATCTCGGTACAGGTCTCCGAAGCGGTCGCCGGGAAACTGAAAGTCGGCATGACGGGTGACGCGCTGCTGGCCGACGGCCGCAGCTTCCCCGCAACGCTGCGCTATGTGGCGCGCACAGCCTCTGAAACGACGCGGACCTTCCTGGTCGAAGCGGCCCTCGACACCGGCGATGCCATCGTCGCAGCCGGGGTCACGTCGCAGCTGGTGCTGCCGGTCGGCAATGTTCAGGCCATGAAGATTTCTGCCGGCCTGCTCACCCTGTCAGATGCCGGACAAATGGGCATTCGCTATGTCGACGCGACCGATACGGTCCGCTTCGCCGAGGTCACCGTGATCGACGAAACGCCGAACGGCGCCTGGATCACCGGCCTGCCGGACCAGGCTGACGTCATCGCGCTTGGCCAGGACTATCTGTCGGAAGGTGCCAATGTGAAACCGGTACCCGCTGGCGGGGCACAGCCATGACCAGTATCGTCGACGGCGCCATCGGCCGGGCACGCATGGTGCTCGCCATCCTGATCTGCGCGATCATCGCTGGCGCTGTAACCTATGCCAAACTGCCAAAAGAGGCCGACCCGGACATTCCGATCCCGTTCGTTGTCATCACTGTGCCGCTGGCCGGTGTGACACCGGAAGACGCCGAACGCCTGCTGGTGCGCCCGATCGAACAGGAAATCCAGTCCATCGAAGGCCTGAAAACCTTCAACGGCTACGGCTCCGAAGGCGCCGGCACGCTGCTGCTGGAATTCGAGATCGACGTCGATGTCGATCAGGCCGTCCTTGACGTGAAAGACAAGGTGGACCTCGCCAAGCGCTTCTTCCCGCAGGATGCGCGCGAACCCGTGATCCAGGAATTCAACGCCTCGCAATTCCCCGTCATGGTCGTGAACCTTTACGGTGAAGCGCCTGTGCGCGGCTTCAACGACATTGCCGAAAAGCTGCAGGACAAGCTGGAGCGGAACGCCGGCATCCTTGAAGCCCGCATCCAGGGCCAGCGCGAGGATGTGCTGGAGATCGTCATCGATCCCGCCATGCTGGAAACCTACAACATCTCCTATCAGGAGATTTACAACATTGTTTCGTCGAACAACCAGCTGGTCCCGGCCGGGGAAATCGACACCGGCGACGGCAGCTTCGCCGTCAAGGTGCCGGGCCTGATCCGCACCGCCACCGACGCCCTGAACCTGCCAATCAAACGCACGGAAAATGCGGTCGTCAGACTGCAGGACGTTGCCGAAATCCGCCGCACCTACAAGGACGCGACCGGCTTTGCGACCTTCAACGGCAAGCCGGCCATGCTGATCGAAGTCGTCAAACGGTCCGGCGCGAACGTTCTCGACACGGCCAATTTCGTCCGCGAGACAATCGCCGAGGAACAGAAAACCTGGCCTTCGACGGTGCGGGCGACAATTACGTCCGATACATCTGAAGAGATCGGCAACCAGCTCGGACAGCTGCAAAGCTCCATCGTCACCGCCGTTCTTCTGGTGATGATCATCGTGGTTGCGGCCCTCGGATGGCGCTCTGCCCTGCTGGTTGGCATTTCGATCCCGGCTTCTTTCGTGATGGCCTTCCTGCTGCTCGGAACCTTCGGGTTCACGATCAACATGATGGTGATGTTCGGCATGGTTATCGCGGTCGGTATCCTGGTCGACGGCGCCATCGTGGTCACCGAATATGCTGACCGGAAAATGGCCGAAGGGCTGGAACGGAAAGACGCCTATGCCATGGCCGGCAAGCGGATGTTCTGGCCGGTCGTGTCGTCCACGCTCACCACGCTGGCCGCCTTCGTGCCATTCCTTTTCTGGAACTCGATGCCCGGCAAGTTCATGGCCTACCTGCCGCTGACGCTGATCTGTGTTCTGACCGCATCGCTCGTCATGGCGCTGATCTTCCTGCCGGTCCTCGGTTCGGTCATCGGCGCGCGCCCGGCAGGCACCGACGCAGACCTCGCGGCCCTCGCCGCAGACGCGGACCCGGGAAAAGCCACCGGCTGGCTCGGTAACTATGTACGGCTGGTCAAATCCCTGATCGCCCGCCCGTGGATGGTGACCGGCGTCGCCATCGGCTCCGTGATCCTCATTTTCATGTGGTTCAGCTCCACCGCTCACCGGTCCGAATTCTTCCTCGATATCGAACCCGAACAGGCGTTCGTCTTCGTCCAGGCGCAAGGCGCCCTGTCGGCTGAGGAAGAGCAGCAACTGGTCAAGCGTGCCGAACTCGCCATTGCCGATATTGATGGCATCGAATCCATCTCTTCCCGCTCCGGCTCTTCCGGCGGCAGCGGCGGCGTCAGCTTCGACGGCGCCAACGACCAGCCGCTCGATACGATCGGACGTCTGCTGCTGGACCTTGCAACGGCAGACGGCACGCATGACGGCCGCAAGACGCTGGAAGCCGTCCGGACACGGCTCCAGCAGGTGCCAGGTCTGCGCTTCCAGATTCAGGCCCGCGAACAGGGGCCGCCCGCCGGCAAGGACCTGCAGGTCGCACTCCTGTCCGACAATCAGGCAGCGCTCACCGATGCGACGGCCCGCCTGCGTGCCTATGTCGAAAACCGCGGAGACGTGCGCGAGATCGACGATACGCGTCCCCTGCCGGGCATCGAATACCGCCTCGAAGTGGACCGGGCCGAAGCCGGCAAGTACGGCCTCGACGTGGCCCAGATCGGCGCCGCCGTGCAGCTGGTGACAAACGGTATCCTCGTCGGCCGCTACCGGCCGGACGATGCCGATGATGAAGTCGATATCCGCGTGCGCTTCCCGAAAGACAGCCGCAGCGCCTCGGCCATCGACACGCTGCGTGTCTCCACACCGGCCGGCAACGTGCCGCTGAACCTGTTCGTCGATCGTGTGCCCGCCCCGCGCGTCAGCCAGATCGAACGCCTCGACGGCAAGCGCGTCTACTATGTCCGCGGCAACGCCAAGGAACAGGGCGCCGGTGCAGCCATCGTGCAGGATGTCCGCGACTGGGTCGACCAGGCCGGCATTGGCTCGGATGTGGAAGTCCGCTTCGAAGGTGCCGACGAGGATACGCAGGAGGCAAACGAATTCTTCCGCAGCGCCGCCCTGGCCGCGCTGTTCATGATGGCCGTGATCCTCCTGTGGGAATTCAACAATTTCTGGCAGGTCATTCTGACCCTGTCGGCCGTGATCATCTCGACCTCCGGCGTGCTGGTCGGCATTCAGCTGGTGCTGCCCTATGTGTCGATCCTGATGATCGGTACCGGGATCGTTGCCCTGGCGGGGATTGTGGTGAACAACAACATTGTTCTGATCGACACCTATAACAGGCTCCGGAAGGACGGCCGCACCCCGGAAGAGGCCGCGATTGCGACCGCCGCCCAGCGGATCCGTCCGATCCTCCTGACCACAGGCACGACGATTTGCGGCCTGTTGCCGATGGTCTTCGAGATGAGCGTGAATTTCGGTCAGGGCGCCATCAATTTCGGCGGGTCTGAAGCGGAATGGTGGGTGCAGCTGGCCACGGCCGTCGTGTTCGGCCTTGCCTTCTCGACGATCATGATCCTGCTGGTCACGCCGGTCTGGCTGCTGGTGCCCTATCGCACCGGGAACATGATCCGGCGCATCGCCGCGCGCATCCGTGGCAAGCGGCCGGCAGATGAAGTGCGTCTTCTGCAAGACAGCGAGCCTGCCAACGACAAGGTCGACAGCGAAAAGCCGGACAGCGCCCTGCCGGCGGCCGAATAGACCGTCCCGTCAAACTGAGCGGAAGATGAACGCGGTATTCGGCATGCGTTCGGCGCAGACATGCCAGAAAGGACCTGCAGCGCCGGGCACGCCACGCGTTCCCTCCCTGACGCCCCGCCAGGCTCTCCCCTGACAGGCCCGCCCGGTGCTGCCCTCCTGTTCAGGATCAAGTCCTGGATCAGGCCAGCGTGACGAAGGTCGCGATGACTTTCTTGCGGCCGGATTTCTCGAAATCGACCGTCAGCTTGTTGCCTTCGCTGAAGGCGACGCGGCCATAACCGAACTTGTCATGGAAAACGCGCTGGCCCTTCCTGAAGGCCTCCGGCCCGCCGCTGGTCGCGGTCAGGTCTGAGGCATCGCGCGGGGCGCCCGTGCTGCGGTATTTCGCCGAATTTTCCTTCAGCCGCTTCCAGCCGGGGCTCTGGTAATTGCTGCGCTCGCCGAGATCCTCGATGGACCCAGTGAACGCGTCATCCCCGCCTGGCATGCCGGAATAGCCGGTCTCCGAAACCACTTCGACATTCTCATGCGGCAGCTCGTCCACGAACCGGGACGGCATCACGCTCTGCCAGCGGCCATAGATCTGCCGGTTGGCCACGAACGAAATATAGGCCCGCTCGCGCGCGCGGGTGATGCCGACATAGGCAAGCCGGCGCTCCTCTTCGAGACCTTTCAGGCCGCTCTCATCCAGGCTGCGCTTTGAGGGAAACACTTCCTCCTCCCAGCCCGGCAGGAAGACGACCGGCCATTCCAGGCCCTTGGCGCCGTGAAGTGTCAGGATCTGCACCTGGTCCTCGTCCGCCCCGCCTGTGGAGGCATCCATGACCAGCTCGACATGCTCCAGGAAGCCGGGCAGCGTGTCGAACTCCCCCATGGCGCGGACCAGTTCCTTGAGGTTGTCCAGCCGCGTCTGCGCCTGCGGGCTACGGTCCTTCTGCAGCATATCGGTATAGCCGGACTCTTCGAGGATCACCTCGGCAAGCTCCGTATGCGGCATGCCATTGGCGAGACGGTCCCGCCACATGCTGATCTGGTCGATGAACTGGGTCAGGCCGCGCTTGGCCGCGCCTTTGATCTCGTCTGTCTGCAGCACCATGGGCGTCAGAACGAACAGGCTGCGCCCGTCTGCCCGCGCATAGGCCTGCAGCTTGGCCAGGGTCGTGTTGCCCACGCCGCGCTTCGGCTGGTTCACCACACGCTCAAAGGCAAGGTCGTCATCCGGTGAGCGGATCAGGCGCAGATAGGCCATCGCATCGCGGATCTCGGCGCGCTCGAAAAAGCGCGGCCCACCGATCACGCGATACGGAATGCCCAGCAGGATGAAGCGTTCCTCGAACGCCCGCATCTGCCACGAGGCCCGCACCAGCACGGCGCACTCATCGTGCTTGCCGCCGCTGCGGACCCAGCTTTCGATATCGTCTGCAATCAGACGGCTTTCGGCTTCACCATCCCACAGGCCGCGCACTTTGACCTTGGCCGCATCGACATTCTCGATCGCATTGTCGTCGCCGACATAAAGCGTCTTTCCGAGGCGTCCGCGATTGTGCGCGATGACGGATGAGGCGGCCGCAAGAATGTGTTTCGTGGAGCGGTAGTTGCGCTCCAGCCGGATCACTTTCGCGCCCGGAAAGTCCTTCTCGAAGCGCAGAATGTTATCCACTTCCGCGCCGCGCCAGCCATAGATGGACTGGTCGTCGTCGCCGACGCAACAGATGTTCTGGGAGCCCTGCGCCAGCAGGCGCAGCCACAGATACTGGGCAACGTTCGTGTCCTGATACTCGTCCACCAGGATGTAGCGGAACTTCGACTGGAAATCCTTCAGCAGGTCCGGGTTCTGCTGGAAGATCGTGATATTGTGGATCAGCAGGTCGCCGAAATCGCAGGCATTCAGCACTTTCAGGCGCGCCTGATAAATCTCGTAGCACTTGATGCCCTTGCCATCGCCGAAATTGAAGGCTTCGTCCGCGGGCACGCGGTCCGGTGTCAGGGCGCGGTTTTTCCAGCCATCGATCAGGCCAGCCAGGTAACGCGGCGTCCAGCGTTTGGGGTCGATATTCTCGGCGACGATGATCTGCTTGCACAGGCGCACCTGATCGTCGGTATCGAGAATGGTGAAGCTGGACTTCAGCCCGACGAGTTCGGCATGCTGGCGCAGGATCTGCGCGCTGATCGAGTGGAACGTGCCAAGCCAGCGCAGCCCCTCCCCCGCATCGCCGATCAGGCGCAGGGCCCGTTCGCGCATTTCGCGGGCGGCCTTGTTGGTGAAGGTCACGGTCAGCGTCTGCGACGGCCAGGCGAGACGCGAGCCGATGATATGGGCAAGGCGCGCCGTCAGCACGCGGGTCTTGCCCGTGCCGGCCCCGGCCAGCACCAGAAGCGGGCCTTCCGTGGTCATCACGGCATCACGCTGTTCCGGGTTCAGGCCATCCAGGTACGGCGCATCGCCCTTCGCGGCTGGCGGACGCGGCGCAGCCATCTGGCTGATCGAGAGACGATTCGGATTGGAACTCATCAGGAACATATAGCAGGGATTGGCCCTGTTGCTATGCGCCGGGAGCGCCGAAATGTCAGGCAAGCTGTGCGAGCGTGGCATGCCCGGTTCGTGAAAAATGACCCCGCCACGGCGCGAGAGTGAGAAAAACGCCGGTGACAGGGCCAGAGTTGAGGGACGCGGGTATGAGGGGGCATCCCGAGGGAGGACGCCGGGCGCCTCGGTCCAGCAACCTGGCATCCCTTCCGGAAAACGTGGCACAGCCCGGCGGGCTCGCTCAAAAACGCAGGGTGCCCCACCCAGCCTTCTTCGCCACATCCGGAAGAAATGGCCGCTTGAAGGCCTGAGCGTCCGAACGCTACAGCCTTCAAGAAGCCATACTTTCCCGTTTACGGCAAGGCCGAATTCTCTCTTTAGTAGAGGACTGCCAGCGCAGCGGCGTCATAGTCGCTTATTTCGCCGATGCGGCCTTCCTTCACCTTGGTCGCCCAGTGGGGGTCCTGCAGCAGGGCCCGGCCAACAGCAACGAGATCGAACTCGCCGCGTTCCAGGCGTTCTTCCAGGTCTTCCAGAGAGCGCTGGCCGGAGCCCTGCCCCTGGAACGCCGCAAGGAAATCGCCCGACAGGCCGACAGAACCGACGGTGATGGTCGGCAGGCCGGTCAGCTTCTTGGCCCAGCCGGCGCCGTTCAGGCCGTTCTCGCCGTCGACTTCCGGGAATTCCGGTTCCCAGTAGCGGCGCTGGGAGACGTGCAGGCAGTCGACGCCCGCATCGACGAAGGTCTTCAGGAATTCTTCCAGCGCCTGCGGCGTGGTCGCGAGGCGCGCGGTGTATTCCTGCTGCTTCCACTGCGAATAGCGCAGGATGATGGCCATGTCCGGGCCGACCTTCTTGCGCACTTCGCGGATGATGTCGGCGCCGAACGTCGCCCGGTCCTTCAGCGAGCCGCCATAACGGTCGGAGCGCTTGTTCATCACGTCCCAGAAGAACTCGTCGATCAGATAACCATGCGCGCCGTGCAGCTCGACACAGTCGAAGCCGACTTTCTGCGCGTCCGCCGCCGCATCGGCAAAGGCCATGACCATGTCGTCGACTTCCGCCGAGGTCGGTTCCGGCAGCACCTGCTTGCCGGTATGGGTCATGCCGGAGGGGCTGTCGGTCGGGGCATCCGGGTCAGGCCCGGTTCCGACCTTGCGGGTCAGGCCCTGGTGCCAGATCTGCGGCGCGATATGGCCGTGATTGGCGTGCACCTTGTCGACAACGTTCTTCCAGCCGGCCAGGGCGTCGGCTTTGTGGAGGTTCGGCACGTTCGGATCGTTGGAGGCCCCGCCCCGGCGGACCGTCGTGCCTTCGGTGACGATCAGGCCCACATCGGATGCCGCGCGGCGCGCATAATAATCCGCCACATCCTCACCCGGGACACCGCCCGGCGATTTGGACCGGGTCATCGGCGCCATCACGATCCGGTTGGGCAATTCCATGTTTTTCAGTTTGAACGGGGTGAACAGCGGACTAGTCATTGGGCATACGCCTCCTCAGCAGGACTGCGGGACAGTTGGAGACGGATGACGCCCCCGTCAAGAAGCAGATAGGGGACACGGGTAAAGGGTCGCTTGAGGAATGTTAACGGCGTACGCGCTGGCGCTCAGGCCGCATCCACACGGCACCCGCGCGAGCGCCACAGGCGCGCCTCCTTAAGGTAGGACCAGCCGAACGCCTCTTCCGAATCCCCGATCCGGTTCAACAGGTCCAGCCGCTCCAGCGCCTCATCCAGCGTCGGCTCATGCCCCGGCTCGATCCACCACATCACGAAGTGCATCTTGTCCATGACTTCGAACCATTCCTCACGCCGCTCGTAAAACTTGCGGTGCACGGTGTTCCAGACGAAATTCTCCAGCGTTTCCACCGACTCCCACACCGTCAGGTTGGACACGAATTGCGGATCTCCGCCGATCTTGGTCTCGGTATTCCCGGTGCCCGGCTCGCCGGAACCTTCCATCATCCAGACAAAACCCGGCATCTGCTTGCCCATGCCATTGATCAGGTCCAGCGCATTCATGAAGTCCGCAACGCGTGGATCGTCCGTTGGGGCGAGCAACCGGCCGATATTGAGCTCTGCGAGGTGACGGGTCATATGGATCTCCTGTGTCGGGCTCGCTGATATTGGCCCGCCCCTCTTCCACCGCCAGCAGAAATCCGGCCGGGAACAGGTTTTTCGTCTGCCTGCCTGGATGTTAATCTGAGGTTCAGTCCGAAACCGCAGGAATAAACCAGATATTTCAAGGATCACCCCGAATGCGCCGTTTCTTCTCTGCCTGCCTGCTGCTCGCCCTGCCCCTGATGGCCGCCTGCACCACGCCCGGTTACGACTACCGCGCCCGCATGGTGCCAACCTTTCCGGAGGCGGCGGCCTATCGAGACGTACAGGTGGGCCAGTTCCGCGGGCCGGCGGGGGAAGTCGCAGAAGAAGAGTTTGCCCGCATGCTGGGCGATGTCGTCCTGGACGGCGCCTACTGGTTTGGCGTCGATGGTTCCGGCAGGCCGCAAGGCATTTACGAAGGCGTCGTCGAGATCGACAACTGGGAAGGCGAAACCCGCTTCGAGCGCAAACGAAAATGCGTGGAATATGATGCCCCGTTCGACTGCGAACACCGCGCCATCGTCGAAACCGAATGTACCGAAGAGACTGTCGAAGTGATCGTCACGGCACGCCTGATCGATACGGAAACAGGCCGCATGATTTTCACCCACAATCAGGGCGGCGGCGCCAATCAGGAATCCTGTGTCGACATCCGCGAATACGAGGATGACGGCCGGGAACTCGGCGTCTGGAGGGATCCGGTCCAATCAAGCTACGATCCGCGCGATGCCCCCTATGGCATGATCGTCGATGCCACCGTGGAAGCCGTCCGCCGCTTCCGCACCGATATCGCCCCGTATGACGCGACAATCCGTGCCGAGATCATGACGGAAGGCCTGATCCCGGAGGAGCAGAACGATCCGCGCTTTGAGGCGGCCGTGAAAGCCACCAAGCGGGGCGAGATGCTGGGCGCCTGTGCGCAATGGGATGAGCTGGGTCGCCAATGGCCGGACGCCCCGGCCGTGCTGCACAATCTCGGCGCCTGCGCCGAAGCGCGCGGCGACATGGAAACCGCCCAGCTGCGCTATGCCCGCGCAGCCGAACTGGCGAGCCGCATTCCCCTACTCAAAGACAAGAAGGCGCGTCCGATTTTCGATGCGTTGAAGCGCGTCTCCGGCCGGCGGATGGATGACACATTCCTGGACAATGTCACCCACGAGCCTGACTGGCCCATGCCGGAAGAAGACGAAACAGGTAGCTGAGCCCTACTGGCCGAGCAGGAGGTGGGACAGGGAGCCCTGGTATTCCGCGGCTTCCGCGATCAGGCCCCATGCGATGCCTGCACCGAACGATGCGGCACAAAAGACGAGTTTCTTTGCGATTCCGGCCATGTGGGTCCTCCCGGATTGGAACAGCGTTCCCAGGAGTGCTGCAAAGTGCGGGCCGCAGGCTCAGGCCGGATTAACCTTCCTGTTCGGGCGTGTCTTTCAGGCGGTGGCTCTCGGCCAGTTTGGACAGCTTGTCCTTGCGCGCCTTGTCCCGCTGTTTTTCGGCCTTTGTGCGGCCGAACTTCGCCCGGTTCTCTTTTGCCGTCTGTTCCTTCTCGACCTTCGCCTTAGCCTTGCGGAACTTGTTGAGATTAACGGGATCGCTCATCCTTTGTCCCCTATTCGAACGCTGCCAAGCGCGCATCGAGCCCGGCTTTCACCGCGGGCCACTCACTGGCAAGAATGGAGAAAACGACCGTGGACCGCAACACGCCGTTCGGCAGGATGCGATTGTCGCGCAGGATGCCCTCCTGAACGCCGCCCAACTTTTTCACAGCCGCCTGGGAGCGCTTGTTTCGCAGGTCGACATTGAACTGGACCCGGACCGCCCCGCACGCAAAGGCATGCGCCAGCAGCAGGCGCTTGGTCGCGGGATTGACCTCCGCACCCTGAGCATCCGCCGTGTACATCGTCATGCCGATTTCGACATTCCGTGAAAGGGCGTCCGGATTGATATAGGTGGATAGGCCTGCGAACTGCCCGTCCGGGCGCGAAATGCGGAACGGGACCAGTGTTCCCTCAGCCGTCCGCGCCTTGATATTGGCGAGCCAGGCGCCGACCCAGTCCGATGGCGGATTATAGTAGGGCCATGTCTCGATCCGGGGGCCCAGCGCGTCGGCCATGGCCCGCAGATCGTCCCCGTCGCGAGCCACATCGAACGGTACGAGGGTGACGTACCGGTCCGACAACTCATCGGCCCGAACGTCCATCCCCTACTCCTTGTGGGTTTCGCGCCACTGCTCCATGGCGAGCGAGATCGCAAAGGTCTCGCGGTATTTCGGGCTGGAGGCCGGACGCGGTGGCTTGGCGGCGGTCATCGCCATGATTTCGGCCAGCTTGTTGTGTGCTGCGCCGGACTGTCCCGCGCCGATATAGGCGTGCAGTTCCACAAGCGCCGACGATAGCGGGTCATGCGCGCGGATCACGAAATAAGGCTCATCCGCCCCCAGCTTGTCGATCACGTCGAACTGGGACGGGTTGGCCTTCGAGCCGACGGGAGGATTTGCCATGATGATCAGGCCTTTCTTGGCGGGAGTGATTCTCTCGCGCAAGGATACAGCCTTACGGTGGCTTGCGTCAGTCCCCGAACTGAGACGCCTGTGGACTTGTCAGTGCACACTGCCGAAAGCGCCGGTGCGGACGGAATAGTCCACCGCGAGTTCATAGTCCGGGTCGTCATCGGAATCGACCATCAGCTGGCCGGCTTTCGCCAGCAGCTTGTGGCAGTCGCGGGACAGGTGGCGCAGGCGCAGCGTCTTGCCGAGCGCCTGATACTTCGCCGCCAGGTCCTCGATGGCCTGCAGGGCCGACTGGTCGACCACGCGGGAGCGCATGAAGTCCACGATCACGACGTCCGGATCGCTTTCCGGGTGGAACAGTTCGGCGAACTTGTCGGTCGAGCCGAAGAAGAGCGGGCCCTCGATCTCATACACATGCGCGCCGGGCGTGCGGACACTGTCGCGCTCGATGACATGGATGCGGCGGGCATTGTTCCACGCATAAGCCAGCGCCGAGACGATTACGCCGACCACAACGGCCGTCGCCAGGTCGTAGGCCACGGTCACGCCGGTCACCAGCACGATCACCACCGCATCGGTCAGCGGAATGCGGGTCATGATGCGCAGGCTGTTCCAGGCAAAGGTGCCGATCACGACCATGAACATGACGCCGACCAGCGCGGCGAGCGGGATCTGCTCGATCAGGCTGGAGCCGACCAGGATGAAGGCCAGCAGGAACAGGGCTGCTGAGATGCCGGACACGCGCGTACGCCCGCCGGACTTCACATTGATCATGGACTGTCCGATCATGGCGCAGCCGCCCATGCCGCCGAAGAAGCCGGTGATCAGATTGGCTGTGCCCTGCGCGACGCATTCCTGGCTCGCCCCGCCCCGCTTGTTGGTCATCTCACCCACAAGGTTCAGCGTCAGCAGGCTCTCGATCAGGCCGATGGCCGCGAGGATCAGCGCGTAAGGCAGGATGATTTTCAGCGTTTCGGCTGTCAGCGACACGCTCGGCACATGGAATTCCGGCAGGCCGCCCTTGATGGACGCAAGGTCGCCGACGCGCGGTACATCGAGCCCGAAGCCGATCACCACCGCCGCGACGATGCCGATGCCGGCGAGCGGGGCCGGAACGATTTTCGTGATTTTCGGCAGGCCCCAGATGATCACCATGGTCAGGCCGACCAGCGCCAGCATCCAGACAAGCGGCATGCCGCTCAGCCATTGCCCGCCCGACATGCCATGCCCCGCGGCTTCCCCGCTCCCCGGCACCTGGAACTGTGTCAGCTGCGCCAGGAAGATCACGATGGCGAGGCCGTTGACGAAGCCCAGCATCACCGGGTGCGGCACAAGGCGGATAAACTTGCCCAGCCGGAAGATGCCCGCCAGCAGCTGAAGGATGCCCATCAGCACGACTGTCGCGAACAGGTATTCCACGCCATGTACCGCCACGAGGGAGACCATGACCACGGCCAAAGCGCCCGTCGCGCCGGAAATCATGCCCGGGCGGCCACCGATCAGGGCCGTCACAAGCCCGACAATGAAGGCTGCATAGAGGCCCACCAGCGGGTGCACATGGGCCACGAACGCAAAGGCCACGGCTTCCGGCACAAGGGCCAGCGCCACGGTCAGGCCGGCCAGAAGGTCGGTCTTTATCTGGGCGGGCGTGTAGGCTTTGAAATCGGGCTGCGAGAGGCCCTGCGCGCCAAGCCGGTCGGCGAACGCTGCAAAAGTCGATCTAACCACGGGAATATCGTCAGTTCTGTTTGAGGGAGCTGGCTTCAGGCGCCCCTATGGCCGCGTTCATGCTGCGGGGCAACACAAACGCGGCCAAAATGGCTGACTTTATGGCCCTGCCGGATCAGCTGGCGGAGACGATGCCGCCGTCGCACGGGATGGTGTGGCCGTTGATATAGGCCGACGCCTGGGACGACAGGAACATGGCGAGACCTGCAATGTCTTCCGGCTTGCCGACGCGGCCCGACGGGCTGCGCGAGCCGATGGCATCCCAGTCCACGCCCTCGGTTTCGCCTTTATAGCCCACACCGGTGGACAGCATGTAGGTCGGGAACGGGCCCGGCGCGATGCCGTTGACGAGGATGTTCTCCGCCGCCAGCTGAGACCCCATGAAGCGCGTCAGGTGGATCACGGCGGCCTTGGACGTGCCGTAGACATAGCCGCTCATCGGGCTGGTATGCATGCCGTCGATGGAGGCGATGTTGATGACGCGGGCCGGGCTGTCGGCGCTGGCCGACTTGCGCAGCAGCGGCATCAGTTTCTGGGTCAGGAAGAAGACGCCCTTCACGTTGACGTCCATCACCTTGTCCCAGCCATGCTCCGGGAAATCGTCCAGCGAGGCACCCCAGGCGACGCCCGCATTGTTGATCAGCACGTCGACCTTCTCTTCGCGCTTGGCGATTTCGCCGGCGAGGTGCTCAATGCCCACCATCTGGCCGACATCGGACGGGATCGCATAGATCTCGCCGCCATACTCGCCTTTCAGGCGCTCGACGGTTTCCTCGCAGGCCTTTTCCTTGCGCGAAGAAATGATGACTTTCGCGCCATTGGCCAGGAACCCGGCGGCCAGCATTTCGCCAATCCCGCGCGACCCACCGGTGATAACGACCGTCTTGCCTTTGACCGAATACAAATTGCTGAAATCGATGCTCATATGGGTCTCCTCCTAAAAACAACCGGCCCCTCCGTGCAGGAGGGGCCGGTCATGGGCAAGGGAAAACTGATAATGACTACTCGTCTCGCACAAGAACACTGCCGTTCAGCGCCGAGGTCTTAGCTGCGATCTCAAGGCAAGCCATGGCCCAGATCGCATAATCACGGACTTCATCGTCGGGCGGTGGGACTTCAGGCAGTGCATCACCATTTATCGTGATCTCTTGTGTGTCCCAAGACGGCGGACCGTTTTTTATCAACGTCTCAAGGTCCTCGGCACCGACTTCCAGATAATCGCGCATTGCATCCAGGGCGAACGTGAGCGCAGCAGTCGTCGTGATGATCAAGTCCCGATCAATTGGATCTCGATCAGCACAGATTCTCGCTTCAAGTCCGGGCACGATCATATGGGATTCAAAAATCGCCATCGGGCCAAGATAGTAGTTCTGTGCAGCAGCCTCGCTCACTGCAGGGTGCGTTTCGATATTTCGGACCAGTTTCTTCGGACGTTCAAATTCGGGACGATGTGCGCAAGCGGCACACAACACCAAACTCGAGATTCCCTGCGCTGTAATCTGCCAGACCTCGTAAGGCGCATCTATACCCGTGAGCCATTCCTTCAATGCCCCCGCATTTGCTTCAACCCGGTGACGAAATGAAGCACATTCATGGGCAACATCACTTGCATTCAACCATCTCGGGCCGGCTCCAGAGTAGACGGTCTGAAAACCGATATTTTGCTCTCGGGCGAATCGGGCAGCAGGCGTTTCCCATTTACCGCTAAAATACCGCTCGAGAGATCCGCAGTAGAGGTCAACGCCCATCCGCCGCCCCCTACTTCGGATCCGGCCCGATCATTTTCGACGGATCGACGATGGCGTCGAAGTCTTCGGCCGGGATGCCGTCCTTGATGGCTTCTTCGCGCAGCGTGGTGCCGTTCTTGTGGGCGGTCTTGGCGATCTTCGCGGCGCGGTCATAGCCGAACTTCTCTTTCAGCGGCGTCACCAGCATCAGCGAGTTCTTGAGGCCCTTCTCGATGTTTTCGAGGCGCGGCTCGATGCCGACGACGCAATTGTCGGTGAAGCTGATCGCGGCATCCGCCAGCAGGCGCACCGACTGCAGGAAGTTGTAGGACATCATCGGGTTGAACACGTTCAGCTCGAAATGGCCCTGGCTGCCGGCGAAGCCGATGGCGGCATTGTTGCCGTGGATGTGCGCGCAGACCTGGGTCAGCGCTTCGCACTGGGTCGGGTTCACCTTGCCCGGCATGATGGACGAACCGGGTTCGTTTTCCGGCAGGGCCAGCTCGCCAAGGCCGGAGCGCGGGCCGGAGCCGAGGAAGCGGATGTCGTTGGCGATCTTGAAGCAGGACATGGCGACGGTGTTGATCGCGCCATGCGTCATCACCAGCGCGTCATGCGCGGCCAGCGCCTCGAACTTGTTCGGGGCGGAGGTGAACGGCAGGCCGGTGATCTCGGCGATTTTCGAGGCGACGAGATCGGCAAAACCTTCCGGTGAGGCGAGGCCGGTGCCGACAGCCGTGCCGCCCTGCGCCAGTTCCATCAGCATGGGCAGCGTCATCTCGATGCGGGCAATGCCGTTCTCGATCTGCTTGGCATAGCCAGAGAATTCCTGGCCGAGCGTGACCGGGGTTGCATCCTGCGTATGAGTGCGGCCGATCTTGATGATGTCCGCCCAGGCCTTTGCCTTGGCATCCAGCGCGGCGTGGAGGTGCTTCAGCGCCGGGATCAGGCGGTGCACCGTCTCTTCTGCGGCGGCGATGTGCATGCCGGTCGGGAAACAATCGTTCGACGACTGGGACATGTTCACATGGTCGTTCGGGTGGACCGGCTTTTTCGAGCCCTTTTCGCCGCCCATGATCTCGATCGCGCGGTTCGAGATGACCTCGTTCGTGTTCATGTTGGACTGGGTGCCCGAGCCCGTCTGCCACACGACCAGCGGGAAATGATCGTTCAGCTTGCCGCCGATCACTTCATCGGCGACCTGCACGATCACCTTGCCGATTTCCGGGTCCATCTTGCCGAGGTCCATGTTCGCCTGCGCGGCCGCCTTCTTGACGATGCCGAGGGCGCGGATCACCGGTTCCGGCTGCTTTTCCCAGCCGATCTTGAAGTTTCCGAGGCTGCGCTGGGCCTGGGCGCCCCAGTAGACATCATCGGCGACCTCGATGGGGCCCATCGTATCGGTTTCGGTGCGGGTATTGGCCATGGGGCTCAGCTCCTTGATCTGCTGGCAGCGGACTAGCCCCAAGCCGGGCCGCGATCAACTGTTCCCGCCGCCGCAGCGGAGGATTTCGCCCGGATCGCCGCCTCCCTGCCCCCTCGCGCTGCCCTGCGGCTTCGGCTAAGGAGGGAGGCGCCTGCCCCCCATGGCCCGCAAGCACGGAAAGACCGGCATGGAAGCCTATCTCGACAAGATCCTTCAGCCAGAAGTCCTGTTCACCCTGTTCGCGGCATACATTCTGGGCCGAATGACCGCAGGCCGGCGCGCGCGGGACAATGGCCTCTCGCCCACCCCGCCAACGCCGAAAGAGATCAAGGCCGCGCTGGACCGCGTGACCATGTCGAAATGGCTCGAAATCGATGCCGAGCTCGACGCGCGCAAGAAGATCCGCGCCATCAAGCTGCTGCGCAACGCGACCGGCCTCGGCCTGAAGGATTCCAAGCACGCCATCGAGGAACGCGAGCGCAAACGCGACCTGAGGCTGCATTGAGCGCGGACTGGGTCAAATCCGGCAAGGTTCAGGCGCGCATCACCGAGGATGGCGCGCTGGAAGTGCGTTGCACGGGCCTCACCACGCAGACGAAATACTACAAGACGCTGCTGAAGGAGTTCTTCCGCAAGGAATTTCCGCCGCTACGGCCCGGCTATGGCGATTATTCCGTCCACATAATGATGGAATATACCGGCGACCCGCCCTGGATGGACCTCGACAACCTCGCCAAGGCCCTGCTCGACAGTCTCACCGGCAATGTCTTCGACGACGACCATCAGGTCGCCCGCCTGCTGGTCGAACGCCGGCAGGCGGAGCGTGAAGGCATCTGGCTGCTCGCCGAAGCGATGGGCTGAAGCTCAGAACGGGTTCAGCGTGTAGCCTTGCTGTTGCAGCAGAGCGTGCGTCGACATGGCCGACAGGCCGATGGTCACGCCCGGCAGCAGGTCTTCCTGGGCGATGTCCCGCATGGCGGACGTCTGCCCGCACAGCTCAATGGTTGCCCCCGCCGCCAGCAGTTCGGCAATCAGGCCGGCATTCGGATTGGGCGCACCGCGGGCCTCGTCCGTCAGCAGGTCTGCACTTGCCGCGCCATGCACGATCAGCGCGACATGCAGATTCTCCGGGTCGACGCCGGCGGCGGCATGCATGTTCAGGAACCGGGCCGGCGTTTCCAGGCTGCGGCTGATGGTATCTTCCGGCCCGGCCTTGCCGATGTCGAACGCCACTTTCATCACCGTATCGGCCGGCAGCTCCGCACCCTCGATCATGGCGACCTTGCCATAGTCCGGCACCACCGTGCCCGGCTGGAACGCCTCCGGCCCTGCCAATGCGGGCATGGCAAAGGTAAACAGGGCGGCGGCGCAAACGGCGATACGGGTCATGGAAACTCTCCTCTTGATCGGCTGACCCTACGCCTGCCCGGCGGCGCCGTCGAGGCGGCGAAAGCGTACGGGATTCTGCGTACTCCGGATGCCTGCAGAGGCTGCTAAGAGGCGAGCCATGAAACAGGCATGGAAGACCTTCGCGACGCGGCCGGTTCCGCGCTATACGAGTTACCCCACGGCGGCGGATTTCAGCCCCCGTGTGGCCGGGGACGAGGCGCGCGTCTGGGCGGCATCCGTCACGCCGGACGCCCCGATCTCCGTCTATATGCATGTGCCCTTCTGCGAGAAGCTCTGCTTCTATTGCGGCTGTGCCACCAGCGTGCCGAACGGTTACCGCCGGATCGGCACCTATCTGGAAACACTGCACCAGGAGATCGACGTCTGGGCCGGGGCGCTGGGCCCGCATGCCGGCATGGCGCACCTGCACTTCGGCGGCGGATCACCGAACGCGCTTTCCGCAGAAGACTTCAAGGCGCTCGTGGCGCACGCAAAAGAGGCCTTCGGTACGCAGCCCGGCATGGAAGTCGCCGTCGAGGTCGACCCGCGCACCCTGACGCCGGACTTCATCGAGGCCATGGCGGAGGCAGGCGTCAGCCGCGTCAGCTTCGGCGTGCAGACCCTTGCCCCGAAAGTGCAGGAAGCCGTCGGCCGTATCCAGCCGAAAGAATTGCTGGTCGATGGCATTGAGCGCCTGCGCGCCGTCGGCATCCACGCCATCAATATGGACCTGATGTACGGCCTGCCGTTCCAGACAGTGGAAGACGTGGTCGAAGCGGCCCGCTTCGCCGCCGAAATGGGCGCCGCGCGCGTCTCCTTCTTCGGCTATGCGCACGTGCCGTGGTTCGCCAAGCACCAGTCCGCCATCGACGAATCCGCCCTGCCCGGCCTGGAAGAACGCTTCCGCCAGGCAGAGGCCGGCGCTGCGGCGCTGACCGGCGCCGGGTTCCATGCCATCGGGCTGGACCATTTCGCCGCGCAGACAGATCCGTTGACCCGCGCCGCCCGGGGTGGCACGCTGCGCCGGAACTTTCAGGGCTATACGGACGATCCGTGCGAAACGCTGATCGGCATCGGCTCGACCTCGATTTCGCAATTCCGTCAGGGCTATGTGCAGAACTTCAAGTCGCGCACGGCATGGGCGGCGGCGGTCGAAGACGGACGCCTGCCGTCAGAGCGCGGCATCGAACTGACGGAAGACGACCGTCTGCGCGGCCGCGCAATCGAAAAGCTTATGTGCCAGCTCTGGGTGGATGTGGACGTAACCTGCCGCGAGATGGGCGCCGCGCCCGGCGCACTGGACGACGCGCTGGAAACGGCCCGGTTCCTTGAGTCCGCCGGCCTTTGCCGCATCGATGGCAGTGTCATCAGTGTACCGAAGGAATCCCGGCTCCTCCTGCGCACGGTCGCCCAGTGCTTCGACGGCCGGTACAAGCCGGTTGAGGCGCGCCACGCCAAGGCGGTGTAGCGCATAAAGAAATTCGCAGGTGCCAGAGCGTCCCCGCTCAGGCAGTTATGCCAGGCCGTGTGCTTGCAGGGCACCGGGAAGCGGCCGGGCATGATCCCCGTCTACCCGGCGGGGCCTGCGGACGCTTTCCTCCGGGACTATTCTTTCAGGCCAGCCGCATGGTGGGCAATGTGCTCCGCCATGAAGGTCGCGATGAAGTAATAGTCGTGGCCGTAGCCGTCACGCATCCGGTAATCGAGCGCCTGTCCGTTGGCCATGCAGGCGTCGATGAAGATTTCCGGCTTCAGCTCCTTTTCCAGGAACGTGTCTGCCGTGCCGGTGTCGACCAGAATGCGCGCCCGGCTCTGGCGTTCCTTCACCAGTTCGGTTGAGTCGTACTGCTCCCACGCGACCGAGACCGGGCCGAGATAGGCCTTGAACGCCTTCTGGCCCCACGGCACGCGCGCCGGGCTGGTGATCGGGCTGAAGGCCGAACAGGTCTTGTAGGTTTCCGGATGCTTCAGGTGCAGGGTGATCGCCCCATGCCCGCCCATGGAGTGGCCGAAAATCCCCTGTTTTCCCATGTCGGCATTCTTGATCTCTGCCGCGACCAGTTTCGGCAGCTCATCCGTGATGTACTGGTCCATCTTGAAATGCTTCGCCCAAGGTGCCTGCGTGGCGGTGAGGTAAAAGCCTGCGCCCTGGCCGAGGTCATAGGCCTCGTCGTCGGCCACGCCCTCGCCGCGCGGGCTGGTGTCCGGCGCGATCACCATGATGCCATGCTCTGCCGCGGCGCGCTGCAGGCCGGACTTCTCCATCACATTCGCCCAGCTGCAGGTCAGGCCCGACAAATACCACAGCACCGGCACCGGCCCGTCGGCCGCCTGCGGCGGCGTATAGACCGCAAACCGCATCGTGCAGTCCAGCACCTCCGACTCATGATCGTACACGGAAAGATTTCCGCCAAAGGATTTCCAGGAAGAGACTTCAGTTGTTTTCACGCTATGACCCTTTTTTGGTTTTGCCCCGGCGAAGCCGCTGACTCTTGGACGTCAGCCCCTTTTAGCCCCCGGTCACGACATTTTTCCTGACGACAGTGTCGCAAAGAACATCCCGGGCAGAAAGAAGACAATCGGAAACAGCAGATGGCAGACGCTGAAACCTCGAAACACAGGTTTCACTTCAACCCTGCCGCCGGGACAAGGGACAGATTGCATCAATTCGCAAGCCATTCTGATGCTGGAAAAGCAAAACGGATGCGATTAAATCAAACGCCTAAGCATAAGGGGACGCGTATGATCCGGATTTTTCTGACTCTTTTGGGGCTTGTGACGGCGTTTGCCGCGAGCGCACAGGCGCAGACCGTTCAGCGGGACTGGACGCCCTATGAGCAGAACAAGCAATGCATGATTTCCGAGAACTATTTCAATCCGTCCCTGCAAATGGATGGGTCGAAGAAATGGTTTATCGTGGATGCTTCAATCGCGACGACGATCCTGAAATGGCATGTCAGTGGCGACAGGTTTTTCGATGAAATGGAATCGCCAGCACTGGGGCGGCTGGCGCAGTGTTTTGATGGGCGTCTGGAGTGCGGGCTGCCGCTGAATTACGACATCGCCAATGAGTTGAAGCTGTTCGACCGGCCGGAAAATGGCGCGTCGACCGCCTATTTCAGGAACCCGCCACCCGAAAGTGCCGTGCGCTATGCCATGGCGGCTGTCGGCGACTGTTTCGGCTCGGCGGGTGAGGGTATCTATCTCGACGAGGTCGGGCTGACGGAAGCCGAATTGCCGATTGATATCTGTTATCGCGCCGGCAACGCGATGTTCTATCGCAGCAGTAGCAAGTACCGCAGCGAAGCGCCGGCGATGACCGATGCCCAGATCGCAAAATATCGCGACTGGGGTATTCTCGCCAAGAATCTTATCGATCAGAGATTCAACAAGCCTGATGAAGAGGTCACGCTGTGCGGCGTCGCGCCAGCAGAGCTGATGCCGTCCTTCATGCAGTTCTATGATGACAAAGGCTACGGCCTCCTGGAGGACGCGGAATATATTGCTGCGCAGGAAGCGGAGGCTGCTGCAGCGGCGCAAGCTGCTGCCGAGAAGCAGGCGCGCGAAGACGAATATAACCGCAAGTCCAAGAAAGAGCGCCTTCTGGCCCGCAATGATTATCAGCGCTTCGGCACGCTGGACGGCTGCCAGATCGCTTACTCTTACGTCTTCAACGGAATCAACCGCGACAAGATGAGCTTCATCGTGGACCCGGTGCCGGACAGCGGCATCAGCTGGGCCCTGAAATTCGAGAAGACGCAGGCCGCCGCACAGGAATGCCCGGCCATGCCGCAGGATCTCGGTGACTGGATCGCCAAACAGGATCCGAAACTGTTCGAGGCCTATGGCGCAACCGAGGAATTCCGGAACAAAAAGCCGAATATCTGGAACGAAAACGACTGGAAGGCCTTTGTCGAACGCTGGATGTGGCGCGACCAGACCTTCGCCGAGACATATGTTCAGGGCGGGAATTGCCAGGCGGCGATCTGGTATTCCCGGAACATTGCCCATGACTGGAACGCCTTCAATCAGGCCGAACTGGATTTCGTCGGCCTCGCCCGCGTCTTTGGGCGCTGGGGCGCCCCCGACAAAGCCTTGTGCGCGGCGATCCCGCCGGATGTGCTGCCGCTGGCCCGCAAGACCTGGGAGCGGAACTACAATCAGGTGATGCGGGAGAAAGCCCGGCAACAGGCCGAGTGGGATGCCGCCAATCGCCGGGAAGCTGCCCGCCGGGCCGAGATCGACGCCGCCTATGATGAGCTGTTCAACTGGAAGCCGCCCTATCAGAAGCAGTCCGAATTGCGCTGCTATAATGTCGAAGAGACGAAATACGGCACACGGCAAAGGTGCTTCAGCGACTAGGGTGTGACCGCAATTCAGCGTACGTCACAAGGGTCGTCATAAAGGGACAGGGAAACGCATCATGCCAGCTTACACGCTCTACGGCGCCGAGGTCAGCTATTTCACCGGCAAGGCCCACGCCTATCTGCGCTGGCGGGGGGCGGACTTCGAGGAGCAGATCGCCACGCAGCAGGTCTACCGCGACATCATCCTGCCGAATGTCGGCTGGCCCGTGATCCCGGTCATGAAGATGCCGGACGGCACCATCGTGCAGGACACCGCCGACATCATCGAGCAGGTCGAGGCCGCAGAGCACCGCCAGCCGCCTGTCCTGCCCGACACGCCGCTGCAGCGTTTCGTGGCCCTGCTGCTGCAGCTCTATGGCGACGAATGGCTCACCCTGCCGGCCATGCACTATCGCTGGACCTATAATGAGGACTGGGCCTATTCCGAATTCGGCGCCCTCTCCGCGCCCCAGCTCAGCCGGCCGGAACAGTATGAAATCGGCAAGAAGAACGGCCAGCGCTTCAAGGGCGCCCTGCCCGTCCTGGGTGTCCATCCGGAGACCATTCCCGGCATCGAGCGGAGCTATGAAGCCTTTCTCGGCGAATTCTCCCGCCACCTTGATGCGCACCCCTTCCTGCTGGGCGAGCGGCCTTGCCTCGCCGACTTCTCCCTGATCGGCCCGCTCTATGCCCACCTCTACCGCGACCCCAAATCCGGTGAGCTGATGAAGCTGCTCGCCCCGGCCGTGGCCGAGTGGGTGGAGCGCACCCATGCCGGAGAGGCCGGCACGGGCGACCTCGCCGCCGATGACACGATCCCGGAAACCCTGCTGCCGATCCTGCGGCGCCAGATGCGCGAACAGCTTCCGGCGCTGATGGCAACGAACGAACTGTTCGCAGGCTGGGCCGCCGACGTATCGTCCGGCACGCCGGTGCCGCGTGCCTTTGGCGAGATCATCGTCACCATCGAAGACCATGCCGGCCCGGCAGCGGCGCGCAGCTTCCCGCTCTGGCGGCTGCAGGCCGCGCTGGATGCGTATGAGGCCATGGATGCCGATGCCAAGGCACGCGCCGACAAGCTTCTGTCCTCGATTGGCGGCAGCGCCCTGCGGACCTTTCAGCTGCCTGCCCGGCTTGCCCGCAAGGATTGCCGGCTCGTCCTGGCCTGAAACGGGCTGGCCTAAAACGGGCTGGCCTGACCGCGCCGCCGCTTCTGTCGCAGGCGCCGCATCTTTGGCCCGTGCGGGCACGGTGCTAGACCTCTGCCCGTAACGGCAGCGAGGCGCATTCCATGGGTTTGTTCGACAGGCTTTTCGGCGGTGGCAAGCCTGCCATACCCCAGATTGATCCGGCCACGGCGAATGACCGCCTGCGCAAGAAGCAACTGATCCTGATCGACGTGCGCACGGAAAGCGAATGGCAGGAGGGTGTGCCGAAAGGTGCCCACATGGTCACGCTGGGCGACCCGCGCATGGCCGACAAGATCTATGGCTATATGAAGGAAGACGCCTCCAAACCGGTGGCCGTCATCTGCCGGACGGGCATGCGGTCCGGCCGGGCTGCGAAACTGCTGGCCGGGGCCGGGTTCACCGATGTCAGCAATGTGCGCGGCGGCATGATGGCGTGGAGGTCGGCAAACCTGCCGGTGAAGCCTTACCGCAAATGATCAGGCCGGCCCTTGCCCCGGCCTCGACCTCGGCCGGGGAAACGAGACCGCGAAGCCGCCTTCGATGAACCCCTCGTCCGGCGGATTATGGGGCGAACCCGCCTCTTCGTAATAAGTGAGCGCGGGGTACCGGGCCTGGACGTCCGCTTTCAGCGCATCCGTCAGTCCCTGCTCCATATGGGCCACCAGCGCCCTGGTCCATTCGGCAAGAGAGACGACCCGGTTGCCGTCTGCGATGGCCTGGTCGATCACCCAGCGGATCGTTTCCGAACCGACGGGTGACAGGTCCACCGGGGCATCCGGGTCGTGCCATTCCATTATGGCCAATCCTTTACGGTCGCTCCTTTAAGGTCAGCCCTTTACGGTGCGATGGCGAGGCACTCGATTTCGAGTTCCGCGCCCAACGCAAGCCCGCCTGCCCCGAAAGTGGAGCGGGCCGGTTTCGGATCCGGCAGTGCCGCATCATAGGCCGCGTTCATTTCGCCGTAATTCTGCATGTCGCCGAGGAAGACGCTGCACTTCACCACGTCCGTCAGGTCTGCGTCGAACTCGTCCAGCGTACGTTCGATGTTCTTGAAAATCTGGGTCGTCTGCGGCCCGGTGCCACCCGGCGCGAAATCATTCGTTTCCGGATCGATCCCCAGTTCGCCGGACAGGTAGATCGTGTCGTTCACACGCACGGCCTTGGAGAATGGCAGATCCATCCCGGCCACGGTCGGGGCGGAATAATATTCGATATCCGGCGTATGCGCCGCCTTAAAGCTTTCCGCATCGGTAATGACACAGCCGCCAAGGGCCATCATACCAGCAGCCATCGCGGCAACGCCGCCCGTCCTGAACATGGGTTTCATGCAAATCATCCTGTTGTCAGTGGATCCATTTCGGGCGCTCTTCTTCACCCGCTTCGTTTTCCTCGTCCTCGGAATAGGACGTGAACTGAATATCGTAGCCGAAAGGCTGGTCGTCGGCCGGTTCGTCCGGCTCGGTCATGAAGACCTGCAGCTCGCCATCCGGCTTGAAGCCCAGCCGCTCGCCAATGGCGACAATCATGTCGGCGGCCTGGTCCGCATCCTTCGCCCAGACTTTCATGGCCATGATGTAGCGGCCGCATTCGGTGTCGAAATCCACGTTCGGTGCGAACACCTCTCCGTCGGCCAGCAATGTGTAATGGGTAAATTCGGTCATGGCATTCGCCCTCTCAGGGCTTTTCGGCAGGGCATCTTCCGGTGCGCCGTGTGGCGCCGGTCTGCCCACCAGACTACACGGGCAGGCCCCAATGCGAAACCGCCCCTCCTGATTTGGGAGGGGCGGTCCGGGTGTTTGCCTTTATCCGCGGCACATGGCGCAGATCTTGTTGCCGGCCGGATCGCGCAGGTAAGCGAGGTACAGCTTCATGCCGCCGCCTTCGCGCCAGCCCGGCGGGTCTTCGATCGGGGTGCCGCCGGCGGCAACGCCGGCTGCGTGCCAGGCGTCTGCCTGTTCCGGGTTTTCGGCCGCAAAGCCGATCGTGCCGCCATTGGCGTGCGTGGCCGGCTGGCCGTCGATCGGCGGGGTCACCAGGAACGTGCCGCCATTGTGCAGGTAGATCAGGCGGCCTTTCGGGTCGGTGATCGCTTCCCGGCCGCCGATGGCGGTGAACAGGGCATCGTAGAATGCCTTCGATTTCTCCAGGTCGTTCGTGCCGACCATGACGTGACTGAACATAAGTGATTTTCCTCCTGATGGATTGGGAATTAGTGCCCCAGCTGCCCGGGCGGCGCCAGAGGGATTCCGGCCTCCCGCTGCGTCAGCCCCGGCATTTATGATCAGGCTTTTGTCATCAGCTGGCGGCGGCCCCCGACAGCAGCGGCACAAGATGGCTCATATAGTCCGCCTTGCCGATCGCCAGCCCCTCTGCCCGCAGGATGTCGTAGGCCGTGACGAAGTGAAAATAGAAGTTCGGCGTCAGCCACTCGTCGATATAGGCCTGCCCGGACATCGACACTGTCGGGAAGCCGGGGATTTCCAGCGGCGTCTGACCGGCAGCGAAATCCTCTTTCGTGTCGGTCTGCGCCTCGATCCGCGAGATCGTTTCGGCGACCACGGCTTTCAGGTCGGCAAAGCTCGCCTTGTCGCTTTCGAACTCCTTCATCGGCGTACCGTTCAGCTTGCTCAGCAGCAGCTCCGCCTGACGGCAGGTGAACCAGACCTGGTTCGGCAGCGGCAGCATGTCGTCGGCCAGCCGTGCCGTCAGCAGTGCTTTCTTCTCCGGATCATCCGGAAACAGCTCGGCCTCCGCCCGGCCAAGAATATTTCCGAGCGTTTTGAGCCGTGCACGGTAAATATCGAGATTTCTTTTAACGGTGGTCATTGATATTGTCCTTTGGCCATTGTCTAGGCACCTTTGATCAGTCGCTGATATTGTGTTGCACTAGCCGAAATTGATCTGGTTCAATGTTTCATCTCCCCATATCAGAAATATCCGTCGGAATTCCCTTCGATTGAAAGACATTCGCAATAGTCGCGGCAGATCGCGCTCCATGCTGAAAACGAAAGCGGGATTGGAATTCGGGTAAATCAACAGATCTATTGTTGCTCCCTGAGCGTATTTTCCCGACTTCCTATCGATTGCATCTTGAATGTCCTGAAACACAAACTGAAGTGGCTCATCACCGATGAAGCCATCTGCCCCGCGTCCTCCAAAGCCCCCAAGAAGTGTTGGCTTCAACTCTGAGTCTGGTGATTCTGGCTCCAATTTTTCCAAGCGGGCCATTTCTCTACCATCTTCCTTTGTCGATGCTTCGGTTACCTCCAAACCGTAACTGAAGCCATTTTCGACCACTATGAAATCCGGTGAGTCCTGATGGTATACTGATACTGGATATGTAAGCTGATCATTATCAGCCAAATGCAGTATCCATCTTCGGACGCAATATGCTTCGCTCGACTGAGAAGTACGACGCCCCTCTCCGACTCGGTAGCTATTCACCAATCCCAAATCGCCGATCTTTTCCAGCAACTCTTCTTTTGTTGCAGCCGTTCGCACATCAAAGCAGATTTCAGGATCGAACATCTTTGGCTTAATACACCACCACACTCCGGATGCTCTCGCCCGAATGCATCAGGTCGAAGGCGTCGTTGATCTTGTCAAGCTTCATCACGTGGGTGATCATCGGGTCGATCTGGATCTTGCCGTTCATGTACCAGTCGACGATCTTCGGCACGTCCGTGCGGCCCTTGGCGCCGCCGAAGGCCGTGCCGCGCCAGTTGCGGCCCGTCACCAGCTGGAACGGCCGTGTGCTGATTTCCTTGCCGGCCTCGGCCACGCCGATGATGATCGAGGTGCCCCAGCCGCGATGGCAGCATTCCAGCGCCTGGCGCATCACATCCGTGTTGCCGGTACAGTCGAAGGAATAGTCCGCCCCACCATCGGTCAGCTCCACGAGATGGGCGACGACGTCCTTGGTGTTCTTCGGATTGACGAAATGCGTCATGCCGAATTTCTCGCCCCACTCCTTCTTGGAGTCGTTGATGTCGACGCCGATGATCTTGTCGGCCCCTGCCATCTTCGCGCCCTGCAGCACGTTCAGGCCGATGCCGCCCAGGCCGAAGACGACGACATTGTCGCCGACCTGGACCTTGGCCGTGTTGGTCACGGCGCCCACGCCCGTGGTCACGCCGCAGCCGACATAGCAGGCTTTGTCAAACGGCGCGTCGGTGCGGATTTTCGCGACGGCGATCTCCGGCAGCACGGTGAAGTTCGAGAAGGTCGAGCAGCCCATGTAGTGATAGATCGTCTGGCCCTTGTAGGAGAAGCGGCTGGTGCCGTCCGGCATCAGGCCCTTGCCTTGGGTGGCGCGGATCGCGGTGCAGAGGTTGGTCTTGCCGGAGAGGCAGCTTTTGCACTGGCGGCATTCCGGCGTGTAGAGCGGGATGACATGGTCGCCCGGCTGCACGCTGGTGACGCCTGCGCCGACCTCGCGCACGATGCCCGCGCCTTCATGGCCGAGGACGCTCGGGAAGATGCCTTCGGAGTCGAGCCCGTCCAGCGTGTAGGCATCGGTGTGGCAGATGCCCGTGGCCATGATCTCGACCAGCACTTCACCGGCCTTCGGGCCTTCGAGATCGAGTTCGACGATTTCGAGCGGTTTCTTGGCTTCGAAGGCGACGGCGGCGCGGGTTTTCATGGCGGGAAGCTCCTGGGGGTATAGATGGTCTATAGACGGTCCATAGAGGGTGTTTGTGATCGTGGAACCGGGGAATCTGGAGCGCGGAACATTTCAGTTTCGTCCCCCCGGCGCAAGGGTGGACTCCCGTCAATTACGCATAGCCGTTTCCCTGTGCTGAAACCCGGTTATAAGGGCGCCATGACCGACCAGACTTCCGATTCCTTCTCCGTTGCCATTGCCGGCGTCGCCGGCCGCATGGGCCGCCAGCTGGCTGCCGTGTCCCACCGCCACGGCCTGACCGTTGCCGGCGGGACGGAAATTGCCGGCTCGCCGCATCTCGACACCGATATCGGCGACCTGTCCGGCATTCCGAATCTGGGCGTGAAGCCCGCGTCCGATCCGGTCACCGCAGCGGCCAAGGCCGATGTCTGGTTCGATTTCACCCGCCCCGCCGCCACGATCGCGGCGCTGGAAGCGCTGAAGCATACGCCCGTACGTGTTGCCATCATTGGCACGACCGGCTTTTCGCCCGCCGAAGAAAAGGCGCTGGAGGCGGCTGCCGGGGGCCTCTCCATTGTGAAGTCCGGCAGCTTTGCGCTGGGCATCAAGATGCTCGAAACCCTGATCCGCCGCGCGGCCGCCAGCCTCGGCCCGGACTGGGATATCGAAGTGCTGGAAACCCACCACAACAAGAAGGTGGATGCCCCGTCGGGCACGGCCCTGATGCTGGGTGAAGCGGCTGCAGAAGGCCGCGGCGGTACGCTGGATGACCTGCGCACAGGGCCATATGACGGCCCGGATGCCGCCCGCGAGCCGGGCAAGATCGGCTTCTCTGTCCGCCGCATGGGCGGCGTGATCGGCGAACATTCGGTCAGCTTCGGATCCGACACGGAAATCGTCACGCTCAGCCACACATCGCTCGACCGGGCCATGTTTGCCGAAGGGGCGCTGAAAGCCGCCAAATGGGCCCTGAAACAGCCGCCCGGCCTTTACAGCATGGACGATGTGCTGGGGCTTTCAGGCAACGGCGCCTGAGAAAGCAACACACCGCACAGCTGAATCCGGGTTGACGGCCATACTCGCCATGGCAGCATGACAAATTCGTCATCGAACCTGAAAGGGGCGGCATGATCGGCATCGTCGTCGTCAGCCACGGCAAACTCTCGAAGGAACTGGTCGCCGCCACGGAGCATGTCGTGGGCGAACAGATGCGATTCAAGTCGATTTCCATCGAGGCCGAGGATGATATCGAGGCCCGGCGCGAGCAGATCCGCGACACGGCCAAGGCCTGTGACGTCGGCCTGGGGGTCATTATCCTCACCGACATGTTCGGCGGAACGCCCTCGAACCTCGCCATGTCGATCATGGGATCCGGCAATATCGAAGTGATTTCGGGCGTGAACCTGCCCATGCTGATCAAGCTGGCCGAAGTGCGCGACGAACTCCCGCTCAGCGAAGCAGCGCAGACCGCTGCGGATGCGGGCCGGCGCTACATCAACATCGCCTCCGAACTCCTCGCAAAATCCAATTGACCCGGAGCCCCGTGCAAAACGCCGTGACCGAAGCCCGCCAAAGCGTGACCATCGTCAACCGCAAGGGCCTGCACGCGCGCGCATCCGCCAAGCTGTCGAAGCTGGCCAGCGAGTTCCAGTCGACGGTCGTCGTCAGCCATGAAGGCCAGAAAGCCGATGCCCGCTCGATCATGGACCTGCTGATGCTGGTCGCCGCGCAGGGCTGCGAAGTGGAACTGGCCGCCAACGGCCCCGACGCGGCCGAAGCCGTGACCGCCATCGCCAGCCTGATCGCCGACGGCTTCGGCGAAAGCGGCGAAGCCGACGTGTTGTACTAATCCCCCATTCTTCCCCATGGGCCGCCCCCGGCCACACAAACCAAGAGTAGCGCAAATGATCAGAGCGATTTTGACATCCGTGAGTGCAGGCATGTTGCTGGTGGCCTGCACACCAGCCCCCGGCGCAGACGGCGCAGCAGACACCTCCCCGATCAGCGCTGAAAACCCGGTCAGCACTGAAAACCCGATCAACACGGAAAACATGTCCGAGACGGTAAAGGTGCTCGCCTCTGACGAATACATGGGCCGCGCGCCCGGCACCGAGGGGGAGACGAAGACCGTCGCTTACCTGATCGAACGCTTCAAGGAGCTCGGCCTTGAGCCTGGCGGACGAGACGGGAAATGGACCGATCCGGTGACCCTGAAACACTCCGTCGTGAATGATATTCGCACATTGAGTTTCGACCTGGGCGAGACCGCGATCCCGCTCAAGCAGGGTCTGGACATCAACATCAGCTCCCCCAATCCGCGCGAAGACATCGCAATGAAGGATGTGCCGGTCGTGTTCGTGGGCTTTGGCGCCAGCGCCCCTGAGCGTGACTGGGACGATTATGGCGATATGGACCTGACCGGAAAGGTCGCCCTCTTCCTCGTGAACGACCCGGATTTCGGTGTCGAGGAAGATGACCCGGTCGCCGGCGTCTTCGGTGGCCGCCGCATGACCTATTATGGCCGCTGGGCCTACAAATATGAGGAGGCTGCCCGCCGCGGCGCGGTTGCCGCCTTCGTCATCCACGAAACCAAACCCGCCGGCTATGGCTGGAACGTTGCCGCCTCCTCGCCGGGTGAAAATTACACCGTTGCCAGCAAGGGCCCGGCGAAACCGGCGCTCGATCTGCGCGGCTGGCTGCATGAAGACATGGCCCGGCAGCTGCTGACTCAGGCCGGATACGACCTCGACGAACTGAAAGTTGCCGCCCGCAAGCGCGACTTTGAGGCGTTCACCCTGGATGACCTGCACTTCAATGCAGACCTGGGCCTGTCTGTGGAAACGGTCGAAAGCCAGAATGTGCTCGGCAAGATCACCGGCACAGAGCGGCCGGATGAAACCATCATGCTGTCCGGACACTGGGATGCGTATGGTATCGGCATTCCGGATGCGCAGGGCCGCGTCGTGAGACCCGGTGCAAATGACGATGCGCTCGGCCTGGCCGGCATCATGGAGATTGCCCGCAACATGGAGGCCCGCCCCGCGCCGGAACGAACGGTCGTGTTCGCTGCCTGGACGGGTGAAGAGAGCGGCCTGCTCGGCTCGGAAGCCTATGCGCAGGACCCGATCTATCCGCTGGAAACAACCGTCGCCAATTTCACGCTGGACATCCTGCAAACGGCAGGTCCCGCAAAAGACGTCATCCAGGTTGGCGAGGGCCAGAGCGAGCTGGAAGAGATGATGGCAGCGGCGGCGGCCAAACAGGGCCGCACGGTGTCTCCCGAAGGCTTGCCGGAGAACGGCCTGTTCTACCGGGCAGACCATTTCTCGCTCGCCCGCCGCGGCGTGCCGGTGCTGCTGATCATGGGAATCGCAGGCGGACCGGACCTTGTGGATGGCGGCCGGGAAGCCGGGATCGAATGGGTCGCGGGCTATATCGCGAACCGGTACCACAACCAGAACGACGCCTGGGACCCGGACTGGGATTTGCGCGGCGCCGCGCAGGATGTGGAACTGTTCCTCGACATGACCGAAGACCTCGCCAACTCCACCGCCTGGCCGGACCTGAAGCCAACCTCCGAATTCAAGGGATTGCGGGACGCGAGCGCCGACGCGCGGGAATAACCTTCCCACTCTGATCGGCCCCACATTCATCGCCCCCCTTTCATCGGCGGCGCTCTGCCCCTATATTGGTAGGGTCTTCGGACTATGGCGATAAACGCGCGTGTAATAAGCGGCTCGGACCCGGGGGCGGTACCCGGCGGCTCCACCAAAAGCAGGTTCAGGTCTTTCACCGGGCCTGTTTCTGACGGGGCCGAAATAGGATCGACGGACGTGTAAAGACGAGGCCTTCGCCGGATTGGGCCCCCTCAGAAGCCCAAATCAACATAGTTGCAAACGACAACTTTGCTGAAGGTGAACTGATGGCTGCGTAAGCAGTCGGATGATTACCGATCTAACTCCTAGGGATTCAGCTCCCTAGGCGGGGCCCGGAGGCGCCTGGCAACAGAAGCCTCCACTTTCCCTCCCTGAATTCCTTGCAATGCCCGGGCAGGCGCTTCAATCTCTGCGCGTGCATGACATGCCTCTGAGCAGGCAGGCCTCTGAGCAGGCAAGGAGGAAACCGCCCATGGCGAACAGCACGTTGACCCAATTCGTGAAGGAAGCACTTGAAAAGGGACAGGATCGGAGCGGCATCCGCACCGCCCTCGTTGATGCGGGCTGGCGGGCGCAGGAAGTCGATGATGCGCTTGCGGCCTACTCCGATGTCGCCTTCCCCATCGCGGTGCCAAAACCGGCCGTGTACCTTTCGGCCCGTGAGGCATTCTTCTATCTGCTCTTTTTCATCCTGCTCGGTGTGGTCGCCTTCAATCTCGGCTCTCTCCTGTTTGCGCTGATCGACACAGTGATCCCCGACGTTCTGGAGAAGGAAAGCTATCGCGCGAGTGCGCTGGACCGTCAGATCCGCGGCGCAATTTCCGGCCTTGTCGTCGGCACGCCGCTTTTCCTGTGGCTTGCCCGCATCCTGTTGAAGGCACGGCACGAAAACCCGGCGCTGCAGAGGTCACGCATCCGCAAATGGCTGATCTATATCAGCCTCGTCATTGCCGGCATCGTGCTGGTCGGGGATGCCATTTCCCTCGTCTACAGCTTCCTGAACGGCGAGCTGACCTGGCGCTTCACGCTGAAATCCCTCGTCGTTGCGGGCATAGCCGGCAGCATCTTCGGGTATTTCATCACCCATGCCGAACGGGACGAAGCCAATGGCATATAGCCAGCACACCATCTACGGAGGCGCTCTGGTCGCCGTCATCATCGCCGCCTGCGTGGCGGGGATCGCGGTGACGGGTGGCCCCGGCGAGGCCCGGAAAGAACGGGAAGACCGTGCCCGCCAGCAGGCCGTCTCCGATACGGCGCTGGCGCTGGCCTGCTACCATCAGGCGTTTGGAGAGATTCCCGAAGACCTGACCCTCGTCGAGAATGAACTGGCGCGCGTCACGTCCGACGCGCATCAGCAGGATGCCTGCACCCAGGCAGAAATCCGCAAGGATCCCGTCACCGGCGAAGACTTCCGGCTGACGCGGCAGGCTGGGGTCGTGACCCAGATCTGCGCGGAATTTGCCACCGGCACCCCGAGCGGCCCTTACAACCGTTATAGTTATAATCCTACTCGCGCCGTGATCCCGGATCTGGGTGAGCCACGCGAGACAGGGGGCGAGCGGTGTTTCGACCTCAATCTCTCTGCGAAGCTGGAATTCTGAACCGCCTAGAGAAGCACAGTCCCCTTCCCGTCCTTCTCCATCGCACGCTGATAGGAAGGCATCTCGCGCATCTGTTTCAGGAAGCGGTGGGCATTGGGATAGCTCGCCTCGTCCATGCCGGCGCGGTGGGCGGCGAGTTCCATCGAATAGCCCATTACGATATCGGCGGCCGTCAGCTGCTCGCCCGCGAACCATTTTGTCTGGCCGAGCTGTTTTTCGATTTCTGTCATCAGCGCCGTCAGGCGCGGCGTGAAGAAGGCCTTGTCCAGCCCGCCGACCAGCGCTTTCGCAACCGGGCGGAACAGGAACGGCGCGCGCATGGTCATCGCCATCATGACGAATTTGTTCGTCAACAAGGGTTGAAGGCTGCCCTGTGAGGTGTGGAACCAGAACAGGTAGCGCGCCCGGTCCGGCGTGCCCGGCGCAGGGCGCAGTCGCCCGTCATCGTGCAGGTCGCAGATATAGTCGACAATGGCATTGGTCTCCGCCATGGCGGTGCCATCGACAGTAATCATCGGGGCCGTGCCGAGCGGCGAAATGGCTTTGTACTCTGCCGGGGCGAGCCGGGTTTCCGGGTCCCGGTCGTACAGCTTCACCTCGTACGGCACGCCCAGCTCCTCCAGCAGCCAGAGGATTCGAATGGATTGCGACTTTTCCAGATGGTGCAGCGTGATCATGGCAGGGTCTTTCCGGTAAGGCAGGGACGCTTCTAGTACGATCCGCCTATCCCGTCGGATGTGTTCACGCGAGGTCAGGCCCGGGATTTGTGCTGAAATACAGGGAGATCGCCCCCATATGCCCCTCAACAGGGCAAAGGAGCCAAGCTGATGATCCCGTATTCGGTTCTCGATCTTTCACCTGTGCCTGCGGACTCAACCCCCGCGCAGGCCCTGGCCAATACCGTGGATCTTGCCCGCCATACCGAGGCCCTTGGCTATCACCGCTACTGGATGGCGGAACACCACAACATGACCGGCATCGCCTCGGCGGCCACGTCCATCCTCATCGGCCATGTGGCGGGGGCGACCTCGACGATCCGCGTCGGGGCGGGCGGCATCATGCTGCCGAACCATGCGCCGCTGGTCATCGCCGAACAGTTCGGCACGCTGGCGACGCTGTATCCCGACAGGATCGATCTCGGCCTCGGGCGAGCGCCCGGCACAGATCAGCTCACCATGCGGGCGCTGCGCCGCGGCGAACAGAGCGCCGACATGTTCCCGCAGGACGTGGTGGAATTGATGGGATACTTCGAGCCTGCCCAGCCCGGCCAGAAGGTGCGGGCCGTGCCCGGCGCCGGAACGCATGTACCGGTCTGGATCCTGGGGTCCAGCCTGTTTGGCGCCCAGCTCGCCGCCCATCTGGGCCTGCCCTATGCATTTGCCTCGCACTTTGCGCCGGACGCATTGGAACAGGCTGTTGAAATCTACCGTGCACGGTTCAATCCGGGCGCGACGGAGAAGCCGTGCTTCATGCTGGCGGTCAATGTGTTCGGCGCCGACACGGATGCCGAAGCCTTGCGGCTGAAAACCTCGATGCAGCAAGCTTTCATCAATCTGCGCACAGGACGCCCCGGTCCGCTGCCCAAGCCTGTCGACAACATCCAGGACATCGCCCCGCCGGAAATGGTCGCGCAGGTCGACCGGGCGCTCCGGGTCTCCGCGACGGGTGCGCCCGCCAAGGTCACCGAAGACCTGTCGGCCCTGATCGACCGGCACCGCCCGGATGAAGTCATCCTGACGGGCCAGATCCACGATCATGCCGCGCGCCTGCGCTCCTTCGAAATCGCCGCAGAGGCGATGAAGACGATCGGGGCGCGGTCTGGCGCAACCGCCAGCTAGTTCTCGAGCCGGTCCATTTCCGCGCTGAGCGTGTCCATCAGTTCCGGGTGGTCCGACTGGATACGGATCATCGACGTCGCAATCCGCCCCTGCACTTCGATCAGGTCGGTATAGCGCCCGCCGAAGATCTGCATGCCTTTGACGCCCGAGATCTCGCCGTCGAGTTTGTCCGACATCTGATTCAAGCCATCGACAGCCACCTTGATCTTCTTTGCGGCGGACTTGGCACTTGCCTCGTCATCCACGGTTTCCAGTGCGTCGGCGATGCGCGTCATCTCGTTGATATAGGCTTCGCCGATATCGCCAGCGGAAGACTTTGCGGTGATGTCCTCCCCCGTCTTGCCCTGCACATCGTCCTTGCCGCCGCAGCCTGTCAGCATCAGCGCCGCTGCGATGCCTGCTGCTGTCAAAAATCCCGTTCTCATGTTTCGTCCCCTGACTGTGTTTTCAGAAACACACACTTAGGCCAAAATCCGGGGCAGGAATATGGCGGCTTGCCAGATACAGCCGGCTGGCATAGGTGGGCCACCCTGCACGCAACGTGCGTCCTACGAACCCTGAACGATGAGAGGAGATCCGCAATGACCACCCCCCGCTTCTCCAATTTCATCCTCACAGGTTCACATGACACGACGCATCCTGCGGCCACTGGCGGCCGCCCTTTCCCGGCTCAGCGGCCGGACTGGAAAATCTGAAAAATCACCGCAACGGGACCGGCGTATCGCGGCCCGTTCCCTCAAGACGAAACTTCCTGCCCACCTGCTCCGGGATATCGGTGCGGATGATGGATGATGCCCTGTTCAGGATTCAGGGCTCAGTCCGCGTCCAGCTCCGCAGACACATTCAGATGGTCGGAACAGATTTCCGGCCCCGGCCGGTACTGGCCAAGCTTCATGGCGGGTCCGGTCAGGATGTGATCATAATCCCGCATTGGCCGCCAGGACGGATAAGTCGGCTCCGGCTGCCGGTCGAAATGGGCGTGCATCTTCTCAAGGAAGGCCTCGGCCGGGCTCGCATGCAGACTGCAATTGAAGTCCCCCATGACGACCCACCGTCCATTTTCCGGCAGGTGACGGGAGAGGAAATCCAGCTGGAGTTCCTGATCCCGCCGCCCAAGGCTGAGATGAACGCAGGCCACGTCAAACGGGGTTTCGGCCCCGACGGTTGCAATCAGGCAGCCGCGGCCCGGCACCCTGCCCGGCAGTTTCAGGTCGCGCACATTCGACAGCGGGAACCGGCTGAGGATCGCATTCCCATGGCGCGAAACACCGCGGATCACCCGGTTTTCCTGAAGCGCCAGATGATCATGGCCCGAGCGTTCGGCAATCGCATTTGCCTGACAGCGATATCCGGCCCGGCGCCCGCCAAGGTCGACTTCCTGCAGGCAGACAAGATCTGCCCCGCGCACCGTTTCGGCGATGGTGTCCAGCGTGCTGGCCTTTGCCGGCGTGTGGAAAACCTGCCGGTGCGCGCGTATGAGATAATCAGTAAAACGGGCCGTCCCGATGGCGGCCTGAATGTTCCATGTCAGCAGTTTCAGGGGCACGGTCTTCCTTTGGCGGTTCGGACAGGACAGGGTAAGGCTTCACGAATTGTCAGGCTGGGCACATGATTCCTCTTCTCAGTTCCATACCCTTTCTCGTGCACTTCTCCCTGTCGGTCCTTGCAGCAGTGCGCCTGCTTTACCGCAAGCTGGCCGTGAACACGACCCTGGCATGGCTGTTCCTGCTGTTCGGCCTGCCGGTGGTGGGTGTCGCGCTATATGTGCTGTTCGGCGACCACCGGCTGGGCGGGCGGCGGATGAAGATGGGCGAGCGCCTTCGTTCGTTTTTCATGCAGGTCTTCAGCGTGAAAGACGCCGGCATCCCGCCAGACATCGCAAGCGTTCCCCGCTACGCGGCACTGTCCCGCTCGATCCAGGCCGATACCGGCTTTCCCGTCCTCACCGGATTGTCTCCGGCATTCTTCGCAGAAGCCGGTGACCTCTATGCCGCCATGCAAGCCGATATCGATGCGGCCTCGGACAGCATCTGCCTCGAATTCTATATCCTCGACCCGGCGGGCCGCGTCGGGGATGTGCTGGCCGCGGTCGAACGGGCGGCGCAGCGGGGCGTCGACTGCAAGATCCTGGCGGACGATTTCGGCTCCAAGCCCTTCTTCCGGTCACACTGGCCAACGCGGCTGAAGAAGGCGGGCGTACAGATCGTCCGTTCCCTGCGGGTCAATCTGTTCTCGTCCTTCTTCCGCCGGTCCGACCTGCGCAATCACCGCAAGATCCTCGTCTGCGACCAGCGCGTCGGATATGTCGGCAGCTACAACCTCGCCGACCCAAAACTGTTCAAGGCTGACCGCGGTGTTGGCCAATGGGTCGACATGATGATGCGCGTCGAAGGCCCCGTCGTCGATGCTCTCACATCGGTCTGCCTGTCGGACTTTCTGTTCGACAGCGTCGGCTACCAGATTGGCCGGGCTGACCTGAATGCCCTGCCGATTGTGCCCCGTGTGGGCGGAGGCGAAGGTACGCCTGTTTCCATGCAGGTGCTGCCGTCCGGCCCGGAAATGCGCAACTCCACGATCTATGAAGTCCTCGTCTCGGCGATCTTCAGCGCGCAGAGGCGGCTGCGCATCGTCTCGCCCTATTTCATTCCGGATCCTTCGGTCCAGCTTGCCCTTGTCTCGGCTGCCAAGCGCGGGATCGAAGTCGAGATCATCGTGCCGGAACGCATCGATTCCCGCCTCGCCCAGTTTGCCAGCCAGTCGTCCTACAAGGAATTGCTGCGCGCCGGCGTGCGCCTGATCCGGTATCGCAGCGGCCTGTTGCACACAAAGCTGATCCTGGTGGACGACGAGATCGCCCTGTTCGGGACAGTGAACATCGACATGCGCAGCTTCTACCTGAACCTTGAGCTGACCATGGTCATCTATGACGCCGCCACCAGTGCCACGCTGTGGAAGCACTCGGACACCTACCTGCCGGAAAGCACACCGCTGGACCCGGCGCGATGGGAACAGCGCCCGGAGTGGCACAAATTCCTCGAAAACATCCTGCGCCTCGCCAGCCCGATCCTGTAGGTGCGGGCCTCGCCGGGCCGTCTCTAGCTGTAACGCGCTTCCACTTTCGGGCCATCGGCGCCCGCTTTGACCGTCGCAAGGCTCGCCTCGAGATCGGCGAGGTAGGCATCGGCCACATCGGCGTGCTTCGGCGACAGCATCAGGTGCAGGCTCGGCGGTTCCTTTGTGACGGACGTGAACCAGCCGCGCCGGAAGATTTCGCCATAGATCGCAAAGGCATGGGCGTCCGGATGTGAAAAGGCCATCAGGCCCAGCATCGGATTGCCGACGATGTCAAAGCCGAGGCGCTTCACGCCCTCTTCGATCTTCTCACGCGTCGCGCAGACCTGCCCCTGCAGGCGCTTGTAGCCTTCGACGCCCAGCGTGTTCATCACGCCCCAGGCCGCTGAGATCGCCCCGCCCGGCCGCGTGCCCGCCAGCGTCGGCGTCTTCATCGGCGCGCCGCTCCAGCCGGCCAGATCGAACGGCATGTAATTGTAGAGCTCTTCAGAACGGAACAGCACCGTTGAGGCACCCTTGGCGCAATAGCCATATTTGTGCAGATCCGCGCTCATCGAATGGACAGCGGGAACTTCGAAATCGAACGCCGGCACCGGCACACCGTTCATCCGCGCGAAGGGCGCGAAATATCCGCCAACGCAGGCATCGACATGCAGCCACACGCCCTTTTTCGCGGCGACCTCGCCCAGTTCAGCGATCGGGTCGATAATGCCATGCGGGAAGTTCGGCGCCGAGCCGACCATCATCACCGTCGCTTCATCCACTGCCTCGCCCATCGCAGCCGGGTCAGCTTCATAGCTGCCATCTGTCTTCAGCGGGACGCGGCGGATCTCGATATCCATCAGGTGGGCGGCCTTGTCGAAGGCGAGGTGCGCCGATTGCGCCAGCACGACATTCTGCCCCTCGCGCGGCTTGCCCTGCGCGCGGGCATAGTCACGCGCGGTCTTCATCGCCATGGTGATGGAGTCCGTGCCGCCGGAGGTCATCGCCCCGGTCGCCCCTTCCGGCCCGTGCAACAGGCCGAGGCCCATGCCGATCACTTCCTTCTCCATCTGGGCGAGGCTCGGAAAGGCCAGCGGGCCGAGCCCATTCTCCGCCATATAGAGCTGATAGGCTTCCTGCTGGACCTGTTCGACCTCATGGCCGGCATTGAAGACGTAAACGGCCGTGCGCCCGTCGCGCCATTGGGCATCGCCTCCGCCGCGGCTGATCATTTCCTGGCGCACATCGGCCCAGTCGCGTCCCTTCTCCGGCATCTGCATGGCTGTTCCTTCCCTCGATCTCTTGTCTGGTTTGAAACCTAAGCGGGCCATCGCCGCTTGACCATAGGCTGGCCCATGCCACCCGCCCCCCTTGCAACTTTTCACCGCCTGGCACGTTGAGTCCTTACTCCCCAAGAAAGGAGGAGATTCAAATGACTGACCAGAAGACGATCCAAGAAGCTGGCCAAAAAGGCGGAACATCCCCCCAATCCGGCCCCCAATCCGGCAAGAATCACGACACCGAAACGGACGACCGGAAGATTCGCCCGGCCGGGCCTGAAAGCATGGAAAGCCCGCCCGAAAACTGGGACAAGGTCGACGAAGAGAGCGACGAATCCTTCCCGGCGAGCGATCCACCCGCCAATTACTGACCGGCTGCCCCCGCTAGAGCGTTGCAATCCCGAGGCATTCCGGCCGCCGTGTGCGCCTGCGCGCGAAGTGCAGCTTTTTGCTCGCGCATTGTGCGAAGCCCGTTGCCCGCACGCGGCTGGAGGAATATTGTGAACGAAAGAACAAGCCAGAAATCTAATGGGGATCACCACCGGGCCATGACGGATTATATCGGTTACGAAGCGCTCACTCAGGCCGCCATGCGCGGCGTGGTCCGCGAGGCGCTGAAGCGTGCAAAAGCAAACGGCGGCCTGCCCGGCGACCACCATTTCTACATCACGTTCCGGTCCAAGGCGCCGGGCGTGCGCATGGCCGACTACCTGACCGAACGATTCCCGGTCGACATGACCATCGTGGTCCAGCACCAGTTCTGGGACCTGGAAGTGCATGACGGGCATTTCGAGATCATCCTGAAATTCTCCGGCGTGCCGCAGCACCTGTTCGTGCCCTATGCCGCGATCACGCGCTTCGTCGATCCGTCCGTGAATTTCGGCCTGACCTTCGAGGCACAGGACAAGGACGCGACCGTCATCTCCCCGGCTTCCGATCTGGCCGAGACGAATGACGACGAGAGCGAAGGCGAAGCTGCAGCGGGCGAAGCCGGCACCGTCGTGAACCTCGACGCATTCCGCCGCAAATAGGCCGGACGATTGGCAGATACTGAAAAACCCCGCATCAGCGACGCTGACATGCTGGCCCGCTTCCAGGGCTCGAAGAAGCGTCCTCCCTGTTCCGACACGCTGGGCATGAAGCTCATTGAGGTCGAGCAGGATGCCATGCGCATACGGATGGAGTTCGACGTCAGCCCGTCCTTCGCCAATCCGACCGGCGCCGTGCAGGGCGGCTTCATCTCCGCCATGCTGGACGAAGCGATGAGCACCTGTGTCATCATCGCCTCCAACGTCACCATGACGGCGCCGACACTGGAAATGAAGACAAGCTTCCTGACCCGCCTGATGCCCGGCAAGGCGTATGTCGATGCCCGCATCGTGCGTCTGGGAAAGTCCGCCGCATTCATGGAAGCGGAATGTTTTGACCCGGACGGCAAGATGGTCGCCAAGGCGTCCGCCACGGCCATCCCGATGCCGTTCAAACGCCTCGCCAAATGAGTTTCGACAAACGCGCCTATTGGGAAGGCATGCTCGGTGAGGGCAAACGCCCGCCCGCGACAGACTTTGTCGGTTTGGACATGATTGCATTCGACGAGACGGAAGGTTGGGCCGAGGCGGCTTTCTGCCTGCCGGCCCAGGCCACCAATCCCGGCGGCACGGCGCAGGGCGGCTTCGTGACCGCCGCGCTGGACGAAATCATGAGCATTGCCGGCTCGATCGTGCAGGATGGCCCGGCCATGGCGCCGACGCTGCAGATGACGGTCAGTTTCATCCGTCCCGTGCCAGTTGGCGTGCGTCTTCTCGGCCGCGGCGAAGTCGTCCGCAAGGGCCGCCAGGCCATCTTCACACAGGGTTTCCTGCGCAGCGAAGACGGCAAGCTGCTGGCCCAGGCAACGGCCAGCTGTATCCCCCGCTCCATGGCCTGACGCTGCGACAGGCTGCGCGAGAACGCCGGTCTGTGCTATCTTCCCCGAAATATAAAAAAATCCGGGAGGAATTAATGGCCGACGATCAGGGCTCCGCACCTTCAGTCCCCAAGTCCGTTATCGAGGTGACCGCCTTCATGCCAGAGGCGCGGCGCGATCCGCACCCGCCCCTGAAGGCGCTCCGCGAAAACTGTCCGGTCATGCGCGACGAGATGGCGAAGGCCTGGTTCCTCACCCGCTATGGCGACGTACGCACCACGGTCAACGACCGCAGCTTCATCCGTCATCCGCTGAATGCGGAGGAAGGCTCGATCTCGCGCCAGCTGGTCGATGAGGAAAATCCGCGCCGTACGTCCATCCTGTTCATGGACAATCCGGATCATGCCCGCGTCCGCCCCCCGCTGGCCAAGGCGTTCTATGCCCGCATCAACAAGATGAAGGACCAGATCGAAGCCATCGTCGATGAAACCATCGAGGCCGCGCCGGCCAGCGGCGTATTCGATCTGATGGAAGAGATCGCCGTGCCTATTCCAGTGACGGTCATCGCCCGCATCCTTGGGGTCGACGAGGAACGCCTCGCCGATTTCCGCGACTGGTCCGAAGCGGTGATCCTTGGCCTGAACCCGGTCCGCACCCCGGAAGAGACCGAGCGCATGATGGCAGGCGGCGCCGCGCTGGAAGCCTATTTCGCCGAATTGATGGAGCGCCGCCGTGAGGCCCCTGCCGACGACCTCATCACCGATATGGTCCAGCTGCAGGCCTCCGGGGATGCTCCGCTGTCAGACGATGAAGTCCGCATCAATCTTCAGGCCCTGCTGGTTGGGGGAAACCTGACCACGACAGACCTGATCGGAAATGGCGTCTGGCTGTTCCTGACCCATCCGGAACAGCTCGCCGCCCTGAAGGCCGATCCCGGCCTCGCCTCCCAGGCAGTCGAGGAAGTGCTGCGCTTTGAAGCGCCTGTCTCGGCGACCTCGCGGATCGCCGAAGCCGACAAGCCGGTGGCCGGCTGCCCGGTGAAGGAACATCAGGTCGTGTTCTGCTCGCTCGCGTCCGCCAACCGCGACGCAGAGACGTTCGAGGCGCCGGACACGTTCGACATCACACAGAAACGCGCCAGCCATGTCGCCTTCGGCGGCGGCCCGCACATCTGCATCGGCGCGCCGCTTGCCCGTATGGAAGCCCGGCGCGTCTATCAGAAACTGTTCGAGCGCTATCCGGACATGAAACTGCCGGAACAGGACATCGCCTGGCGCGCCCTGCCCTTCTTCCGCGGCATCGAGACCCTGTTGGTCGAAGTCTGATCCCTATGCGCGGGACCGTCAGCACCCATTATGATGCGCCAGACCTGATCGCCCGCATCGAAGCTGCTTTGTCAGAGGCCGGACTGTCGCCGGAGACGGTCACGGCGGACGTGCTGGCCCCGATCGAGGAATTTCATGTCGGCGGCCGCATGGCCACAGACGCCCTGTTGCGCGATCTGAACATCCGTCCGGCCGACCGCGCGCTGGATGTCGGCTGCGGATCCGGCGGCACATCGCGGCATGCTGCGGCGCAGTTTGGCTGCACGGTCGAAGGCATCGACCTGACGGACAGTTTCATCCGCGCGGGCCGAACGCTGACGGATTGGCTGGAGCTGGACGGCAAGGTCGCCCTGCATTGCGGCAGCGCACTCGACATGCCGTTCGAAACGGGCAGGTTCGATCTCGGCTGGATGTTCCATGTCGGCATGAACATCGAGGACAAGCAGGCCCTGTTCAACGAGGTTTTCCGGGTTCTGAAACCCGGCGGCCGCTTTCTGATCTATGACATCATGCGCGGCGAAGACGAGACGACACCGCTCACTTTCCCCGTCCCCTGGGCCGGCAGTCAGGCAAGCAGTTTCGTCCGCCCGCCGCGCCAGTATGAAGAAGCCCTCCGCTCTGCCGGGTTCGCCGTAACAAAGTCCGAACCGCGCCGTGACATCGCCGATGCCTTCTTCGCACAGGCAGCAGCACAGGCAGCATCACAGGCAGCATCACAGGCCAGCCAGCCGCGCCCGCCGCTTACACTGGCCCTGATCATGGGTGAAACGGCCCGCGACAAGTTCGCGAACCTGAAACGGAATTATGAGGCCGGACGTATCGTGCCGGTCGCCATTTCCTGCGAAAAGCCCATCTAGGGGCTTTCCGGGATGACGCGCCGCGTGGTCCCTCACACATGGCTTCCCGGAAAACGTGGCGCGTTTATCCGGGACCCGGGCCTTTCACATCGCCCCCACCGTTAACGAACAGCCTGCGTGCGACCATGGTGCAGCGCGCAAAAACGTGTCATAGGCGGGCAAAATCCCTCTGACAGGTCGATCGTGCCTCGATGACGATCCCTGACAGTCCAACCCCCGAAAGCCATTCCATGTCCGTTTATCCGTCCGTTCCCTCGGCTCTCGCCGAAGCCCTTTCCAATAAGGGGTATGACGCCCTCACCCAGGTCCAGTCTGCCGTGATCGAGCCTTCGCTCGCCGGGCGTGACCTGCTCGTCTCCGCCCAGACCGGCTCCGGCAAGACCGTTGCCTTCGGCCTCGCCATGGCAGGTGAGCTGCTGGGCGAGGAAGACCGCCTGTCCCGCGCCGAGACACCGCTGGCCCTGATCGTGGCACCAACGCGCGAACTGGCCATGCAGGTCGCCCGCGAGCTGACCTGGCTGTATGGCCCGGCCGGGGCGCGCCTCGCCACCTGTGTCGGCGGCATGGACATGCGCGACGAGCGCAAGGCCCTCGCCCGCGGTGCCCATATCGTCGTCGGGACGCCCGGCCGCCTGTCAGACCATATCAAGCGCGGCTCGCTGAATACCGCCGGCATCCGCGTCGTTGTGCTGGACGAGGCCGACGAGATGCTGGACATGGGCTTCCGCGACGAGCTGGAGCACATCCTGCAGGGCACGCCGGACTCCCGCCGCACCCTGATGTTCTCGGCCACCGTGCCCAAGGGCATCGCGAACCTTGCAGCCCGTTACCAGAAGGATGCCGAACGCGTCCGCACCGAATCCGAACAGCGCCAGCATGGCGACATCGAATACCGCGCCCTGCTGGTCGCACCGGGCGATGAAGAGAACGCCATCGTCAATATCGTCCGCCATTCCGACAGCGAAAGCGCGCTCGTCTTCTGTACGACGCGCGCAGCCGTGAACAAGCTGATGAGCCGGATGGGCAATCGCGGCTTCCCGGTCGTCGCCCTCTCCGGCGAGCTGAGCCAGAAGGAACGCTCCAACGCGCTCCAGTCCCTGCGCGATGGCCGCGCCCGTGTCTGCATCGCGACCGACGTGGCCGCCCGTGGCCTCGACCTCGACAATCTGGGCCTGGTGATCCACGCGGACCTGCCGCGCGATTCCGCCACGCTGCTGCACCGGTCGGGCCGGACTGGCCGGGCTGGCCGCAAGGGCGTCAGCGCCCTGATCGTGGCCCCGAAAGCCCGCCGCCGCGTCGAACGCCTGCTGAGCGACGCAAAGATCGAAGCGACCTGGGGCACGCCGCCGTCGGCCGACGAGATCAACGCGCTGGACGATGCCCGCCTGCTGGGCGACCCGTCCCTCACCCGCCCCATCCATGAGAGCGAGCGCGCCATGATCGACGCGCTGCTCGAACAGCACGGGCCGGAACAGGTCGCCGCCGCCTTCCTGCGCAAGCAGCGTGAAGGCCGCTCAGCGCCCGAAGACCTGCGCGACGTGGACACGTCCCCGCCGAAGCGCCGCGAACGCGGAGAGCGCGGCGACAGGCCGGAACGCGAGCCGCGCGAGAAACGCCACAAGACCGAACGCAAGGGCTTTGACGATGCCGTCTGGGTGGAACTCAATGTCGGCCGCAAGAAGAACGCCGAAGCGCGCTGGATCCTGCCCGTCCTCTGCAAGGCTGGCGGCCTGTCACGCGACGATATCGGCGCCATCCGCATCAATCCGGGCGACACGCATGTCGAGCTGACCCGTGACGGCGCAGAACGCTTCTTCGCCGCGCTGGGCGACGGCGGCACCCTGGAAAAGGGCCTGCGCGCCTCGCCGCTGGACGGTCCGCCGTCTGCACCGGCCCGGTTCGACCGGGAAGACCGCAGCGACCGCCCGGCTCCGCGCCTGCGCAAGAAACCGTTCGACCCGGATGCCCCGCGCAAATTCTCCGGCAAGAAGCCCTATGAGAAGAAAGCGGCCCGGGACGACGCTCCGGCCGCCACCGAACGCGCGCCCTCCCCGCAGACAGACTACATCCAGGACGACCGGGAGAAGCCTGCAAAGCCGGCCAAATCGTTCTCCAAGGTGCACGCCAAGGATGGCTGGAAGCCGCCCATGCGCGGCAAGGGCAAACCGGCCCGTCCCGCTGGTAAAGGACCCGGAAAAGGCCCCGCAAAGGGCGGCAAACCGGCCTTTCAGAAGGGCGGAAAACCGCTGAAAAAGCACCGGAAACCGCCCCCGAAGGTCTGATCCCGGAAGAACCGCCCCAACGCCCCGATTTTGGCCCTGCAACACCTTGTTTTTGCAGGGCTAATTTGCACCCTCATTAAGCTGTAAAATAACCCCCGTTTCGGTTCCCTCTGAGGGGTTAATCCCCTATATTTGAAGGCGAATCTACAGAATCGACGGGGAAGCCTCATGGCTGAAGAAACGCAGGGCGAGAATGCCGAGTACGGCGCAGGCTCCATCAAGGTCCTGAAGGGCCTCGAAGCCGTGCGCAAACGCCCCGGCATGTATATCGGCGACACCGACGACGGCTCCGGCCTGCACCACATGATCTACGAGGTGGTGGACAATGCCATCGACGAGGCGCTGGCCGGCCATGCCGACCGCGTGACGGTCACCCTCTACCCCGACGGCTCTGCCGAAATCACAGACAATGGCCGCGGCATTCCCGTGGGCATGCACCCGACCGAGGGCGTCTCGGCGGCCGAAGTGATCATGACCCAGCTGCACGCCGGCGGGAAGTTCGACCAGAACTCCTACAAGGTCTCCGGCGGCCTGCACGGCGTGGGCGTGTCCGTGGTCAACGCGCTGTCGGACTGGCTGGAACTGACCATCCACCGCGAAGGCAAGGAACACTGGGTCCGCTTCATCGATGGCGGCTTCGTCGAGGCCCCGCTGGAGACGCGCGGCGACTCCCCGATGACCGACAAGGGCGTGCCCTATACCGGCACCGCGGTGCGCTTCCTCGCCGCGCCCAGCACGTTCACGATGACGAATTATGACCGCAAGACGCTGGAACACCGCTTGCGGGAACTCGCCTTCCTGAACTCCGGCGTGCACATCATCTTCCGCGACGAGCGTGAGGCTGAGCCCTACGAGATCGACCTGATGTACGAAGGCGGCGTGAAGGCGTTCGTCGAACACCTCGACAAGGCCAAGGGCAAGCTGATCCCGGAGCCGGTCTACGCCATCGGCGAGAAGGACGGCATCACCGTCGAAGCGGCGCTGGAGTGGACCGACAGCTACCACGAGAACGTGCTCTGCTTCACCAACAACATCCCCCAGCGCGACGGCGGCACCCACCTGGCCGGCTTCCGCGGGGCGCTGACGCGGATCATCAACAAATACGCCAACGAGACGGGCCTGGCGAAGAAGGCCAAGGTCGAGATTTCCGGCGACGATGCCCGCGAAGGCCTAACCTGCGTCCTGTCGGTGAAAGTGCCTGACCCGAAATTCAGTTCTCAGACGAAAGACAAGCTCGTCTCCTCCGAGGTCCGCCCGGTGGTTGAGAGCATGATGGGCGAGAAACTCGCCGAATGGTTTGAGGAACACCCGAAGGAAGCCCAGGAAATCATGGGCAAGATCGTGGAGGCCGCCGCCGCGCGCGAGGCCGCCCGCAAGGCCCGCGAACTGACGCGCCGCAAGTCTGCGCTCGACATCACCTCCCTGCCCGGCAAGCTGGCGGACTGCCAGGAGAAAGACCCGGCGAAATCCGAAATCTTCATCGTCGAGGGGGATTCCGCTGGCGGCTCGGCCAAGCAGGGCCGTAGCCGAGACAATCAGGCCATCCTGCCCCTGCGCGGCAAGATCCTGAACGTTGAACGCGCACGCTTCGACAAGATGCTGTCGTCAGACCAGGTCGGTACGCTGATCATGGCGCTCGGCGCCGGCATCGGCCGCGACGAGTTCGACATCAACAAGCTGCGCTATCACAAGATCATCATCATGACCGATGCTGACGTCGACGGCGCGCACATCCGTACCCTGCTGCTCACCTTCTTCTATCGTCAGATGCCGGAAGTGATCGAACGCGGCTATCTCTACATCGCCCAGCCGCCGCTCTACAAGGTGACGCGCGGCCGGTCCGAACGCTATGTGAAGGACGATGCGGAGCTGGAATCCTATCTCATCGGCGAAGGCACCGACGGGGAATCCCTGATCCTCGCCGACGGCACCACGATTGCGGGGGAAGACCTGCGCGACCGCGTGCGCCAGGCCTCGAACTTCCAGGCAAACCTGCGCCGCCTCGCCCTGCGCGCCTCGGGCGACCTGATCGAACATGCCGCCCTCTCCGGGGCACTTGCCGCCGGCGCAGGCGAAGACGAAGCCGCCAAGACCGCCGAACGCCTGAACCGCTTCGCCGAAGAAGGCGAAGACACATGGGCCGGCCGGTTTGTCGAAGGCGCGCTCGTCCTTCAGCGCACGGTGCGCAGCGTGGACGAGACCATTTCTCTGCCCCCGGCCCTGATCGCCAGCCAGGACGCCCAGCGCCTCGCCGAGCGTGCGGCCGGCCTCGCCGAAATGTACGACCAGCCCGCCATCCTGCGTCAGGACAAGGGCGGCGAAGTGACCGTGCACGGACCAAGCAGCCTGTTGAAAGCCGTGCTCGACAGCGGCCGCAAGGGCCTGAAAGTCCAGCGCTATAAGGGTCTGGGTGAAATGAACGCCGACCAGCTGTGGGAAACCACGCTCGACTCCAACGCCCGCACCCTGCTGCAGGTCCGCGTCGACCATATGGAAGAAGCCGACGACATGTTCACCAAACTGATGGGCGACGTCGTGGAACCGCGCCGCGAGTTCATCGAGGAGAACGCGCTGGACGCGGAGGTGGATGTTTAAATTAGGCCTACTCGCTCAATTCAGTTCTTTTCCTTCTCCTCGGAAATTGAATCCAACAAGTTGAGAATTTCGGTGATACGTTTGGTATCTTCGAACGATAGTTGTATTTCGTCGCTTAGGCGTTCCAGTGACTTCAACATGGTAGCAACCCCCAAGGCCCAATCGGATATTTGAACTTCCGTTTCTCCGGCCGCCGTCAGGGCAAGCGCTTTCGCATGTTTGGGGCAATAATTACGAATAGAACTTGCGTAAGGAAACCGAACCTTTGCTGCGGTTACTGAATTAATCATAAAAGCAGAATCGGCATAAAGATGGTCTCGCAGATCAATCCGAATATGTCGATCACTATCCGCGTTCAGTACTTTCGTTTTCAATTGCGTCAAAAGAAGTTCGTGAAGCGAAGATTGATCATCCTTGCCACTTCCGGTCCAAGGTGAATTTCCCCGATCCACAGGAATGTCGGGGACAATGCTGATCGAAGAATATGCTGCAATACTATCGCTCCACTTTGCCGCCGATCTAACTACATTGGGAGCGATTGGTTTTTCTCTAACATTGAATATTGTTATATAGTTCGGCCCTATAAAGCTTCCAGCAAGAATAAGGTCCACTTTCCAAGCCCTCGCTATGTCCTCTAAGTATTCGACCACGCGGACCATTAATTTGGGTATCTGACTAGGCGAGCGCCCAACTGAAAGTTCACTGGGCACAAGTATGGTTTGAGACAGGATTTCACGGAACGCCGTTTCAACTTCTTCTGATAGTCCCTCCTCGTCCAACTTCTCTGCGATTTGATCAGCTGTCATCCCTGCACTGATCATTGAGAAGACCATTGGTCCTAACTTATCAATGGCTTTGCCAGTCAAATGACTCACAACGCCCTCACCCACTGTCGAAACAAGAGTCACAAATAGTGCACCAGCGCTAATCATATGGTTCTCCCCAGTTCGTCCATCGAATTGGTAACTCAGAAGAGCATCCACCAACAAGCTATGATAGAATCTTTTTTGGTTTTGAGCGCCTTTCCGTGAGGAATATTAGCATCGTCCCCGCTTCTTCCTGGAATGAACGGGCATCGATCGGGAAACCGGGCGACTGTCCGTCTGATCGACGCAATTCCGGCCCGCGGCACAATTGGTTTGGTGGGTTACGCCTTTGGCTAACCCACCCTACGGCTCTCTCACCCAAACTCCCCACACGCGTCACCCCCGGCCGCGGCGCGGTCTGGGGGTCCAGCTCTGAACGATGTGTCCGGGGGCGTCATGTCCGGTTCGGGGAATGTTGCCGCCGCGCATGACGTACTCTGCTGAGGCGGTCCGAGATGGATCCCCGGACGGCTGCGCCGTCGGGGATGACGCTTGCGGAGAGATTCGGCCCTGTCCCACACCCGCCGCGTGTCATCCCGGAATTTGCGCAGCAAATATCCGGGACCCTGTTCCTGGTGCGCGCATTGGAAAGAAGGTCCCGGATAAGCTCTGCGGGCTTTCCGGGATGACAGGTTGGGGGTGTGTCTGAATTCGTCTGATAGGGCGCGGCCTCATCCTTCCGGGCATGCATCCTGACCTCCAACGCTATTTCAACCACGTCTGGCCGCTCTTCTGGCCGTGGCTGGTGTGGAACCTCGTGCGTGTCGCCCGCTGGCACACGCGCACCGGGCGGGATGCGCTGATGGCGGTCGATTGCTTTGGAAATATCCGGCTCGTTTTTGTGGCCGATGCCCCGCCGCCCGATGATCTCTATACATATGAAGCGCCGCGCATTCCGCGCTGGGAACATCCTGCCCTTGGCAGCGATGTGCCCGTGTGCGTGCGCGGCAAGTCCGGGATGATCATGCCGGGTCATGACGTGGTCCGTCATGATCCGGCCAAGTCCGGTATAGTCATGCTTAGTCATGACGTAGTCCGGTATGATCATGGGCTGCACGTGCGGGGCCCACCTTAGCCGGGCCTTCATGCGCCGTCAGTCATCCTTCGACTTCGCTTGTCTTATGGCATTTTCATCTGATCTGGTCAGATTGGGACCGCCGCCGGGAATGATACCTCCCGGCGG
>MDTD01138615.1_pt1 | contig 75440 bp, 51 predicted proteins | sample 811221 | NCBI WGS metagenome assembly MDTD01 (sample SAMN05326646, study PRJNA326480) | marine metagenome | isolation source: seawater | place: Pacific Ocean: South West | collected 2011 | reverse complement strand
CGTCGGATGGAAAAAAGCGAAGACAAGAGGGCAGTGGATGGGGCCTCAGGCAAGGCATGAGGAGGAGGCATGGCAGGGCCATGTCGACGATGAATAACAAAGCCTGTGGCTTCAGCAACAACCTTCTGTCTTCGTCTCATTTTCCGTATTCTTTTTTCCATCCGACGGCCTTACCCCCTGACTTCCTGCATCACCCGCAAAAAGTTCTCCCCTAAAATCCCCTTCACTTCTTCCTCTGACATGCCTGCGTCGAACAACATCTGCGTCAACAAAGGCATATCACGACAATCAAACATCTCATCCGGAATAGAAGGTATCCACCCATCAAAATCGGAGCCAATCGCGACGTGTTGAGGGCCAACCATCTCAGCGATATAAAGGGCCTGCTTGACGACCTGATCGAGTGACGCTCTCAACTTTCCCGTAAGAAATCCAGGCGAGAAGATGATCCCCATCACACCTCCCGTTTCAGCGATCGCGCGAATGCCATCATCTTCGAGACCTCTTGGCGTTCGGTACAACCCACGGCAGCATGTGTGCGATGCAATCACTGGAAGACTGGAGGTTTCGCATATATCGAGGACACAAGGATGGTTAACGTGGGCGGCATCGACGATCATCTTCGCCTCGTTGAGTGCACCTACGAGTTGCTTTCCAAAAGGAGTGAGACCATCCTCCTCGTTCGCTCCGCGTCCCATACTCGGTGTCGCAGCGGAATTCTTACTAAAGTGCGCCATCGTCATGTAGATACAATTCCGCCGCTTGGCCTCTTCGATATGCTCAATCTGACCGGCGAGTAGATGTGCCCCCTCCAGTCCTGCCATCACCGCGAGCTTTCCTTGTTCTTTGGCCCTGCGAATGTCGGAGACCGTATCGACGATCACAACGCGCTCATCGACAGAAGCAACCTTCTCCATATAGTCCAGCTGTCGACGAACCTCTCTCCATCCGGATTTGGATTCCCAGGGGAAATAATGGATACCCAGGGCTGCGAAGGTGTAGCCGCCTTCGAGCATACGAGGGATATCAGCGTGTCGAAAGAGTGGTTGATGTCGAAACCACGGCTCGTGGCTTCGGCGAATATCGTACCCAAACAGCCGCTGTTGAATGATCACATCGACATGTAAGTCAACGAGTATATGTTGGGCATGAAAGGCACGGATGTCTTCTCGAACTGAGGGGGTTTTCATGAAGGCAGCTCCACATCGTTGCATGAGTCATCGTCATGATGCTCCAGGCCGCAATGTAGAGGATTTGAAGCGGAAGCTCAAGGAGAAGGTGTGCGTTTGGGGCGAGCGAGAAGAAACTTCACTTTCTCTTGCAAATATCGATACCTGGGTTTTCCCATAAGTTGTCGGTAATTACGAAGCGCGCACTGGTGCATCCCGACCTCTTCACATGTACGTCCCAGCGCGAGCATAAAACGGTCCTTTGTTTGCAAACGCAACGCATCACCAAACAAACTCATCGCGCGCCTGTACTCGTGATTCTTCTCCCACCATAACCCTTCCAGATAATACACATACGCGCGCTGTGCGGCTGTACGAAAATGACGCCTCGCGAATCCCAACCAGCGCACCATCCCATCGTTGTCCTTTTGCGCCAGGATGATCTGGAAAAGAGCGAAAAAAGCCTTCCAGTGGTATGTATCATGTTCAAGTAAGATCTTGGAAAAAGCGCGCTTGGCTTGGGGCAATTTCTGCTTTTGTCTCGCGATGTACCCTTTGAGCAACAACACAAGACTCTCCAACTGAGGAAGCTCCGTTTTGATCCGCTGAAGTATCCTTCGTAGCTTCACCTCCCACTCTGCCGCGCGTTTGTGGTGAACACTCAGGTGTGATTGAAAATAAGACGTCAGCGCTTCAGCGCTTGCAAGTTCATCCTTGGTTGGCGCTTTTTGGTTGATCTTCTCTAGCCAGCGCCTTTGTGTCATTGTGAGCGTGATGGGACGTAGTGATTGCTTGGCTTGTCGCTTGAGCAAACGACGCATCTTGAGGGTATGCGCCTGTTCGTATGTGTATTTGTTGAGATAAAACAGCGCGAGGATATGATACCCAGCAGGGAGCTTGGGATATCGCTTTGTCACAAATGTCGCGAGCTCTTCGAGCTCCCGCCCACTAGGGTGTAGACTTTGATACTTGTACAAAAGATATCTCGTCAAGATCTTCGATTGGTTTTGCTTGATGGCCTCTGCCAGAAACCCAAACTTCATGATCGTCTTCGTCGCAGGTTTCATCATCGAGATGTCAAGATCGACGGCTCTCCCGAAGGCAATCGAGGCTTGGGGATACACTTTGAGTCGTGACAAAATATACCCTCGAAAGATCAAGATATCACCTGCTGAGGGATTGAGAAATTGTGCGATTTCCAAATGCTTGAGTGCCTCTTTGGGTCGCCAAGGGTGTGCAAACGTAGCCTGCCTTGCGGCGTACATCTGCAACAGATAATCCGAAGGATGATGGCGAAGCAAAGCCGTGAACTTCTTGCGATAAGTGCCCTTCTTTTTTCGCTGTGAGAGTACTTCATTCTTCCACAAGTTCGATAGATTACGGTATTCGTGTCGCAGCGCTGATGATGCAAACAGTGAGACAACAACAACGGACACAACGCCAACAGCGATGTTCCAAATGATCGTCTTTTTGTGGACGCCTTTTTCGTGCCTCATTTGGATTCGACGAACTGACGCGAGTAAGATCAGAAATGGAAATCCCACCCCCGCAAATTCGATGTTAAAATCGACGAGGTTGTGTGCGAGTAGGGCGATCAAGGCGAGCAGGACACCACGTTGCAAAAATGTGGTCGCGTGAAGCCACATGAAGCCCATCAAAAACACAGCCCCACACAAGAACAACAACCCAACCAACCACCCCCAATCGATGAGGGGTTGCAGCAAGATCGACTCAGCATGTGTGATTGTCATCTGCCCTTGTCGGATAGAGTCGATCGTCGAAAAACGGTGCCAGGCCATCGCCATCGCACCCTGCCCCACGCCAGCTCGCCCATACACAGACAGCAATGGAGCAGAGGACTGATAAATAAAGGAGAGTTTTTCCTCCTTCATCGACAAATTGGTCTGTTTGAATTCTTTTGCGATAAGCTCAGAGCCAAACCCTGCAGCAAGCCCTCCGGCGATGACAAATGCAAACACCAAATAACGAAACGCAGCGTTCTCAAAGAACGGATTTTTGGACTCACTACGACGTGAAGAGCGTGACGCCTCTAACTCTTCTTTCTTTTCACTTTTGGGATCATTTCGGAAAGCAGGACCATGTGGCTCTGCTTGCTTTTTGTAGACAAGCCACAAAAAACCAACACTACCGAACACAAAAGCAAAAACCGCACCACGCGACAACGTAAGGAGGACCATCGTCGAGAGAATACTCAGACACACAAACCAGATCCGCCCCCACATACGATGTGTGTTTTCATGCAACAAACACATACACAAAAGCGCGTGTAACAGTAGGTATCCGCCAAGATGGTTGCTGTTAATGAAAGGTGAACCCATCAACAACCCGTCAGGCAAACCTTTGGGAGTGTAGAGACCCAGGAGAGGACGGTACACACGCAACACGGTCTGCAAGATGGTCAACAACGCGAGCGCGGTCGCAGCCAACACACTCACCTTCAGGATGAACTCCAAATGTCTGCGTTTACGAGACCATTGAAGAACACCAAAGAAGAGCACAAGGAATCCAACGTTCCGGATGATCTTGGCAGCAGTGTCCCCTGGCGCGAGCGATATCGAAGCCCACTGCCCTTGGCCGTAGAGACCAAACGCACCGAGTGTTTTCTGGTAGACCAGATCAGCCCCAGGCGATAACCACGAGAGCAGCGACTGTGGGAGCGGCATATACTGGAAGATCGTGTAACACGTCGCTCCCACAAACAACCAAAACCAACCGTCCGTAAAAATACGCTGGAGCTCGGATTTTCGTTGCGCAAAGCGTATCCCGACCAAAATCGCAAACAAACTCGCCCAGATCGCCAGCGCACACAACGTCACAACATGCACGGAGCCTATCAAAAAAGGCGGCAAGACCAGCAATGTCGCGAGATGGAAATACAACCACCTTCTCACATGAACCTCCTGAGGAAACAAAACTTACGCATCGCAAATGTATGGGTGTTATATGAACTTTCCATACCATATTCTTGCCAAGTCGGGAAGTGTCACAGTGAGGGAGGTAGATTTTTAAGAAAGCGGAGTGTTTGGGGGATTGGGGTGGGATGTCGAGAAGCTTACTTTACTTTGGCAGCGATTTTGACCTTCTCTTCGGTACGTGCGCAGATTTTTGCAGTACAAATAAAGAAGCTACATGCCATGTTCACGGTTTGTTGACCTCCGCCAACAGCAGTGACCCCAACAGGGACTTTGACATCGCGCTTGTCCTTCGATGTTTTGGTGTCAGGGTGTCGAAGGGTTCCTTTCGCCACTTTCAACCCCTTTGTAGAGGTCACTGAACACTTGAAAGGTGCTTTGGGGTGGACCTTTGCGCCTTTGTTGAGAACGATATGAAACGCAGCGTTGGCTTTCTTCCCTTTCGCTACGGTCAATGCGTCTGTCTTGATTTGGTAGAGTTTTTTATCTTTTTTGGCAGGCGCAGCGTTGCTCTTGCAACCAAACATCAAGCACGCACACGCAAACACAACGATTTGACTTAAAAGAAGACTTTGCTTCGCCATTGTATGACCTCTTCAAGGGGTAAAGTAGAGTAGAGACAACCTGACTTCCATCCATCTTGGACGGACAATCGTCGGATCCATTCAAAAGTAGAAAGTCCTTTACAGGTTGTCAAGCACCGTCGCGCATCCGTCTTCTGTAGACAGGCCACAACAAAAAGAGGAAAAAGAACATCGTGTAGAGTGTCGCGTCAGATGCCTTGACAGCGCTACAACCACAACCCCCTGCCAACTTGGGAGTCCCTTTGTTGGTTGTCGTGGGTAATGGGTTGGGCGTCACACAGATGTTGTTCTCACAAACCTCGGGCTGTGGACAATCATCGTTGCTTTGGCATGTCTTCACACAACGTCCGTTTTGACATGTTTCTCCAGCACAATCGGCATCACTGCTACAGGCGGACGCACACAGACCACGTTTACAGTAGAATGTGCTTGGACAATCATTATCCACACGACACACAGGAACACAGATCTTCTGTCCACCGACATCTCCACATCCGTAGCCTGTCGCACACTGTGCAGCGCTTTGACATGAGAGATTACATGTATCGCCGGTACAGACATTGCTTCCGGTACATGTGTTTGTCGAAGGTTGATCAGGTTGCGTTCCAGCGTCGACAGGTGTTGTTGTTTGGCAACCCTTCACACATCGTCCATTGCGGCAGACCTGTTCGGATTGACACTGACTGTCAGTCTCACAGCTCGCGAGACACACACCATCTGAGCACGTATGTCCATCGGGACAATCTCCAGTGATACTACACCGAGACAAACAAGCACCTGCCGAACAAGCCTCAGTCTTGTTACAGGATGTGTTGTCCTGACAATTTGCCCGACACACGTTATCCACACAGGATTGATCATTTGTACAAGCACCGTTCTCCCCACAAGAGAATGAACACGTACCTGCTGAGCAAGTTTTATCGTTGCTACACTGGCGAGACTCCACATCAGGATGGCAGGAAGAGATACAACGCCCCAGATTACAGGAGTAACCGGCAGGACAATCAGAAGCTTGGTTACACGTAGGCAGACAACGTCCGTTGTAGCAATGGCCACCTTCCGACGCACACTCATCGTCTTTCGTGCAGTTACGTGAACAGGAGTTTCCGTAGCAAGCTTCATCTGCTTGCGCACAGTCTGGATCAGCGCGACAGCCCGTTTTGCAGTAGCCTGCGCGACACACCTTTCCTGGATCACAGTGAGCATCAGACACACACTCAGGTACGCACTGTCCGAGTTTACAGGTCTCCCCTGTTGCGCACTGTGTGTCTTCAGAGCAAGACTTCAAACACCTTCCCCAACGACACACCTCACCGGATGAACAATCGCTGTTGATCTGGCAGCCTGCGATACAAGCTCCACCAACACAGCTCTGACCACCGGAACAATCAACATTCGTTTGGCAAGTATCAAAACACTTCCCTTCGCGGCAGACCTTACCTGTCGGACAATCGCTATCATTTTGACAAACATCCGCTCCTTCAGGTGTGGTCTCAGGGATCGTCTCACCACCATCCGGCGTGACTTCGGGAGCAATCTCAGAAGAGATACAAAGCGACGCTCGACAGACTTGGCCGGCTGGACAAATCGCGTTGTCATCGATCTGACCATTACAATCGTTGTCTTGGCCATCACATGTCTCAGTGGAGGGTTGTGGAGCGGTACAACCTGTCCATGTGCCCTTCTGGCACGTCTCTCCACCCTTTCCACAAGCCGTCGTACATTCGCGAATCAGGTTCTCATCCGTTTGGCCATCACAATCGTTGTCCAGGCCGTCACAGACTTCTTCTGAGGGTCCGGTACTACCTTGACATGTATCATCCCACTTTCCACCGACACAGGTTTGTGTACCGGGCTTACATGCTCCAGTAGAGAGTCCACAAGGTTTGGTCTCACCAGCGACACAAGGACAACCTTCATCGATGGTTCCGTCACAATCGTTGTCTTTTCCATCACAAGTTTCGGGGGCTGGTGGCGGTTCGGTCACACACGCCTCCCACTTGCCACCAATACAAGCTTGACGGCCTTGACCACAAGCGTTTGTACACTCGCGTCGAAGGCCTTCATCGATGACACCATCACAGTCGTTGTCCTGACCGTCACAGACTTCGGTGGAGGGATTGACAACGCCTTCACAGACAGTGGACCACTGCCCGCGCCCGTCGGCTCCCGCAACACATCTCTGAACACCAGGCTTACAAAGACCCTGCGAAGGACCACATTGACGAGTTTGTCCAGGTGTACAGATACAACCCTCATCGACCTGTGAGTCACAGTCGTTGTCTTTGCCGTCACAGATCTCTTGTGCAGGTTGAGGTGCCGTACAATTCACCCACTGTCCGCCCGTACAAGTCTCAGTGCCGTTTCCACATGCGTTTGAACAAGAGCGTGTCAGGTTTTCGTCGACTTGGCCATCACAATCATTATCCTTGCCATCACATGTCTCGGGGGCGGGTGTCGGTGCTGTACAATTTGCCCATGCTCCTTTGAGACAAGTCTCAGTGCCCGCTCCACATGCTGTTTTACACGCACGAACGAGTCCTTCATCAGTTAATCCATCACAGTCGTTGTCTTTACCATCGCAGACTTCAGGGGATGGTGGGACTTGGTTGACACATTTGTCATCCCATTTCCCGCCTACACAATTTTGTGTCCCCTTACACTCGCCGACGTTCGAAGCGCAGTCACGTGAATCACCGTCTTTACAGGCACACTCTTCGTCGACAACGCCATCACAGTCGTTGTCTGTACCATCACAGATCTCTTTGATGGGCTGTTTCGCAGAACAATTCACCCACTGTCCACCAGAACACGTCTCGGTACCATTTCCACATGCGGTCTGACAATTTCGAGTGAGAGTTTCGTCTGTTTGACCGTCACAGTCGTCATCCTGACCGTTACAAATCTCTTGGGCAGGCTTGGGTGCTGTACAGTTGGTCCAGTTCCCATTGACACATGACTCGGTGCCATTCCCACAAGCGGTTTTACAGGCTCGGTTCAGGTTTTCGTCTGTTTGACCATCACAGTCATCGTCTTGTCCGTTGCAGTCTTCGCTTGTAGGCTGCACTGAACCATTACAGGCAGCTTCCCAACGACCATTGACACAACGTTGTGTACCAGCTTTACACGCACCAACATTGTTTCCACATGGGCGCGTCGCGCCAGGACGACAGCGACAACCTTCGTCGACCTGACCATCACAGTCATCATCCCGACCATTACAAAGCTCGAATCCCGGCTGTGGTGCATTACAACTTTGCCAGGCTCCGTTTTGACAGGTCTCTGTCCCGCTACCACAAGCACTTGAACAAGTTCTTGAGAGGTTCTCATCGATAGAACCGTCACAGTCGTTATCTTTCCCATCACAATCTTCTTGTTCTGGAGTGGGTGCGGTGCAGTTGGTCCAGCTACCATTGACACAAGTCTCGTTTCCACTACCACAGGCGGTTTTACAAGCTCGGTTCAGGTTTTCATCTGTTTGACCATCACAGTCGTTGTCTTTCCCATCACATGTTTCGACAGAGGGTGCAGTTTCGCCAGTACACGTCGCGGACCATTGCCCACCAACGCAGGCTTGTGTACCGGCTTTACATTCGCCGGTGCTGCTGCCACATGCGCGGACTTGACCTGTTGTACAAGAACAGCCTTCATCGACCGTTCCGTCGCAGTCGTTGTCTTTCCCATCACATGTCTCAGTCGCAGGTGTCGGTGCAGTACAGCCAGCCCATGTACCTTTTTGACAGGTCTCAGAGCCAGGACCACAAGCGTTAGCGCATGAGCGCGTCAGTGTTTCATCGACAGCTCCATCACAATCGTTATCTTTGCCATCGCACACTTCTGGTTCGGCTTTGGGAGCAGAGCAAGCGCTGAAGACACCATTGACACAAGTCTCTGTCCCAACTCCACAGACAGTTTTGCAAGCACGATCGATGTTTTCATCGGTCAAACCGTCACAATCATTATCTTTTCCATCACAGGTCTCTGCGGAAGGAGCCGTTTCACCGGTACATGTTGTCGACCACTGTCCCCCAACACAGGCTTGTGTGCCGGAGCGACACTCACCAACGTTACTGCCACATGAGCGCGTAGCGCCGGGGCGACAACGACAACCTTCGTCGACTTCTCCGTCACAGTCATCATCTCGACCATTACACGTCTCAGTCGCAGGCGTTGGAGCCGTACAATTCGCCCACTTACCATTTTGGCAGGTCTCTGTCCCACTCCCACAAGCGTTTGCACACGCGCGGCTGAGTCCTTCGTCCGTCAAGCCATCACAATCGTTATCCAACCCATCACAGGTCTCGGCTTTCGAAGCCACCTCACCATCACAAGTGCCAGACCATTGACCAGACACACACTTTTGAACGCCAGGTACACATTCGCCTGTGTCCGTACCACATGCACGGGTGTCACCATCTTTACAGGAGCAGCCTTCATCGACTTGACCATCACAGTCATCATCAGAACCATTACAAAGTTCAGGAGCAGGCTTGGGTGCTGTACAGTTGACCCAGTTCCCATTTTGACAGGTCTCTGTCCCACTACCGCAACCGTTTGAGCAGGCGCGTGAGAGACTTTCATCGGTTTGGCCATCACAGTCATTATCTCGACTGTCACACAGCTCAGTTTGTGGGGCGATTTCTCCCTCACAGGTTGTATTCCACTGACCGTTGACGCAACGTTGAACGCCTCGTCGACACTCACCGATGTTACTGCCACATGGACGAGTGGCGCCAGTCGGACAACGACAGCCTTCATCGACTTCACCGTCACAGTCATCGTCTCGACCGTTGCAGGTTTCATTCTGTGGTGTGGGAGCCGTACAGTTGACCCAGCTCCCATTTTGACAGGTCTCTGTCCCAGCACCACAACCATTTGCACAAGACTGCGTCAGGTTTTCATCCGTTTGACCGTCACAGTCGTTATCTTTTCCATCGCAGATCTCAGAAGAGCCTTTGACTTCGCCAGTACATATCGCAGACCATTGCCCGCCAACACAGGCTTGCGTGCCTGCTTTACATGCGCCGATATTGCTACCACACGCACGGGTCTCGCCATCTTTACAGGAACAGCCTTCATCGATTTGACCATCACAGTCGTCGTCTGAGCCGTTACAAATTTCAGTTGTCGGAGTTGGTGCAGAGCAATTCCCGAAGCTACCATTTTGGCAAATCTCGATCCCACTACCACATGCCGTTGAACAGTTTCGCTGAAGACTTTCGTCAGTCAAACCATCACAGTCATCATCCTGACCGTTACATGTCTCGGTGCGAGGTGCGGTTTGTCCAAGGCAAGTAGGAATCCATCGCCCACCAGCACAGAGCTGTGTTCCAGCTCGGCAGATACCAATGTTGGTCCCACAGGGTCGCCTTTGGCCGTTGGTGCAAGAGCAGTTTTCATCGATTTGACCATCACAGTCATTGTCCTTGCCATCACACGTCTCGGTCGTCGGTGTGGGCGCTGTACAATTTGCCCACGCCCCATTGCTACAAGTCTCAGTGCCACTACCACAACCATTGGCACATGGGCGTGTAAGAGTCTCGTCTGTTTGTCCATCGCAGTCGTTATCTTTTCCGTCACACAATTCGGCTTTTGCTTCAATCGCGCCGGAACAAGTAGTAGACCACTGTCCATTCAAACAGACCTGTTGACCTTTGCGACATTCACCAGTGTCCGTCCCGCAAGGACGTGTTTGGCCTGCGGTGCAAGGACAACTTTCGTCTGTTTGACCGTCACAGTCGTTATCTTTTCCATCACAGACTTCGGGAGCAGGTTGGGGTGCGTTACAAACAAGGCGCCCCCCCTGACAAGTCTGTGTGCCTGTACCACACGCAGTCTGACAACTCGAAGGAGGGATATTATCATCGACCTGTCCGTTGCAATCATCGTCGCGTGCGTTGCAGACTTCGGGAGCAGGTTGCGCGTTACAGTTCTCCCATTTTCCGTTGTTACAGGTCTCCGTTCCGCTTCCACATGTTCCAGTACAAGGTCTGGTCAGGTTTTCGTCGATCGCCCCGTCACAATCCTCGTCAGCACCATCACAGGTTTCGGCCTTGGGTTGCGGCTCGCTCTTTTTGAGTTCTGTAGAGAGTGTCGATGCTTGTGTGTTGAGGTATGGACGTGTAGTCCCACCAGCCTGAGCCCACTGCGCCAAACTAACGAGATTGCCGCCTGTCGCTGTTCCAAGGACATATGTCTTGATGTTGTATGTTGTTCCATTCACGGAGAGATTTTGCAGAGCTGAGATGAGCGAGTTGGGGTTGCCATCGTTGGAAGTCCCGTCCGTGACAAGGACGACGATGTTGGTGCGCCCAGTCACCTGATCCGCCCGAATGACAGAGCTCAAGTAGCTCCGAACAGTCGTCATCGCCCGCACGTGGTTGGCTTGACCTGTAGCCCTCGCAGTCACGAGCTGTTGGACGATCGACGTGAACGCATTGTCACGAATGGACACAACCACTCTGGCGCTGGTGTTAAACATCACCAAACCCATGCGCGAGTTTGCGTTGAGTTGCTGTGCCGTCTGGCCAAGCGCCGTGCGCAACAACGTCCACTTGTTGTTGTTGTTCATATTTTGCGAAGAGTTGAGCACAAAAAGAACATTCGGTTTTGTACAGTTATTTGCCTGCGATGTCTGCGCAAATGCAGCCTCGGGCGCAAAGACACCCACAAGCAACGCGAGAGACCATAACCAGGTCAAAACATTTCGTCCATGCATGACATGAACCTCCATCAAAGACGTTTCAATCAAGAACACATTATAGGGTACAAGAATCGATATATGTACAGGTTTTCAGCGAATACAAGAGAACATACATTGTGTGAGCAAGAGACACTCGCTCCTCACACACGTTGTATCATATCGACGATGATTGGCATACAAAGAACACCAAAAGTCCTCTCCCAAGAACACCAAAACCTGTTAAAAAGTTTCAACAAAAGTGAGTCGAAAGGCACCAAAAGTCACGAAGACTCATCACCACGCTCACACTGCAACGTAAAGTCTCACAAACACGAAATAGTTATCCAGAAAAAGCAATCATTGGGCTGGTAAGAAGACCTGCGTTTTTTGCCAAAAGTCTCAAGAAGTGGACAGACACTCCCCGTTCAAGCAAAAATCGTTGCCCTTTGCTAACAGATCAGATACACCTATGACACATTCAAAGAAATCAAATGGCCCGTTCGCAAAGGAATGGTAGATGACAGACAAAGAAAAAAAAGCAGACGAACACCAATCATCCGCAAACAAAGAAGACAAGAACACACAACCTGAGCCAAAAGAGGCGACAAATTCGGAGCCTTCTAAGGCATCTTCCTCTAAAGAAGACAAGAAAGTAGAGGAGGTAAAGGACAAAGCACCGAAGACATCGGAAGACACCAAGCAGTCCGATGAGAAAAACCTGGACGCGATGCCTCTTCCAAGGAGAATCGCTTACCTACAACAGGTCATCACGTACACACAAGAATGGATCCAACTCGCCGACACAAAAGGCGGCCTGCTCCTGACCACAAGCGGTGTCATCGCAGGTTTCATGTTGAATCAACTCTCCAAATTTTCGAGCAATTGGTCCACCGCGAACACCTGGCATCTCATCGCAGTGGCTGCACTTTTCTTGTTGTATATAGGCTATCAACTCCACTCGTTCATGCACACGATGTGGTGCATTATCCCCCGTCCAATGGGCATGTCGAGAGACATCCTCGATAAGACACGGCACGTCTTCAACTACAGCCTCACCCTCAACTTCCCAAAACTCGAAGACAACCAAGCACTCATCGACGAGTACAGCGAGCTGACAGAGGAAGACATATTCAAAGAGTATGTCGCACAACTTCATATCGACTCTGTTGTCTGCACACAAAAGTACGCATCGTTTATGGTCGCCTTTCGCTCCTTCAAATTTGCGTTGATGTTTGGAGCGTTGGCGTTCGTCACGAGTTTTCCATCGGTGCAAACTGCGAGCAACACGCTGACCAAAAAAGTAAAGGCGCGCATCGTCAAAAAGGCAAACCAAACCAACACACGTCAAACACCTCCCACATCGAGACAGCCCTAGCACATCCCCCCTTGTCTTTCCCCTTACAACAGCCCTCTTACAAAAACACTGGCGTGATCGAACGAATGCCTTGCCTTGGCGCTGTCCCAAATGAGGACAAGCAGGCATTGAAACGCAAGCTGATCTCGACAGGAACGTTTTGTTGTTGCATCAACAGACTCTCCACCATCTCCCACCCCACCAAAAAAGCTGTGATCAATCGTGGCCTACCTGTTTGATCTTCGAGCCAATAGATCAACAACTGTAAAGGGTTCTCTCCGGCCATCGGAGGCAACACGAGATCTGTTACGATCTTCACCGATTGTTCGTGTTCGTCGATCGGCACCTTCTCAACAACCCGCCAACATTGAAGTTCTTCGTATGGATACTCATACAGACTCCTTGTGATGAGTGGCTTCATAGAACGCAGTGTCGCACGCTGTTTGGCGTAATTTTTTAATGATATGCGTCCCAAAAAATAGGAGATGTTTGTCAACAACGTCCCCTGCTCAGGTGCAGGACTGAACGTATCAAAGGGCAACCCAAACAGCTCTCCCAATCCAGCGTGTACCCAACGATCTCGCTTCATCCCAAAAGGCGTCTCGATGAGACTTAAGAGATAGCAATAGGTGTGAAAAAGCCCCGCATGGATCACCTCTCCAGTCATCTGACGCTTCGCAACTTCCCCGACTGTTTCGACAATGACAGGCTCAACAATTTGCTCTTTTGCAAACTCATCGAAGTTACGGCTGTCTCCCCAAAGACTCAAAATATGTTGATGTCGTGAGAGGGTACGGAGTGGCTCGTAAAGCCACGTTTGTGCTTGCAAGAGAGCTTTACATGTAGAGATGTCTTTGCACGCCCCCAATTCACGAGAAAGTTGAGGCAACACCCCCTCCCAGTATGACGACATCGATGCATGATTTTGGAATTTCAAGGAACACTCCCTGTTAACGAGATGAGCTAACCAACGACCCACCGAGAAAAGAAGAAAACTCATCGCAGATCTGGAGCATATTTGTACAGTTGGACGTCCAAATGTTGCACAGTTCCGAGACAGAGACTTCAAGATACAAGTATAACGCTTTGCTTTTCAAGAAAAATCCCAAAAGCTGTCAATAGGTCCACAAATTGCTATAGGGAGGGGTGTCGCGACAAAACAACAAGGCCCGCCACAGAGGGGGTCACAATTGATGAACTGGAGAAGTCATGAAAGAAGAATCGTTTACAGATGACACGGTCCAAGAGAGACCACCTCGACCGGATAGAGCGAGAAAAGCCGTCTACACCATCGTCGAGTCCAAATCAGGCAAGAGCATCTGGACCAAACTTGGCATCGCCTATGTCAATCGAGACCACTCACTCAACGTCTTCCTTGAGGGGTTTCCAGTCAACGGTCAACTGCACATCCGGGATTTTCCGGAGTAAGCAGAACTCATACAGACAGACCATCACACAATCAGCTTTTGAGATGGCACATTGAGCCATCTATTTTTCACCAAAAGGGGACTTTCCGAGGGGAAAGGCTCTGATCAAACACACGAAAGTGGAGGATCATCATGCAAACAAGTTACACACAAATCACTCGCCAATTCTTCTTCATCGCGCTGTTTTTGCTCGGCATGACAGCCCCAGCGATGGCCAAAAAATCCGCTATCAAAGGTGTCATCAACATCAACACCGCGACCCCCGAGCAGCTGACCTTGCTGCCACGTGTTGGCAAGAAAATCGCCGCACGCATCATCAAGTACCGGGTCAAGTTCAAAAAGTTCAAGTCAACCACCGAGCTCATGAAAGTGCGTGGTATCGGCAAAAAGACCTTCGCCAAGATGAAGAAAAACCTCACAACACAACAACCCACCAAGTTCACACTCGCAAACTAATCCCCCTCTGACACAAGCTCTCCGCTCGAAAAGCGGAGAGCTTGTTTTGCGTTGGGCTTCAGCGTGGGGTCAATCGCACCGGTGGGAGCTCATCAAAAGTGGGCAGCCCACTTCCATCGAGACGACGCAGCGCTTTAAAACGCTCCAAATCTCCAAGTTTCCGATACCCTCTTTGCATCAGTAAACTACTCAATCGCAGCCACAGCTCAGCATTTGCGTACACGTCGCTCATCGCGTGGTGTGCGATGATGGGGATACCAAAGTGATTCGCGAGGGATTCGAGCTTGTGGGACTTGGCGTCCGGCATCAACCGACGAGCCAACATCAACGTATCGATCGCCCAATTGTTGGGTCCAGCCCCAAACACCTTCCTCGTGTGTGAGAGCACAAAACGCAAATCAAACGAAAAGATATTGTGGCCAACGAGAACAGAATGTTCGATTAAGTTGGCAAATTGTGGCGCAATTTCTTGAAAAGTAGGCGCCTCTGTCAACATGGACTCATCGATCTTGTGTACAGATTGCGAACGTGCAGAGATCGGCGTTTGAGGGTTGACGAGTGTGTTCAACTCCCCAGTTGGGGTCCACTCGTCGAGCCGTACAGCAGCAATTTCGACAATCCGATCTTCGTTGGAAAAGCCTGTGGTTTCAAGATCAAAGACGACACATGAGAGCGTCTCAAGAGGTTGATCAACATGCAAAGAAGACACATTCGCTCCTGAATAAAAAAGAAAGGGACACCCCCACAAAAGACATGGAGGAAAGGTCACAGTGGTATGGCAAAAGTCGACAAATGTGTCAACGAGGCGAAGGAAAAAGAGGGACAATACGAAAACAAAGACGAGAATGTAGGTGAAATCGACCCAATTGAAGGGATTCTACACAATCCAACGAGATCCAGCTCTCACCGCGTGGTATCGTAGAGTTGACAAAAGAAAAGCATTTGGGTTAGGGTGTGAAGACATATAGCCAGATGACCCGCAAACACCAAACGGGAAAACAAGCTAGTATTGGATGTTTCCGCTCGCAATCAGGGTAAACGTCCAGATTCAAAAACGATCTTCTCGATGCATATTGGATAAAGTGGAGAACAATGCAGGTGAAAAAGCTGGTGAAAAAGCCGGTGCCATTTGGCAAATACTACCTAATGGACCGCATCGCGGTAGGGGGTATGGCAGAGGTTTTCAAGGCCAAGACATTCGGTGTTGAGGGCTTCGAAAAAAACGTCGCGCTCAAACGTATTTTGCCGAACATCGCGGAAGATCAAGAATTTATCACGATGTTCATCGATGAAGCCAAAATCGCGGTACAATTAAGTCACGCCAACATCGCCCAAATCTTCGAGCTCGGCGAAGCAGACGGCTCCTACTTTATCGCGATGGAGTTTGTCGCAGGGAAAGACCTCCGCACGATGTTCGACCGTTCACGTCGACCAGGAGGGCTCCCCATCTCCCCTTCTCAGGCAGCGTACGTGATGGCTCGTGTCTGCGAAGGACTCGACTACGCACACCGCAAACGCGACAAAAATGGCTCTCCACTCAACATCGTTCACCGTGACATCTCACCTCAAAACATTCTCGTGTCATACGAAGGACACGTCAAAGTGATCGACTTTGGTGTCGCCAAAGCCCAAAACAAAATGGGACGCACACAAGCTGGTATCCTCAAAGGAAAGTTTGGATACATGTCTCCCGAACAAGTGCGTGGCCTTCCACTCGATCAGCGCTCGGATATCTTCAGCCTAGGGATCGTTTTACACGAAGTCCTCACAAACAAACGCCTATTTATCGGCGAAAGTGACTTTCATACACTCGAAAAGATTCGCAAAGCTGAGGCTCCCCCTCCTAGCCATATCAACCCACAAGTCCCCCCTCGCCTCGATGAAATCGTAATGAAAGCACTCTCGCCCGACGTCGAAACCCGATACCAATGGGCGAGCGAAATGCAGGAGGACTTGCAGCGGTTTATCTACACACAATCGCCTGTGTATGCAGCCAAAGACCTCAGCCAATACATGAAGCAAGTCTTTGGCCAGGATATGCTCAAAGAGAAGAAGCGTACCTCCGAGTACGAAGACTACTTCACAAATGCCCCCGAAGAGACCCAACCTCCTGCAATGAATAACGCGACAGCGGGTTGGGATAGCCACGCACATCAACAGCAACGTCATGGCAGTGGACCAAGCTCTTTTGTCGGCGCACCTCCACCTCCTCCCCCCAATCCTTCGGGTTTTCCCCAACAAACATCATCCCACTCATCACATTCAGGCGCGTACCCAACAAACCAACCGCCACCCCAACCCCCTCTTCCACCACAAGCTGGTGGTTTTCCAAATACATATGTGAATGATGATGATGATGATCCGACAATGCTCGGACAGGACGTGGCCTCAGCCTTCAAACCACCGCCTCCACCAGAGCCCTCAATGCCATCAGGACCAGACTCTTCGCCTCTTACAGGTGAATACCTCCCTGGTGCACAAGACAATTCATACAATCTCGGCGGGACACACGATGAAATCGAAAAAATACAAGGTTTCTCTTCCGATGGAGAGCAGGATACCATCATCGACATAGGTGGTATCGAAGAGAGCGGTCCTTCGAAACTCAAAATCATTTTGCTCGGAGCCTTGATCGCAATTGTCCTCGCGGGTGCCAGTTTTGGACTCTACATGGCGTTTAAAGGGAATGGTGGACCTCCCCCCAACCCCATCGTGGAAGAGCCAGGTAAGGTGACTTTCATCTTCAACGTCGACACAAATGACTTACAGTTCTTGCTTAACGACGCCCCCATGCCCGCAAAGGATGTTCAAAAAGTCGGAAGTCGTCGTATGATGTTGATCATACGCAAAGAAGGCAAATACACCCTACAGATCAAAAAACCAGGGTACCAAACAGAGAAAAAACGCTTTAAAATCCAGATGGACTCCACACTCAGTACGCTCATCAAAATGAAACCGATGATCGCACACCTCATCATCGAGTCCAACCCAAAAGGTGCTGTCGTATTTATCGATGGCGACCGACAAGCAACGACAACTCCTGGAACGTACAAAGTGTTCTCCGGAAAACGTTCCGTCCGTGTACTGATGCAAGGACATAAACCCTGGGAACAGGTGATCTCCCTCAAACGCAACGAACGCAAAACGTTCAAAGTCAAACTCCCAAGGACACGCGCAAGTATCGAGCTTCGATGTCGAGCACAAGGCGAAGCCAAAATCTACCTGAACAATCGCAGAAGAGGCGTCTTGCGATCTGGAAAACCCTGGAAGAAAGACCGACTCAGTATCAAACGCGAATATACGGTCAAAATCGTTCCAAAAGATGGTAGCAAAGCACAAGAGTTCAAAGTCAGCTTCCCACTCGATCCGTACAGAAAATTTATCGTCAATTGCCAAAAGCCCAAAGAGGCTCAATACGGTATCATTTTCGTCTCCTCAAGACCTCCCGCACAGATCTTTATCAGGGGTCAAAACCTCGGGCAAACACCCAAACGCATCAAACTCAAGGTCGGACGGCATCGCATCGTCTTTACCAACAACAACACCGCCAAAAAGCGCCTCGAAATCCCCGTCTCCATCAAAAGCGGCAACAACGAACCACTTGCCCTCGTCAAAGCCAACTGGCAATAACGCAACCTCCTAGCAAACCATCAGCCTGCCTGACATCACTTACACACTCCAATCCCTTTGCCCCTTCGGCAAAACTGCGAAAAGACACTTTCCTTACAATAGACTCTGTCTGTAATGCCATACAACATACAGGCGTCCTCTTCAAACAGATGAACATCCTACCCAGCGGAACAGATACACAGAAAGGCTCCACAGCAAAGCTGCATCGTGCGGATGAACCTCTGTGAGGAGGACGCAGCCATCACTCGGCACAGCGCCTCACCCGATGTTTTTGAAGGTTTGCGAAGATGTCAAATGTTACAGATGATTCGAAGATGTCGCAGGCGAGGAAGATGTTGAGGAGAGACCAACAGAGGGAAGAGCCAACAGAGAGGGAGCTGTGTGGGTTTTGTTAACACTTGGGCGATGAAAGAGACCAGTGACAACAGCGCCACCGACAAACAAACCCGCGGCCACAAAGGAAGCAATCGCGATGGTTCCCTGCAGCTCTGCGCTGTTGAGAGCACCGGTCGAGAGGTTTTGAATGGAGCTGGCGTCTGGGGGATTTTCTTTCGCGGCTTTCTCCTGCCATGCTTGGGCTTCGGTCCTTGCGGCTTGGCTGCTACCCAGCAAAATAACACCGCCAATCACAGTCGCACCTGCGAGACCAAGAAACGCATATGAGAGATAGGTCAAACGAAACCCTGTTGAGGGAACGACTCCATCACCAAGATCTCCACCACGTCGTTTCACACGCTTTTTCACGCGGGCAAAAAAGTCGACAGCTTCTTCGCTTGATTTGGAAGGTAGTCCAACACTTCCATTCGCATACAAAGCCTGCTCGAATGCTTTCCAGGCAAGTCCCTTTTCGCCCTTGCCTAACAGGGTAAGGCCGAGATAAACGTGTACGCCGGCTTTTTGCGAAACAGGTTTTCCTTTAAGCTCGCGGAGTGCCTTTTGAAACGCGCCAAGGGCGTCATCCCATTTTTTTTGTTTATATGCCTGGATTCCTTTTTCCATGGAGGCCTTTTGCGCAAAAGCATAGCCAGGCAGAAGAACCAGCCCCAAGAGAACGACAAAGTGCCTACAACAGATCTTCATAATGAAACATCCACGAGCAGAGAGGGTTGAGGAGTGTGAACCTTCACAGGAAGGCGATGGACAGAAGGTTTTGTCCGCGTGAGCAACACAGAGGGACCATGACTGAGAATGGTGAGCGTTCCGAGGGTCGCAGCAGCGACTCCAAGCACACCTCCAACAACCCAAAGGATATTGGTCGTGTTTGACTGCTCGGCCGCTTGCTGTTGAAGCTCTGCGAGAATGGGATAGACGATGGGTTGGCTGAGCTTTTGTCCGGAGCGTGCGCTTATATAGACATCATCAAACCTATTACCTGCGAGCATACTACTCACAGCAGAGATCCCTGCCGTTCCGAGTCCAACGATCGCGAGCGCACCAGTGATCATTGTCAACAAAGGTAACAACTTGGGTCCCTTTGAAGTACCTCCTTCACATTGAATAAAGGGTGGGCACCCTTTTCGTCGCTTGAGGCTCTCACGCACCTTTTGCACGAACGCAACCAGCTCGGTAGGCTGCCCCTTTGGCAGGACAAGCGCAGGCTTCATGCGCAAAGCTTTTTCAAACATCTTCCAGGAGATGGCTTTCGATTTCTGGCGAAACATCGCCATCCCAGCGTACAAAAAGTAACGAACGCGTAACGGTGCAGAGATACGCCGAAACCCGGGACGAACCAGACGGCGAGATAAGCGCAACGCCCGTCCTGGATTGCCAGCCTGATATGCGCGGATCACTTTCTGCAATTCAGTACGAAACTGTGCGTTTGTAAGGGCACTCGCGTCTCTCTCCACACCCAACATGGCCGTCAAACACAGGGCCACACAAAAGAACCACCGCAAATACACAACCACTCCTCCATCGCTTCAACTTTGAGCATAGATTCACGTAAGTCGACAGCACGTACCCATTGTCACGATACAAATAACCTGTACGCAAAACCCCTGTCGACCAACACAGTCAATTCGAAGATCGAACATAACACGCAAACACACCGAAAATCAAGAATTCCATCTCCCTTACGTATCAACGATATCCAAGCACCTCAGCACACCTCCACAGCACAAACTCAAACCCACCAAAAAGGAGCCAACACATGAAAAATGAAGTTTTTTGTTGACTCCTGATACCTTGTTCAGTAAACTATCGTACGTATATCAACAGATCAACATTTGTGAGGTAATCAAGAACAAATGCGAAAGACAAAAACCACCAGCAAATCTAAAACAACCGGCTCCAAACGCACTGGAGAACAGAGAAAGAAGCTGACCAAACGCCAAAAGATGGTTTTGGATTTCGTCATGAAAACCATCAAAGAACAAGGATACCCCCCCACGCTCAGAGAGATCGGAAATCACATGGGGATCCGCTCCACAAATGGCGTCAATGATCACCTCAAAGCGCTTGAGCGTAAAGGCTACCTTCGCAAAGGCAACCTTCGTGCACGTGCCTTGACTCCGATTATGGGGGATGAAGATGTTTTCAATGAACCCATCCACTCCAATGATCAAGTCAAATCAGTTCCGCTCTTGGGTCGCGTCGCTGCTGGTATCCCCATCCCTCGCATCGAGGACTCTGGTCCCTCCCTACAAATCGACAAAGATCTCGTCGGTGCACACGACGAAGTCTTCGCACTTCGTGTCACTGGCGACTCCATGATCGAAGATGGCATCCACGAAGGCGACTACCTCTTTGTCCGTAGACAATCCGAAGCCAACAACGGCGATATCGTCGTCGCGGTCGTTGACGATGAAGTCACCGTGAAACGCTTCTACCACGAAGAGACACGCATTCGTTTGCAACCGGCAAACTCCCAAATGAAACCCATCTACATCCCCCTCTCAGAGTGGCGAGATGTCGAAATTATCGGCATCACAAACGGACTCTTTCGCAAGTATTAATCCCCCTTTCCGCACACCTTCCTCACACTCAACTCATCAACACTCTTGCACCCCCAATACGAACGCGCTATGTTACGTACTCATGTGAGCGCTGATGTCCTGTCGACATTCATCGAACCGCCTATATGTCGGGCATTTTCATTCGATAGCTCCGACAACGTATCCTGGATACGTCCAAACACAATGTATTCATAAACACACTGCCAAACGCAGCTCCAACAGGAGGCGGAATGAACAAACAAGAAACACTCGAAAACATCCTTCAACAACGCATCATGATTTTCGACGGCGCGATGGGGACAATGCTCCAAGGCTATAAACTCGAAGAGGAAGACTTTCGTGGACAACGCTTTGTCGAACACGAAGGACAACTCAAGGGGTGCAACGAGCTCCTCTCCCTCACCCAGCCCCACATCATCGAAGAAATTCATCGTCAATTCCTCGACGCTGGCGCGGATATCATCGAAACCAACACTTTTGGTGCCACCTCCATCGCGATGGCTGATTACGACATGGAAGAACATGTCTACGAGCTCAACAAACAATCGGCCATCATCGCGAGAAAAGCCGCTGACGCCTATACACAAAAAGACCCTTCGCGACCTCGCTTTGTCGCCGGCTCGATGGGACCAACAACACGCACAGGCTCCCTCTCTCCTGATGTCAATGACCCCGGATTTCGCAACGTCACCTTTATGGAGCTCGTCGAATCCTTTACAGAACAAATCAGTGGACTCGTCGATGGTGGCGTGGACATCCTCCTCCCAGAAACACACATCGACACGCTCAACTTGAAAGCCGCTCTCTACGCCGCCGAAAAATATTTTCAAGAGCACGACGTCCGCCTGCCCGTCATCGCATCTTTTACGATCCCCGACCAAAGTGGACGCACACTCTCAGGACAAACCCTCGAAGCGCTCTGGTATTCAGTCCGACATGCCAACCTCTTCGCGATCTCCATCAACTGCGCCCTCGGCGCAACCGAGATGCGCCCCTTTGTGCAAGAACTCTCCAAGCTCGCAGATACACACGTCTCCTGCTATCCCAACGCTGGACTCCCCAACGAATTCGGCGAATACGATGACTCACCTGAGTTCATGGCGAATCTGCTCAAAGAATTTGCAGAGGAAGGCTGGCTCAATATCGTCGGCGGTTGCTGCGGAACACGTCCAGAGCATATCAAAGCGATCCACGACGCTGTCGGAACGATGACTCCACGCACGGTCCCAGAGCATGTGCCACTGAGCACATACAGCGGCATGGAAGCACAAGTCCTCCGTCCAGAGAGCAACTTCTTTATGGTTGGGGAACGCACGAATGTCACGGGCTCAAGGCGATTTAAACGACTGATCACCAGTGAAGATTACGAAGCCGCTCTCTCCGTTGCACGCCAGCAGGTCGAAGGCGGCGCCAATATCATCGATATCAACATGGATGAAGGCTTGCTCGATTCGCCAAAAGTCATGGTCAAGTTCCTCAACCTTTTGATGGCTGAACCAGATATCGCACGCCTTCCGATCATGATCGACAGCTCCAAGTTTGAAGTCCTTGAGGCAGGTCTTCAGGTCCTCCAAGGAAAGAGCATCGTCAACTCGATCAGCTTGAAAGAAGGTGAAGAGATCTTCAAGGCGCAGGCCACAGAGTGCCGAATGCACGGCGCAGCAGTGGTTGTTATGGCTTTTGACGAAGAAGGTCAAGCGACCGGTACAGCCCGTCGCGTCGAGATCCTCTCGCGCGCCTACAAGATCCTGACAGAAGAGGTTCATTTTCCTCCAGAGGATATCATCTTCGACCCCAACATCCTCACAGTCGCGACAGGTATGGAAGAACACAACGACTATGCCATGTCCTTCATCGAATCCGTCGCCGAGCTGAAAAAGCGCTTTCCGCTGTGTAAAATCAGCGGTGGTATCAGCAACATCTCCTTCTCATTTCGCGGCAATCCCGTCGTCCGAGAGGCGATGCACGCGGCGTTCCTCTACCACGCGATCCAGGCAGGTCTCGACATGGGGATCGTCAACGCCGGTCAACTCGAAGTATACGAGGAGATCCCAGAGAAACTCAAAGACCTCATCGAGGACGTCCTCTTCAACAAACATCCCGAAGCGACAGACAAACTCGTCGAATACGCGGAGAACTTCAAGGGACAAGGCAAAAAGCAAAAGACCGCCGATCTCTCATGGCGAGAAAATTCATTGCAAGATCGCCTTGCTCATGCCCTCCTCCGCGGCATCACAGACTTCCTCGAAGAGGACATCAAAGAAGCCCTTGAGACGTACAATCGCCCCATCGATATTATCGAAGGTCCCCTTCTCGATGGGATGAATATCGTCGGAGACTTGTTCGGCGAAGGCAAAATGTTCTTGCCACAGGTCGTCAAAAGCGCTCGTGCGATGAAAAAAGCTGTCTCCTTCTTGTTACCCATCATGGAGAAAGAGAAGGAAGAGAGTGGCGACACCCGCCCACGAGGAAAAATCCTCATGGCAACAGTCAAAGGTGACGTCCACGACATCGGAAAAAACATCGTCGGTGTTGTGCTAGGATGCAACAACTACGATATCATCGACCTCGGCGTGATGGTACCTGCCAACAAAATTCTCAAGGTCGCCAAAGAAGAAAAAGTCGATGTTATTGGACTCAGTGGTCTGATCACCCCCTCACTCGACGAGATGGTGACCGTCGCCAAAGAGATGCAACATGAAGGCTTCAATGTCCCCCTCCTGATCGGTGGTGCCACGACAAGCAGCAAACACACTGCTGTCAAAATCGCCCCCATGTACGAACACTTGACCGTCCATGTGCGCGACGCATCTCGTGCGGTTGGTGTCGTCGGGAATCTCCTCAGTGACGACCTTCGGGCTGATTTTGAGAAGGATCTGCTCGCGAAACAAGCCAAAGCGCGTGAGAGCTTCGCGAACCGAAAACGTGTCCCTATCCTGTCCTACAAAGAAGCTGAAGCCAAACGCTTCCAGGCAAATTGGTCGACGCCTCCAGCGACACCTTCCTTCTTGGGGACCAAACAGCTCAGAGATTTCCCCCTCGAAGAGCTCGTCCCCTATATCGATTGGACTCCTTTCTTTAAGACTTGGGAACTACACGGACGTTACCCTGCGATCCTCGAAGACGAAAAAGTCGGCGAAACAGCGCGTGAACTCTTCGAACACGCACAAGCACGACTCGATGAGATCGTCAAAGGTAAACTCTTGCAAGCACACGCTGTTTACGGCTTCTTCCCTGCAAACAGCGATGGCAACGATATCATCCTCTACACAGACGAACAACGCAACGAAGAGTTGATGCGCATGCACACCCTTCGTCAGCAAAAGAAGAAAAAAGAGAGCACTCTCCCCAACTACGCGCTGGCAGACTTTGTCGCCCCCAAAGACAGCAACACACCCGACTACATCGGAGGTTTTGCCGTCACAACAGGACACGGCGTCCAAGAACTCGTCGCCAAGTACGAAGCCGATCACGACGACTACAACGCAATCCTCGTCAAAGCGCTCGCGGACCGATTGGCCGAAGCGTTTGCCGAATACCTGCACGCACAAGCTCGAAAAGACTGCGGCTTTGGACAGGATGAACAACTCAGCAATCAGGACCTGATCAACGAACGCTACCGCGGTATTCGTCCAGCTCCCGGTTATCCAGCATGCCCTGATCACACGGAGAAAGGCCTCTTGTTTGATCTGCTCGATGCAGAAAAACACACAGGCATCTCCCTGACAGAGAGCTTCGCGATGATGCCAGCAGCGTCAGTCTCAGGCTTGTACTTCAACCATCCACAATCCAAGTACTTTGCGGTCGGTTTCATTGGACGCGATCAAGTCGAAGACTACGCAAAACGCAAAGACATGAGTCTGGAGAAAGCAGAACAGTGGTTGGCTCCTCAGCTCAATTACGATCCAAACGCATAAGCGCCCCATAAGAGATCCTCTCTGTAGACCTTCCATTCACTGATGAGAGCAAAAAGGAGAATCCAATGAAAATCGCTCAAGTCCTCGCCCGTGAAGTGCTTGACTCTCGTGGCAACCCCACAGTCGAAGCCGAAATCCATCTCGACAATGGTCTCTTTGCACACGCTGCTGTCCCAAGCGGTGCCTCCACTGGTATCCACGAAGCACTCGAAATGCGTGACAAAGATCCCAAACGATTCAAAGGTAAGGGCGTCCAACAGGCGATTCGCAATATTCGCGATGAGCTCGCGCCTCGTCTCGTCGGACTCGACCCGACAGATCAAGCAGGTATCGACCATTTGATGCTCGACATTGATGGCACACCAAACAAAGAACGTATCGGTGCAAACGCGATCCTGGGTGTTTCGATGGCGTGCGCTCGTGTCGCAGCTCGCGCACACAACCTCCCTCTCTATCGCTACATCGGCGGTACTTCTGCGAACCTTTTGCCGACCCCTATGTGCAACATCATCAACGGTGGTGAACACGCAGACAACCAGGTCGACATCCAAGAGTTCATGATCATGCCTATCGGCGCACCCAACTTCTCCGAAGGTTTGCGCATGGCCGCAGAAGTCTTCCACACCCTCAAAAAAGTCCTCCAAGAGAAGGGACTCAACACAAACGTCGGCGATGAAGGTGGCTTCGCCCCCAACCTCGAATCTAACGAAGCGGCGCTCCAATTGATCATGGAAGCCATCGACAAAGCTGGATACAAAGCTGGTAGCGACATCAGCCTCGCGCTCGATGCAGCCTCTAGCTCCTTCTTTAAAGACGGCGCCTACCACCTCGACGGTGGACAAATGAACGCTGCGGAACTCACCGCTTACTACAAAGGGCTTTGTGACCGATATCCCATCATCTCGATCGAAGACAGCCACGACGAAGAAGATTGGGAAGGCTTTAAGGGCGTGACCGATGCGCTCGGACAAAGTGTCCAACTCGTAGGCGATGACTTGTTTGTCACCAACACAAAACGTCTACAGCAAGGGATCGACAAAGCAGTCGCCAACTCCATCTTGATCAAACTCAACCAAATCGGCACGCTCACGGAGACACTCCAGGCCATCGAGCTCGCAAGCCAACACGGCTACAGCGCGGTAATCTCCCACCGCAGCGGTGAGACAGAGGACGCCTTCATCGCAGATCTCGCGGTCGCCACAGGAACAGGTCAGATCAAAACGGGTTCTCTCTCCCGCTCTGACCGTACAGCCAAGTACAACCAACTCCTTCGTATCGAACAAAGACTCGGCAAAGCTGCTCGCTACGCAGGAAAAAGTAAAATCCGCGCAAACTTTTCCTAGCCCATCCCCTCTCACATGCAGAGACCCACGAGGTCCCTGCACGCTCCCTCCTCACATCACCCAACATTCCAATCGGAGCCAACGATGTCTACCGAGTATTTCGAGCTTGTCGATGAAGACGGAAACGTCATCGGCAAAGCGACGAGACAAGAATGTCATAACAACCCTGCCCTACTTCACCAAGTTGTACATATTTTTGTATGGAACACGAAAGGTGAGCTTGTCCTGCAATTTAGGCCGCCACACAAGGACATCCAACCCAACAAGTGGGATACGTCTGTTGGTGGACACGTCGATCCAGGCGAGACGCCTATCATCGCTGCGCACAGAGAGCTTCAAGAAGAGTTAGGCATTCAGGCAGAGCTGATCTTCCTCTACCGTTACGTATGGCGCTGCGAGCGAGAGTCAGAGCTGGTTTCGACGTACATGTGCACTACAGACACCCCACTCTCTCCCCACCCAACAGAGCTCGCAGACATCAAGTGGTGGTCACCTCAGGAGATCAACACTGCACTTGGAACAGGACTACTCACCGAAAACTTCGAGCTTGAATGGAAGCAATACAATGAACACATGTCTTCCCCCTCGTCCTAAAGAAAAGACTACTTCAACATCTGCATGATGTACCACAAAATGCCACTCAAGCTCGCGTAGTAAAATGAGTTGGCAGCGCCTGCGAAGTCAAAAGAGACACGCTGACCAAAGCACAACCCCGCAAACAAAAACATCGAGCCGATCAATCCCCATCCTGTCCATACATTCGGGACAGTAGGCTGAAACTCCATCATCACAAGCGCAATCACGAAGACCACCGCGACGACCAACTCTGCGAGCGCAATACTCCACCACATCGCCGAAAGTGGAAACTTTCCCATCCACGTATCTTTGAACTGATCGCGAAACCAATCCGGTGTCTCTCGTGCGACGATCTTCGACAAAGACGCCTCCGCAAAGACCACCAAAAACAACACGACTACCGCAATGTGAAAAACTTGAACTTGCATCAAAATCTCCTCGTCCATATATGTAAATTGAAACCCTATGCTATCTTCTCACTGTAAATGTGGGAGCCCAATATATCGCGAGCATACACAAAAGGCAAAGGTGTCACATGAACTCCACAACGTTGTACCGCCCTGTCGGACAAAAAGAACTCGATCTGATCGAAGAAACAGCTTGGACGGCCTTTCCACCAAGGCTACCCTTTCAACCCATTTTCTACCCCGTCGTCCACAAAGACTACGCCATCACCATCGCCCGAGACTGGAACACAAAAGACGAAGCTTCCAGCTACGTTGGTTATGTCACACAGTTCGAAGTCGACAGCACGTACCTCTCCCAATACCCCGTCAAACAAGCCGGAAGCACACAACACCTGGAGTACTGGATCCCCGCTGAAGACCTAGAGCAATTTAACCAACATATCATCGGTACAATCGACGTTGTAGAGACCTATAAAGGTGCGCAATTCGACAAGGAGAACACATGAACTCTCCTCACCCTCTCCTCCTCGAAGCACAAGGACGCGTCTGCACTGGTCCTCACCAAAGTCGTCCACTCGGCGCAAAAGAGAATGACCCCATCCAGCCCGAAGATGTCCTGCGATGTATTATCGAGGCATGCTCACACACCCCCTCACAAGACCACCCCAGCAAAGTCCAGATGGGAGCATTTTTCACCGCGATGACTATCCGCCGGACCTTCGCGGGCAAAACAGGCTGGTCAGAAGCAGAGCGACGTGCATTTTCGAGCCATCGGCAACAGCTTGCGTCCACACTCCCTCCAGAGTTGTTGTTCTTATGGGAGCCCCAACGTGGCTACACGAGCACAACGACGACACATGAAACGCTCATTCCACATCTTCAACGTATTCTCTCTGGACAACATTTGTCATACCAAGACACCCTTACAGCGCTGTCAGCCATCCAGCAACCAGATTGCCACGATGCATTTCGTGCGGCTGTCCTTATCGGCCAACGTATGAACATCGAGGATGAAGAGGAGGTCAAAGGTTATCTCGACACCGTCCTCCCCCCTGAAAACATTCGCACCCTTCACATCCCCTCACTGACGCACTTTGGCGAGCCTTATAACGGCGCCAAACGCTATACACGTCCACGACTTTTTCTCGCCGCCATCCACGCAGCTTTGGGCCGCCCTTGCATCCTCCACGGCGTCGACACGATGGCACCTAAATTTGGCATCACAGAGGAGCAGATCATACACGAACTTGGAGGCCAAACACACCAGAACATGGAACAAACAGCGCAATGGCTTGAAGACCCATCGATTGGCTTCGCCTACGTCAGCCAAAAGACCTTTTCGCCTGCCATCTACGCACTGAAAGAGACTCGACACCACATCAAAAAACGGCCGCCCTTCGCGACCACTGAAAAGGCACAACAACTCTTTCGTAGTGACACCTTCAACGCAACAGTGATTGGCTTCTATCACTCTGGATATGAAGAAAAATTACTCGATCTGTTGTGGGAACGTGGAGTCGACGCCGGCCTCACAATCAAAGGTTGTGAGGGCACAGCCATTTACTCCCTGCGCTCTCCAACCCCCTCGACTCCAGACAAAAAGACCCTCAATTACACCGCGGGATTTCGAAACGTCGCTGGAGAGAGGCACTCTTTCTCACTTGACGCGGACCCTGCACAGTACGGCCTCTCACTCCCCCACCAACCAAGACTCGAACCAGCAACAGCGAAAGAAGCGGCCTCTCGATGTATGAAGGCACTTGAGGGAGAGGAAGGATATCTTTACAACCAACTCGTTTGGACAGCCGCCATGACAGATCATTTGCTGGGATTTGTCGATAATATCGAGCAGGCCATTGAGGAAGTCAAACAAGTGCTCACCTCCGGTGAAGCGAAGAAACGACTCCTTCGGTACATAGAGGCGACCTCCAAGCTCTCTGTGTAAAGCAAAGAAAGAAACGAACTGTTCAGGGAGTCAGCGCTTTGGGGACGCGAAAGATATGCAGATCACCGGGTTTCGTCAGATAAAGATCATTCCCAGCAGTCCGCACCGACTCAGGTAAGGCGTTATTTGAATACGTTTTGACGAGTTTTCCAGCCGGTGTATAACGATACCACTTTTGCGTTGCCGGCTTGGCCGGATACTCCTGGATCACAAAGTCATCACCAAGAAGACCGACATAAGCGGGGAATTTTGCGATCGTCGTGCCGCTGATCCCCCGCCCGGTTTTTCGATGGATGATCTTCGAGTTCTTGCTCCCAGCCTTTGGCCAAAAGAACGCCTTGACGACTTTTTCATCGAGATCCTGAGAGACAACGATGATGTCGCCTTTGTCATTGATACCGGGTGTGAAAACGTAGCCATTTTGCACATTCGAGACATCTGAATCAGTCGCAGAGATCGCGCTCGCAGGTGTATTCAAGAATGTAAAGCGACTCACCTGTAAAGCGAATGGCTTCACGGTCTGACGACACACAAGAACACCCTCCCCAGAAGGATTCATCCGCAACCCGACAAAAAACGAACATCCCATCTTTCCAGGATTGCTCATCACCTTCAGCGAGGAGCCGTCAGCGGCGAGATAGTGCAGCTTGGAGGCGGTCGTCACCCCCCACTGAAAGAGCGCGATACGCCCCTTTTTGTCGACTGCCAGATCGGACATAAACCCTGTGTACGTGAACTTCGGGCTGGTCTTCAGTTTACAATTCGCATCGATCGCACGAAAAGAGACACCAAAGCTCGGTTTTGAGTGGCTCCAGGCTACGATAAAATGTGGCAACCCTTTTGTCCAAAGCACCCGAACAGCGGTAAATGCGTTTGTATTTTTGTTAGAGGCAATGCTCAGCTCAACAGGCGTGGAGAACGGCCCCTTTGGAAAACAACGAACTTTCGCCTGTGTGCGGTTTGCGTTCAGACTAAGAGAGACAATTTGTTGTGAATCATTGACCGCATAATCGACGTAGTTCGTATAAACAGAGACCCTTGAACAAGCGACGCTACCGTCACAGTTCCGGTCCACGCCATCACAAAGATCGGTACTCGGCGTGCTTTGTCCTGTGCAAGCGACCGACCACCGGCCGTTCGTGCAGCTCTGTGATCCCACTTTGCACTGGCCTTTACAAACCCATTTTCCACCAGCGTCCTTCAGGCATCCGCTCTTGGCGGTATAGCACTCTCTCGTCTCCCCCTCCTGACACTCGGGAACAAACTCAATCACAGGCTCCGGTGTGATATTTTCGTCAGGCTCGCGACCTTCCCCTGCGTCTTCTGGAGAAGAGACCTCTTGCGAAGCGACTTGCTCCTCCTCAGGTGTGATCGTGGGTTCTTTTGGCGTCGATTCACTTTGCTTCTCAAAAGGCTCGCTTGCTGGAAGCTCGACTGCTGGGGGGGCATCAATTTGCAGTGGGACACACTTATACTCAACACATCGCATACCAACACCACAATGAGCGGATTCAAGGCACTCTTTGCAGACTCCCACCAAACAATAGGGTGTGGGGATAGTGCACTCAAAGTCGACGCTGCATATTTGTGGAACACAGGCACCACCGGGCACAATGCTGAGGAGCAGACAAAAGAAGCCGATGATGGTCATTCGAGCGGAGGATTGCATGGTCAATACGTCCCAAAAGTAGTCACACGCCTGGATTGACGGTGGAGAAGCAGAGGACGCTGCGAGAGAGCTGGCTTCTTCTTTTGTGTGGCTTTGACGACGATGGCAAAACCACCAGACAATACAGCAAGTGTCATCAGGACGATACCAATGGACTGAATCGTCGCGCCGCTGTCACGTTGTTGCTTGATCTGATCGATGGATTCGAGAGGATCACCCAGGCGAGCTTCCACAGCGGCAAACTCGACTCGCGACCATATCACCAAGATGGACCCCGATAACCCTGCGACGACCGCGGCTCCCAAGCCTCCCCACATCAACACATTTGCGTTCTTTTCGATAAAACCGCTCTCCACAGGAGGTGTGTCTGATGCGTCCGACTGGGCGCGTGTCAGTTTGTAATGACGCCGCAATAAACGTCCGGGTTGGAATGTGACACGCTCTCGAATCGTCTTGTAGCCATCTCTTTTGACTTCGATGGTGTACGTCTTTGCCTGAAAGCGCAACTGACGCGGTGTATAACCACGCCGGATAGCCCCTTGTAAAGAGAGGATCACAAAGCGCGCTCCTGCAGGGGTGCTTGTGATGTGAAATCGTGCTCGCAGGTAAGGACGAAGAGCTTGCATGTAGCGACGTGAATTCGCGGCAATCTTTGGAGAAGGTTGGAGCGTCAAGGCTTTTTCGTAAAACGCAAACGCTCTTTTATATTGACGGTCCAGCTGATATGTGCGGGCAACGATGTACACGATTGTCACTTCAATCCGCCGTAACCGCTCCTGTCCCTGCCCACTCTTTGTGTAGGTTTTCGCAAACTGAATCGCACGTAAGGCTTTGTGGTAATGGATCAAGGAGGTCTTGTAGTCATCTTGCTCAGCGAGCTTTTTCCCTGCCCTGAAGTGGGCTTTGGCTTGTTGAACGTATGCCTTTGGACTTTGCGCCATCACGTAGGGAGCCCACACGCACAAAAGCATCCACATCCCCCCAAAGAGTATGAGACCGAGCGCTCGACTGCGCTCACTTGAAGGGATCATCCACCTCATATAACTTCTTCCTCCCAACAGGTTTTTTTCGACGTTTAGGGCGAATATATGTCTTTTTTCGACGGTATCGTCGACGCTTTTTCAGTAAAGTGTTGTTTTTTCGCGTCCCCACAGGACGCACAACAGGCGCTTGCTTTTCGGGCTTCTTCACCATCTGAAACAACGTCTTGTTTTGACCGACACGAAATGTCCACGAGAGAGACTGTGGAACATACCCGTCAGCTCGGAGCTGTATCGTCCGCTGCGTTCCGACTTTGCCTTTCATCGTGAGGGGTGTGACACCGAGGATCTTGCCCGAGGCATACACATACGCACCTTCTGGAACAGTAAGAATACGAATCGCTCCGAAGATTGGATTTTTTTGCTTTGTTGGTAGAGGAAGCGTCTGGGGTTTGGTCTCCAATGGTGGCTTGGTTCGCTTGCGTCCTTGCTCTGTTGGTGGTGGGAGTGGAATGACTCTCGTCACACCTTGCTGTGTATCCTCCGAAAGAAACGCAAAGTAAACGACACTCCCGACGACCCCACCGAGCAACAACATCACCCCAGTGACCATCAAAATCCCAACGAGCGAGCCTTCAGAAGGTACAGTGTACTTCTCAACACCTGTTTGTGTGGGAGGACCAAATGTCAGCTCATGTCCCCACACGATATCTTCCTCTTGGAGTTCTTCGACCTCGTGCTCCTCTGGAATGTACAAGAGGCTCTTCGCTCCGGACAAAAAAGCTTCCTGCTCGGGAACCACATCCCCCTCAGAGGAGTCGGATTCATCGGTTTTTTTGGCCCCTACAGACTGGAGTGGTGGCTCATCTTCAACAGTGTCTTGCGAGAAAATCGCGGCGAGCTCAATTTCGGGCTGTGTGTCGAGAGCTTTGTCGAGCTCGCGCCAAAAATCAGCTGCGGAGGTGAAGCGCTCACTTGCTTCTTTCGCGATGGCTTTGGCCATGAAAGCGTCGAGTTGTGAACTCCAAACCTGTCCAGGACGCAAACTCTTTAGCGAAGGAGGCGGTGTGAAGAGATGGTGGGTCAGATACCCCGCAATTTGATCGGCTTTAAACGGCAATCGTCTTGTAAGCACCAAGTAGAGCAGAATGCCAAGGGAGTAGAGGTCAGAGCTACCGTTGATGAACTTCTTGATCCCACGGACCTGTTCGGGTGAGATGTAAGGCACACTACCGAGCAACATCCCCGTTTGGGTCAATTGTGAATCTTCTTCGGAGACAGAAGCGATCCCAAAGTCGATGATTTTCACAGTATCAGCGGTTGCAGCGCCGGGCTCTTTGAGCAAGAGAATGTTGGAAGGTTTGAGATCTCTGTGAAAAATACCTTTTTGGTGCGTGTATTCAAGGGCAGAACAGATTTGTTGGAAGATGGTTTTGGTGCGTGCAATCGACAGTGGAAATTCGCGCTCAATGGCATCACGTAAACTGATCCCTTTGAGATACTCCATAACGATGTAAAAACCATGTTCACCGAGATGACCAAAATCTTTCAGTTGGACGATATTGCTGTGTTCGAGGCGCGCCATTGTGCGCGCTTCTCGTTGGAAGCGTTGCAGAATCTCATTGTGGTGCTGTTGATGGTTGTGAATGATTTTGATCGCGAAGGATTGCTGCATGTAGATGTGTTCGGCTCGGTAGACCGTCCCAAATCCACCTTGTCCGATCATCTCAACGAGTCGAAAGTTACCGAGTTGGCAGCCGATAAAGGAACTGGGGGGGAGATTGTTTGGGATGGCACCGTTGAGGGATGGCACGATCGGACCAGAAGCAGGTGGAGCAGATAGATCAGCCGGGGCATTCGCGGACATGTCACGAAGTGGAGATTTACGCATCCATAGCACCCCTTAACTGAAAAGTGCAAAACACCGACGATACCTTCGACACAAGCTATTTCATCGCCCAATCACACAGCACATCACTCCTTTTGTCACAAACAAAAGTGAGTGGTGTTGGGCACGGTGAAAAAGTCTTTCTTCATCAAAATACTATGAGCAGGGCGACCCTCTTGTCAAGAACCCCTCATCTATCCCCAACACCGAAACCACAAGTCAAAAAGAGCACATGTAAGAACGAACTGAAGAATACACAAGAAGAACTCTCCTTGCATCTACCAATCTTTTTGGCAGGTCCAGTTTTCGTTGTTGTAGCGCATCCCTCCCGTGCTGCTTGGACTACGAACATCGGACTCATTGGACGGAGTGCTCATACTGTCCTTGTTGTGGACATCACTATCTCGGGTCAAAGAAGCATTGTGCTGCAAGATAAATCCGTACGTGCAGCTATCGATTTGGTTCCCTTCGGCGGTGGCCTTGGAGGAGTGCATAAACACGGCAGCCCGCCCCATCTCTGCGAATAAATTCTCCTTGATGGTGATATTGGCGATGCTCAAGTTGACCAAACTCACTCCGTCAGCTTCGGGCATCTCTTTGGAACTGTCCATGGTCTTTAAGGACTTCACAGAGTCGATACGGTTGCCACTCAACTCGATCTTTGCGTCACTGTTTTGCGCCTCAGTCCCACCGTAGATTTGGATACCGTACCCAAAAGCTTCCTGGATGGTATTTTTGAGGATCTTGATCGTGTTGTCCTTCTGGAATCCGGTATCATGAAGCGCGAGCGCGCGGCCTGGATGACTTCTAAACAAGTTCCCTTCCAACGAACCACGAATCGCACCGTGGCTTGCAAAGCCCGAACGTCGGTTCTTCATAAAGACATTTCCGTAGACATTCATCTCGATGGAGTTGCTGCCTTTCAGCTCTGTCATGAGCTTGATTCCATCTCCGACGGACTCATTTTTGCTCAAGAACACGCCATTTCCGGTGATATGGTTGGCATTGGCGTTGATTTTGAGCATCGCTGGCATCCCTTTGTGATCAAAGTTCGAGACTTGAAGTCCGACAGAGACGTTTTCTGCGATCAGGTTTTTGTTGACATCGACCTTCCCATGGATATTCCAAAGATGGATTGCGGGAAGCGCAAATGCCAGCAAATTTGGAAGTGTAGACTCTGGACGCACACCATTTCTGGAGATGGCATTGTTGGAGAGAGTGAGATCTTTGATAGAGTGGACAATCAAACCAGTCGCGTCATTACGGAAGAAGCTGTTGCCAGTGAGCTGCACATCACCCATTCCAGCGATCACAGCTCCAACCCCCATAATCGCCTTTGCACCACTGAGCTGCTCGTGAGCAACTGAGAGCTTGGGTTGACACGTTGTTCCCTGACAATACGATCCAGGTGAACACTGACCACACTGGCCAGTCGAGAGTCTTCCACGGTGAAAAGAGACAGGTCCGTTATTCGCGAAGCGGTTACCTTTTCCGACAACCTTGTGTTGATTGTTGATATTTACGGCGATTTGACTACCTGCGATAACTCGATGTTGGTTGTTTATATTCACCGCAATTTGTCCGGTGCCTTTGTGTTGGTTGTTAATGTTCACTGCAACTTGCCCAGGACCAAAAACAGCCAATCCTCCATTATAATTTTTCGCAAAAAGGTTTTTATCAACAAAAACTTCGCGACTTCCCTCAATAACAAGACCAAACCGACTCTCATCATAAGGTCGATGTTGGTTGTTGATATTCACTGCGATTTGTCCGGAACCTTTGTGTTGGTTGTTGATATTCACTGCGATTTGATTCTCAACAACAGGGTAATGTTGGTTATTGATGTTAACAGCAACAAAGTTACCATTGTCCGAGAATTGACAGTTTTCAACAACAGCCTCTCCTATATTCACCAAAGTAGCACCTGTTCTCACATTCCCTGTTGAAAATAAATGAGAAAGATGAATAGATATACCTCTAGCAGCAAACACACCATGCCCAGCCCCCGAAAGGTGAACAAAGGAGAGTTTCACTTTTTTTACGTTTATAAAACGTAGTGTTGCGTACAATGGAAGTGCAGTATTCTTCAATGGTGGTGCGATGATCCGTGTGCCTGTTGTGCTGTCATTGGAGACACCTTCAATACTCAAGTCTTGTCGAAGGTTTCGGAAGGTCACACTCTCCTTGTAAGTCCCAGCAAAGATGAACACTCTGGTGATGTTTTGATCTTTTTCTGCGAGCACCGCAGCCTCTCGGATCGTTTTCACCTCCGCTGAAGGCTCATCTCCCACACAAAGGACCGCATCGTCTTTGCAGTCAACACTGCTATCGTTCCGTCCACTCTTGGTCGCGAGTTGTGAGGGAACACAACCACTATCACATGACTTGTCCCCCTGCTGACAAGGCTTTGTTTGGAAAGACTCTTGTCCAGCTGGGCATTTATACGCCACGACATCGCTCGTAGGAAGTGTCGGATTTCGACCTGTATTCGAATTTTCTGCAGGATCTGGCTCCTCTTGTACACTGCCATCGCGCCCACCACCCTCTGCAAAGGTCGTCACAGGCTCAGTTTCGCGAGACTCAGCCTCTTTGGCATTGGGCTCTGTCTGGTTAAGGCCAGAAGCACACGCAGAAAACAGCGAGAGCCCGAACACAAAACAAAGGCACAAAGCAATACCAAACCTCCAATTCAGGTGCTTGTTCGATAATCGTTTCTGTTCTCTTTCTCGCCTCATCTCCTGACCTCACAAATCTTATGATTCTTTCGAAAATTCCGGTATAGTTACGACACGAAAACCACAATTGTAGGAGCGCATTTCTCCGTTCTTTGGAACACGCGAGCCAATACGGTAGCTAAGAACATTCGAAGCAACCCAGCCAGCTCCCCTCTGAACAGAGGTATACTCACGTCGTGAATTTGCACCCTTCACTTTCTCAACATCACTATCCTGTGTCCACTCAGCGACTGTACCTACCATATCCCGAACTCCGTAAGGCGATGTATCCTGAACAAAACAACCAACGGGTTCGGGCTGGAGTTCATCAGGAGAACGAGCCAGTCCTGTTTTTGCAAACGTGGCCTCGAAACTATTGCCCCAAGGATAAAGACGATTATCACACCCAGAGGATGCTTTTTCCCACTCTTCTTCGGTTGGCAAACGATAAGTTTTTCCTTCTCGTTGAGAACGCCACTCACAATATTCAAAAACCTCGAACCAAGTAACACCAAACACCGGGAGTTGGAACTCGAACTTGCTCCCCTCTGGATATCTTTCTTTTATTTTCCCCGAGAAAAGCGAGCCATACAACGGTATGTAGTTTCCTTCCTCACTAACAACCATAAATTCTTCTTCGATGCTTCGAGGTATATAATCCTTCACAAGATCCGGATTTTTGATTCCCTTTTCATTGAGATAATCTGCGTATTGGGCAAAAGTGATAGGATATTTCGAAATGAAAAAGTCATCCAACTCGACATAGCGTAGTCCTTCGCTCATAGGGGCTTCTTTATCTCCACCATATGGGAAAGAGCCTGCAGGGATATAGACAAAATCCTCGCCAATCTGCTCGTCAGTGTAGAGGTTGACCTTGACGTCTGCCTGTTCGCATCGATTGAGATAGAGAGGATAGCGTACATCGCGGAATCCTTCCTTCTCTAGAATGATCAGGTGCGACCCCATCGACATATCCACGCGCAGCGGTGTGCATCCAGGTTCATCGATTAACACTGGAACCAACTGACAATCCTGCTCCTCATAACGGTATATCTTGACGTTTGCGCCTGAAGGATTGGTGTCGATTGTCAGTGAACCCTTTCCTTCCAGCAAGCGCTCATAATGTCCGTCATCGTAAAACTTTACGAGATCACGATGGTAGATTTGTGCGAGCTCGTCGTGTTGCTGTTCGGCTTCCAGAAAGCGACTCCAATGTAGGTCAGCCAGACCACGTCGAGCTTCTTTGTTGCTGGGATCATGATCGAGCGCCTGATCGTACTTTTGGATGGCTTCACCGAACAGAGAAATCGTCTCCTGCATACAAGAATGATATGCGCGCTCTTTGTCCCACACCTTGCGCTTTTTATCGAGCGCTTCCCAGGGTTTCACTTCCTTCTGGGCTTTCTCCCAGTCCTCTTTGAGCCACAACGCCATCGCTCTGTTCTCATGATATCTTCCGGCGATCTCTGTTGCCTCTGTCATCCGATCCAGTGCGGCCTGTCGGCGTCGCTCTTTCTCCTTGGTCCCTTCGAGAAAATCCTCAAGTCGATCATGCACTTCACGACAGGAAGCGAACCGCTCATCAGGATCTTTCTCCAACATCTTCAGGCAGATGGCTTCAAGTTCCTCTGGGATATGTCTTTCAGGTGCACGTTCTCTAGGCGGAATCGGTTCTTGAGAGCAAATTTGAAACATCAGAGTGTAGATATTTTCGCTATATACGGGCATTTCACCGGTCAGGATCTCGTACAAAATGACGCCCAGAGCGTACTGATCGATATACGGCGTCACCAACCCCAACTTGATCAACTCGGGTGCCATGTACGCAGGGGTTCCTTTGATCGTTTGCGTTGCATGACCGGGATGTGTCGGAGCGTTCCCCAAATCTGCCTGTGGTTCGAGGATCTTGGCGGTTCCCCAATCGAGAATCAAAACCTCACCAAATTGACCAAGGATGATGTTTGCAGGTTTAATGTCTCGGTGGACAACACCACGGGAGTGAGCGTATTCCAAGCCCATGCAGACCTGTTGTAAAAGCCTGACAAATTGCAGGACAGACAGCTTCCCTTCGTTGATCGCCTGTTCGAGATTGTTGGGTGGGAGCAGACGCATCGTGTAGTAGAGCTGCTCATCTTCCAACATCCCGATCTCGTAAACAGGCATGATATTCGGATGTTCCAGTTGTCCAGTGAGACGAGCCTCTTCGATGAACATACGTAACTCTTGCTTGGAGGCCTCTTTATTTGTCAGCAACGTCTTGCGGGCAACTTTGCGACCGAGATTGTGGTCAAAGGCCTCTGCAACGACGCCAAGACCACCACGACCGAGTTCTTTCCCTATCTGATAGCGTTTTTCAGGGATCACTGCAGGCGACCACTCAGCCGCTTCTGCTTGTGAGATCTGGACAGTCTCAGTGATCTCGTCGGTTCGTACGGAATCGAGTTGAAGAGTCTCTTCAAATGCGGGGGGATCGAACTCTTTTTCGACGGCAGGAGGCTTTTCCTCGTCTTGAAAAGAGAGAGTGAGATGAACGGGGGAGCGGAGCGAGAAAGGCTCCTCTTCATGGTGGCTACCGAGAGAGACGGTTTCGCGAAGGGTTTGGAACATATCCAGAGAGGCTTCTGCAGCGTCCAAGAGTTGCTCTCCCCCTTGTTCGAGGGCACCACACAACTCATTGAAGACGTCCTCGGTTATCCACCCCGCGGTCAACATATGTTCTCGTACACGCTCAACCATATCACCTGTATATTCCTCTAGTTGGAGGGTGATTTGGATGGTCTGTGGTGTTGACAGCAACCCCTTTTCCCTTGCCAGGAAGATGAGTTTTTTGGCGTCCTCTGCAGAATGTTTCATAATCCACCGCTTCCGATTGCAACACGCTCCCACAAGGGAAACCTGTTTGTTCCACTTAACTCGACAGAGCAAACAGGGTAGATGGTGTCTCTTTAAGCGTCAAGAGAAGAGATGTCATACATGTGTGGTTGTTTGTACGATGACTGCGTATATCTCGCGCTCTCTGCTCTCAAAAGAACTCACCACGACCAAGGCATTATCTATGCACATATTGATCCATATTCAAATACGTATCAAACAACTCGGAAAACAGGGAAAAGTCACAGGCAAAGTTCGATACAGTCTAGCTCCAACGCGAACGGATCAAGACATCTTTTCACCGGTGCCCTCAAAAATTTGAGGGAGTCCATGGAGTCTTTCTTGGCTGATGAGGTCGTTGGAAGCAAAGATAGGAAGCTTAGTCTCGCGAGGCAAGCGCAGGTGATTTGGTGGTGCGTTGAACCTGGTTTTGTAAGTTGGGTCGTAACTGGTGTTGGCTGGAGATGTACAAAAGCCCGTGGGGAAAGAGACCGATCAAGAGCAGACATACGGCAAGTGTAGAGGCGATGCGTTGTTCGAGAGGATAAGGTTGCTTAGTAAACACCGCTTTATCTGACGCAGGAACAACATACATGGTGTAGAGCACTCTCAAAAAGGCATAGCTCAACAAGATGGAGGCCAATCCCCCGGACAAGAGGAGCAGGAATCCCCACTCAGAGCGTAGCTTCATCACACTCCCGAGGCTTAGCCAGCGACACATAAACCCGGCTGTAGGCGGGACACCAGACATCGAACACAAGAAGATCAACATACAAAACGCCAGCCCTGGATAGCGGCGCGCAAAACCCGCAAAATGTTCGATAGGAAAGGACTGCCCAACCTTCTCTTCAAAGATCGACAGGACCGTATATGCACCGTAGTACATCAAGACATACACAAGCGCATACACCAAAACAGCCTGTACACCAAGCTCCTGGCGAGAGATGATCGCGAGCAAGAAAAACCCTGTATGAGCGAGGGCCGCATAGTACAAAACTTTTTTCACACAGCGCTGTGTCACAGCAGAAAAACTGCCAAACAACATCGCGAGGATAGAGAAGCCTCCAATCAGCGCTCCTAGCCACGAAGCATTCGCTGCATCGATGGAAACGATAAACCACCGAAGGAAGACCGCAAGGACAGAGAGCTTCATCGTGACATCGAGGAGATTGGTGAGTGGTGTCCATGTCAATTCAATCGCATCAGACATCCACGAGTGAAAGGGAACAACGGCCATCTTCATGCCAAAACCCACCACAAGAAAGATCGAACCAACCGCCAAAAAGGGTTTATTCGCCAATTGGTTGCCGAGACTCAAAGCCATCTGGTCGTAGTGTAAGTGCCCTATCGCACCGTAAAGAAAGACGATCCCAAATAGCAAAATGACACTCCCCACAGTGTTGTACAAAAACAGATAGACACTGACACGTAGCAACCTCCGAGAAGGCACAAGGTACCCAACAAGGACACACAACGACAGCGTCGCAAGCTCCATACCCAACACCATAAGCCAAAGATCCCGTGCAGAGACCATCACCATCAACCCACAGGTCGACAACAAAACCAAGGCGTAGAAGATATCTCCGCGCCCTTTCAACCGCCGCGTCAACAGCGCCATCGCCAAAGATCCACTCATGAGGAAGAGTATGTGAAAGAATCGAGAGTACATGTCTATCGCAAGGTAACTCGCGCTTTGCGGATCTGGATAACCACCTTTCGGGATAAACACCACAAACACCGCAGAGGCGAACACCCCCAACATCACAAGCACTCTCTCCCAATTTCGCCCCTGTTTGGTCACGGACAACAGCAACAATCCCAACGCCGCGATAAAAAGACATAGCTCCGGCCCAAAAGACATCCATGAGGTCTCAAGCAGACGGGTCGCAAACATCGACTCTAACAGCACTCTCTTCATACCATCCTCCGTTAACGTCGTTCGTTTTGCTCAACACGTTGTCTTGTTCTCATGACACGATGTGCCTTGACCGCCTGCTGGAGCTTGATCACCAACGCTGATACCGAGACAGATGTACGATGAGTAAACGAGTGAGGAGACCACCCTCCCCACAAAAGAAGACACAAAAACACAACCAACCAACCACTTTGTACACGCGAAATGTCCTGGATTTCCTCCGTTTGCTTGCCTTGCGCTGCGCCGAAGAAAACCTGCCTCACCAACTCCCACAACGACAACACACCAAAAATAGAGGATAAACCAAACGCAATCGCAAAGACAGGGTGGTATGAGAGGAGTCCCAAGAGCAAAAGAAACTCCCCCGAAAAGCCTGCCAATCCAGGTAGGCAAATCAGCGACAAGACAAACAAGACAAAGTACGTCGTCAAGGACGGTACACGCTTCGCGACACCACCAAGCTCAGCGAGACGAGACGTCGCAAAGTGTTTGCGCAAAATCGCGAAGAGAAACAAAAGCCCCGACGCTGCAATGCACTGAAAAAGCACAAACACCAACGCCCCTTGCACTGCTTCGACGCGTAAACTTAACGCACCGAGCATCGAAAAGGACATATAGCTCATATAGATATAGGAAAGTCTCCGAGATATGTGAATCTGCACCAAGGACAACAAAGACGCGTACACACCACCAAATGCGACGAAGAACATCAAGATATGTCCCCACTCAGCAAACGCCGCCGGCGCAAGAGGCAACATCACTCGCAAGACCGCATACACACCCGACGGGATCAAGATCCCCATAATCAACACCGCACCAGAGACCGGCGCGTGTGGGACAATGTGGGGGAACCAAGCGTGAAAAGGAAATAAACCCGCTTTCCGCACAAACGCAAACACCATCAACACAAAACAGAGCTTCTGTTCAAACACCGAGAAGCTGCCCACAAGCTCCGAGATATGAAATGTCTCATGCCGAAATCCCATATAAAAAACACACATTCCCAAGAAAACAGAACCAACCGCAGAAGAGATCGCAAAACGCCTGTTCGATTCAAACGATTGACGTCCCCAACTCCCGTTGAGGAACAGTGTCGAGAATGTCATCAACTCCCACGACACAAAGAGCAAAAAAAGATCCCTCGACAGAAAGAAACCATACGCCCCCACCTGGACCATTAACAATGCAATTGTCCGACTCTTCAGACGCTCGTCATCCATCGAGATACACAACAAACTCGTAAACGGCACGAGTAATGAAACCAACAACACAAACAGGATGTTGATACCGTCCAGAGCCAATCGAAACGAGACGTGGAGAATCGGCAACCAACGTAACTTCAGCTGGAACTGATCGACAGGTGAGGTCGCGTCAAACTGTGACCAACACCAAGCCACCACGAGTACATTGAGCATACCCACGACAAAACCGATGGCTGGCACATACGCTCGATAACGAGAAGGCACCCACAAGATACACAACGCACCGAGAAAAGGGATCAAAACCAACGCAAACAACCAAAATCCGTTCATCAAACCCCTCCCATGCCTTCCACGATCATCGCGTTTGAAAGCATCCACCACAACAAACACAACACCAACACAAAAACAGCGATGGAGATGGCTCTTCCTGGAGGTTCACGCTTTTCAAGCCCAAACATCACTCCCACGCCCAAGATCGTCGCAGATAGCAAACGTAAAGCACCTTCTATAACGTACTTTTCGATAGGCGCGAGGACAAAACGAACCACCTGCAACAACAACTTCACAGTCACGAGCTCTAAAAACACATCGATGTAAAAACGACGCTGCGCCCAGCGAAAGAACACCCCAGCAGCACCGCCCCGACCATTCACTTGCAGAAGAGCTTCGTTACGCAATGCCTGTACTGCGCCCTGTCCAAAAGTTAACAACGCCAACAACGCACCGACGAACACACCGACAAACACCACACCCGTCGAAAACTCTCTCGTCAAGATCGTCTCTGTCGTGACCTTTGTCCCAATAAATCCACCGTGTAACCAATGACCGAGTAAGGCCTTTCCACCAAAAAATGTCGGCACGTGCATCGCCCCAACAACCAACGACGCGAGCAGTAACACGTACATCGGAATGCGCATCGTCCAAGGGACTTCTTTTGGCTGGCCTTCGGGCAAATGCCACCGCAACTGCTCCCCTCCGCGCAATGTGTCGTAAAAGATCAAACACAACAATCGCACCAGACAAAAAGCGTGCAGCACCATCGTCATCGCCCCCACCAACCAAACCGCCGTATAACCGCGCTCTAACGAGCGCCAAAGCAACGAATGGCCACTAAAAAAACCCGAAAACCCCGGAAATCCAATGCCCGCAAACACCGCAAGCAAAAAGCCCCAATGGGTCCAGGGCATCGAATGAACGAGCCCTCCCATCACCCGAATATCCTGCACGTAGTGCATCCCCATCAAGACGGCCCCTCCCGCCAATGAGAGCGCGGTCATGTAACAGACAAATGAAAACACATGGAAAATCACAGCATCCGGAACTCCCACACCAATCCCGACGACCATGAGCCCTACCTGACTCATCGCGATGTAGGCCAAAGTATGCTTCACATCGTACTGAAAAATCGCGATGGCCATCACCAACAACGACGTCAACGCTCCAAACACGATCAATAGACCAGACGCGACAGATGAAAACTTCAAGAGGAAGTGAAAACGCGCCAACCAAAAAACGCCGAGCAACGGCAAAATCGCACTATGAATCCAGGCAACCGCTGGCGCCGGTCCTGCAGTAGAGTCCGGCAGCCACATGTAAAATGGCAACTGTGCTGTTCGACACAACACCCCAATCGCCAGACATACACCGATCCAGTCCATCTTCGACATCCCCCACAACCACGGCGCTAACAGACCAGGCAATAAGGATGAATCTCCCACACGGCGTAATACAGACCAGTCCAATGTGTGGACATTCCAATACAACAACACCAACGCAAACAACAGCGCGACATCCCCCAAGCGAAACAACGCGAGGGCTTTGCTCCCAACCTTGACACGCTCAACATCCACGTACCAAAAGCTCATCAACAAGACGATGCACAACCCCACCCACATCCAACCAAACATACCCACAAGGACATTACCAGCAAAGAGCACCATCATCATCGAAAACAACAACGCGTTGAGCAAAGCAAAATACCGCGCGTATCCCTCATCACGAGCCATGTATCCCACTGAGTATACATGGATCAGAAGGGCAACAAGGCTCAACAAAACAGCAGCCCCCACACCCAACACGTCTGCATACAGAGAAAACTGAATCCGCACACTCCCAACTTGCATCCAGTTGTACAGCACATCCTCTATCACCTGGTGACCTGCCGGTAAGTAGGCCAACGTCACCAAAAGACGAAGACTCCATAACGCTGTACATACGGACGCCAAACAGGCGATAAACACACTATGCTGTCGCTTGAGCCGTACACCAAAGAGAGGCAGACATCCGTTAAGCAATGTACCCAACAGGGGAAACAACAAAATATACCGCAACATGGACGAAAGCTCTCCCTACACTGCTAAAGTTCACCCAAAGAATCGACTTCCTCAGATTGACGATTTGACCGATAGAACGACTGCAACAATCCGACCCCCAACACAACCTGCATGCCCCCCCAGAGGATCACCCCCAAGGCCATCACCTGACCATCCATCGCAAGACCATTTTGCAACCCATGTACCCTCGAAAACGTCACCAACGCCAACACCACCCCCAAGAGCATCACCTGGACGGACATCACCATCATCAGTAACTTTTTACGCAGTAATACACCAATACAGCCAACCGTAAACAACAACACACTCAAAGTGATACAAATACTCAACGCTCGCATCTCAAAGACCTCCCCTCGAAGAACGATCTCCACCTCGCAAAAAAACGACCAACGCCACACACGATAACAACAACAGAACACCTAGCAGCTCAAATGTTAATAAGTGCCGTCCCGTCAACGCGGTGCCCATCTGGTACAACGAGCCCGCTTTACTCTGCCTTATGTGCTGATGTCCTTTCGGAGTTGTCGACATGGTTTCAACAGAGAACGTCGCGACAGGATCACTCATGCCACCAAGACCACTCACACTCGATGCCAAAAAAACACACCCCAACATGACCGACAGCACCACGACAGGAACCGAGGTCTTTAAATGATGTATATCTTTCCGCTTTTTCGAGATCATCGCCAAAAACATGAACAACGCCATCAAACTCACAGCCGACACTGCCCAGTGCAACACACCAAGCGAAAAAGCCCCCAAGAGCAGCAATTCACACGCGACCCCCATACAAGTCAAAAACAAATACACGATGGCGAAGAGAGGATTTTTCGACAAAATGACGATGACCGCAGAAGCCAGTGTCAAACCTCCCACCACCAACGTAAGAATTACGAGTAAGCTCATGGCATCTTCCTCAATACGTTATGGCAACAGCTGCTCACGTTGGGTCACCTCAAGAAAAGATTGCTCCGGATCACGCCGCCCCGCCTCAAGCTCCTTGTCGATCAAAGAAGCGCCAGGACGAGGTGGCATGGAGAGCAAAGACTCCAAGTCAAACACAAGATCTTCGCGCTTGGTCCCAACCAGATCACCAAGCTCCGTGTCCATGCGTAGCGCGTCTTTGGGACACACATTGACACAAAATCCACAGTACATACAACGCAACTCGTCGATCGCAAAGCTCTGTGGAAACTTTCCAACGTCGGGCTCTGCAGAGTCACCCACCACCATCTCAATCGCCTGTGTCGGACAAACAGTCGAACAAAGTTCACACGCTACGCACTTTGGACGCCCATCAGGACGCTTCACGAGCCTGTGAACCAGTCGTGTCCGCTCCTCGTATCGTCTGGGCTCCTCCGGATATTGCCAAGTCCTCTGCTCCATATCCATGCGGTGAAACAAAGCCGCCCAGATGTTCGAAGAGAGCCGCTTCAAGATCATCCAAAGAGACCACAATAAAGGAAGAAACCAGCGATTTTTGCCGTTCTTTTCTCGCTCACGCTCAACAGAGATCATGACATCACTCCCACAAACCAAACGACCGGACTCCCCACGAGAATACCAAGGTCAAAAAGAGATTAAAGATCCCCAAAGGAACGACGTACAATACCGCGACACGCATGCTCCTAGCGCTTCGGAATACAGGCCAACTCAGCCGAATCCACAAAAACATAAACACACAAAAGAGCATTTTGCCCACAAACGCCATCAACTGAAATGCAAAGCGAATGGTCACTTGGCCCCAAGGTCGGACACTCCACCCCCATCCAAGCAACCAGATCCCACACCACAGGCACACAAGCCCCACCCCCAAAGCGATAGGAAACAACCGCCTCGACTCACGATCGCGCGCATCACCAAAAACAACAGCAGGCCGCAACATTCGATGAAGCGCGCTCGCTCCCAAGAGACACAACAATCCACCGAGAAAGATCAGAAAGACAGCGAGCAATGTCGCGCTGTGTCGCTCAAGCTGCTGTGTTGAGAGACCCGGGACTTGCCACCCTCCCAAAAACATCGTCGTGATCAAAGCCGCAAAGGAGAACAGGTGAAGCGTATCTCCCCAACCAAACACCGCGCTCTTCCACCCTACGTACTCAGAGCGATATTGGGGCACTGTGCGGATAGGAGAGTCTGTATCTGCGAAAGGATTCCCCCTTAACTCGGCCAAGACACACCCACCACATAGCAACAGTCCAAAAGGCGAAATGGCCGCGCCCCACAACCACGGAAGATGGCTCTGCTGATGGACTGACATGCTCAGATCCGCGGTGCCATACGCCAAGCACAACGCCAACATCGACAACGCCACCCCCAAGCGGTAAACAAACACCTGTGTCACACGCTCAATCGCGCTTTGCAATGTAGCTTGTTTGTTGGAAGACCATCCCGCGGAGATGATCCCAAAAAGCCCCCACACGTTCAACATGAGAAAAAACAACACACTCGCGTGGACGTTGGCCACCTGAAAAGATAAATGACCACTCGAAACCTCTACACCGTGGGCAAAAGGAATCAAAGAGAGCGCCAATACAGACCCTATCAGAGAGAAGTAAGGAGCTGCACGAAAGAGATACCGTTCACTGTTGGCTGGTTCTTTCTCCTGTCGCATTAGAACACGGATCATCACCGCGAGGCTATGCCATACTCCAGAGAGACGAAACCCCCACACATGTATACGGTTGGGGCCGATCCTCTCCTCCGCCATAGCACGTAATTTGTGCGACATCCACGCAGACAGAGGCGCCATCACCAGCAACACGATGGCACTCATCACCCCAAAAGGTACTAAAAACTGAACGATACTCCATCCCATGATGCCGACCTCAATCTTCTTCGTTTGTCATGAACGCTCGCCAACCCTTCTCTCCCAAAGAAGCAAACGTCACACCCTGAAAAAACTCCGTTTCACGCGACATCATGTTGAACACAGCATCCACCCGTTGGGCGCGCTTGCCTCCAAACATCTGAAGCAACTCGACAAACACTTTCCAGGCAGGGAGCACACCTGAAGGAGGCTCGACCCCCTGAAAGAACCGCTGAACACGCCCCTCAAAGTTGGTAAAACTACCTGTCTGTTCCGCCCACAAGGTCACAGGCAACACAATCGTCGCAGCCCGCGCAGTCGCGTTCATGTGTGTCCCGAGATAGATAACATGACGCAACGAACGATGAATGCGAGGCTCTGGAAGTACATTCTCATGAAGAATCAGCGCAGTACTTGCACCGTCGAGACATTCCACGAAAGGACGTGCTCCAGAAAACACCTCCGCCCCCATCCGATTGGGCGTTCTATCACTGCGACGCAACAACTCCTCCTCAACGTCCTCCCACCCATCTGGACCTTGAGGTAAAGACGCAGGTGCAGGAGCGTGCAGGTGAGAAAGTAGCGCCGCCATCGTGTAGTTGTCCTCGTTACTTGCCAGCGCAGAGAGTTGGGAGGCCAGTCGGTCTTGCCCCTCTTCGAGAAAACCAGCGACGTAGTCAAACGCCTCTTGCCAGCTGACCTCTTCCAGCTTGCCACGCAACGACACCAAGGGCATTTTTAAGCGATAGGACGAGGCAATTGAACGATACGCAACTCGCCCAGCGTCACACATCCAACATTGGTTCACAGCGTCGTTGTGCCCCGGTCGAATGCGCTGCACCTCCCCCTCAGCACAATCCAAGATGATATTGCAACCTCGCGCACATTCAGGACAAACAGATTGCACCTGCTGGTGACTCCAGACACGTCGCTTTGTTCGAAAATCCCTCTGCGTCAACGCTCCCACAGGACATATATCCGCAAGATTCGTCGAGTATGGATGGGTCACCTCTTTCTTGACGGTCAGTTGAAGCTCCCCATCACAAGGCAACATCACAAACTCTTTGTCGCCTGCGATCTCCTCGGAAAAGCGAACACAACGCGAACACTGAATACAGCGCTCTCCATCCAACACCAACGTCGGACCGACGATGACTGATTTTGGTTTATTGCGTCGGATTTTTGGAATGGAGAGTCCCGACAACTGAAGAGACTCGGCGTAGTTTTGCAATGCACACTCTCCGGCCTTATCACAGACAGGGCAGTCAAGAGGGTGCCCCGTCAACTTCTCCGTCATCGTCTCCTTGAGCGCTTCGAGCACTTCATCGGATCGCGTTTGGACATTCATCCCCTCTTCAACAAACGTATTACACGCCGTTTGCAGGTCTTTTTCGCCCTCAATATGCACCCGGCACATCCCACAATCTGCAGGGTTTGAGAGCTGTGGATGGTAACAAAAATGAGGAATCTCAACCCCCACAGATGCTGCGACATCGAGCAAACGTGCGCCACTCGTCGCGTTCACTTCTCTACCATCAATAGTCATTGTGATCTTGGCGGCCTTCTCTGACATCCAAACGGTCCTGTGTTCGAAGATTCAAGGTGAACAGTTAACGATCAAGCTCTCCAGGGACGATGTTGAGAGATCCCAATAAGACACCAACTTCAGCGAGCGTCCCGCCGACTGACATTGGAATCAATCCCTGAAGTGCGCAGAGACTTGGTGAGCGAACGTGCAATCGTTGTGGTTTGCTCGATCCGTCACTGACGAGATAAAAACCGAGCTCTCCGTTGGGGCTCTCGATGCAGGTATATCCTTCCCCCTTTGGCAACTGCTCTCCTTTTGTTGCAAGCTGAAAGTGCCGCATCATCGCATCGATTTGTGTGTATGTCTCATGAATGTCTGGCAGCGTCACACCGTACACATCTGCGAGCACAGGTTGTCCGTGTGTTGTAGCGATATATCCTATTGTTTGTTCGAGAATATCGAGACATTCTCTGATCTCGTAAAAGCGAACCATCATCCGATCGTAGACATCCCCGTTGCTCGCGACCACCATCTCAAAGTCGATCTGGTCGTAAAATGCGTAGGTTCGATCTTTTCGAAGATCGAAAGCGACCCCAGATGCCCGGGCAATGGGTCCACTCATACCATAAGCAATCGCAGCCTCTTTTGGCAGCCGCCCAACCCCCACTGTACGATCCAAAAAGATACGGTTATTGACCAACAAACGCTCTAATTCATCGAGCTTAGGTCGAAGTTTTGCGACCAACCCACGCGCCTTCTCCTCGAAGTCAGAAGGAACATCCGCCACATACCCACCAATGCGAACCATCGCACCAGTGACTCGGTGTCCCGAAAACTGCTCAAAGAGTTGCGTACACAGCTCGCGCACTTGAAAGAAGAACCAAAAGTGGGTCAATGCACCCATCTGGTGCAAAGCGTTGCCGAGACACAGCGCATGATCCATCACACGCGCAAGCTCACTAAAAAACATGCGCATCCATACGGCGCGTTCCGGCACTTCGATCCCCGCGAGCTGTTCACAAGCCATCGCATAGCCGATGGCGTTTACAGGCGCAGAGTGGTAGTTGAGCCGCTCACAATAGGGGATCACCCCCCCCCAAAAGAGGTCTTCGACTTCCTTCTCAAAACCCCGGTGCAAATAACCAATTTCAACGTCCCCACCGACGACATGCTCACCATTAAATTCGAGCAGCAGACGCAGCCGCCCTTGGGTGATTGGGTGCATAGGACCAATATCGACGACCTCAGTCATCGCCCCGTCTTCTCGCTGCCTTGGACGGACATTAAAAAAGGAGACTGGCGCAGGTTCATCGAGGTACTGACGTTTTTGTTTGGGGTAGCGTTTACGCAGAGGGTGGCCTTCAAACTTCCAGTGCGTCAAAAGGCGTCGGAGATCAGGGTGCCCATCAAAGCGGATACCGTACATATCCCAGACTTCTCGCTCCAACCAATTTGCGTTGCGAAACAAAAACATCAAAGAAGGCACGACCGCATCTTGTTCAAAAAGAGGGACGCGAATACGCACACGAAGGCCACGAATATCCGTCCGTTGTGCCTCATCCCCCATCTTGAATTGATACACAACTTCGAGCCTTTGCTCTCTTTGGGGATAATCACAACCGCAAATATCGACGAGGATATGAAACTCCAGATCACTCCACAAGTATTTGATGAGAGGTAGTAAGCCGATACGTTGGATGCAAATCACCACCTCAGCATCATCGCTTGAAGTCTCAATAATATGTTGAAAAAAACGACGCTGCAGTTCGTCGAGAACCGCCTGACTCATGAACGCTCTCCATATCCGCACGCTGGCATCATATCGTCTCAGAAAAAGTCATATTTTTGTTTTCGATGTGCTTGTTTTTTGGCGCTCTCTTTTGCCAAATTCTGGAAGGACTCCGTTTGTTTGAGAGAGAAGAGTGACGCAGAGCGTCGCGACTTGAGATCTTCTTGTGTATCGCTGTCTTCATGTTGTCGCATGAGCGTAAAGATCGCGTTCATAATGGCTTCTGGGCGTGGAGGGCATCCAGGAACGTACAAGTCGACAGGGATCAAGCCGTCCACACCTTGAACCGTATGATAATTGTTGTACGGCCCGCCAGAGGCAGCACACCCCCCCACTGCGATCACCCACTTGGGGTCGAGCATCTCGTGATATACACGTTGCAGAAATGGTGCTTGTTTGCAGGTGATCGTCCCCAGCACCAAAAGCAAATCAGCTTGTTTGGGAGAGTAAAGCGTTAACTCTGCACCAAAACGCGCGAGGTCGTAGTTACCGCTGGTCGCCGCCATCAGCTCTAGAGAACAACAGGCGGTCTCGTAAGGCATCGGCCAACAAACGTGTTGCTCCGCCCACTCAACGAGGTGTTTGAGAGATGATTGGATGAATGGTTGTTGATGAAGGGTTACATGAGACATTAGCGCTCCACTCCACATTTCACGATGAGAGGTTTTTTGTCCACAATGCTCAATCCTTCTTTCCCTGACCACTCCAAGGAAGCAAACCGTGACCGATGGCAAAAAACCAGCTCACGATCAGAACAAGCGCAAACAAAGCCCCACCTCCGAGCCATTCTGCCACATAGCCAGCCCGACGCGCAAGCGCCCAAGGGAAAAGCAACACTGTACCAAGAAATAACAGCACAAAGACCAGGATCACAGGCATGATGGACTGTGTGTGCGTATACGGAAGTAGCACACCAGCACGTTCCCCTTCAGAGATCTCTTTTGTATGTCCATGCTCTCCAGATGTATCGCGCATCGACTTCACAAAGGCCCTCGCCCCCCACAAGACCAAGGACATGATCACAAAAACAGCAAAAAGGTGTACAAAACCTACCATTTCCCACCTACACAAACGGATGCCGATGTTTCAGCGAGAGCTGAGTCCACTCTGGATGAAACGCAACGATGACTTTTCTCCAATTCATAGGCACTTATAGCGAATTTCCCAGCGTAAGTCAACATGGACATCACACCAACCTTGCAACGAATTTCCCACACCAGAGACGATAGGCTATGATGTTGACTGAAGAATGATGTCCAATCCAAGCCGCAACGATTCTTTTTCATCGGAGACATGCTGTGCAGCAACGACTGATCCAAGCTTTCATATTCGCCGCCCTTTTTGTGTGCATCCAACCAAAAAGTGAGGCCAACAAACGCACCTTCAAACCGTGCAGCAAAGACGCCCCCAAAGACATGGTCTGTGTTCCAGGAGGGCAGTATATTCGCGGAAGCAACCGAAACGCCCAACACAAGAAGTGGCAGATGCGTGCGGAGTCCCCAAGACACGCAGTCACACTCAACACCTTCTACGTCGACAAGTACGAAGTCACAAATGAACAATACATCCAATGTATGAAAGCCGGCCACTGCAAACCTCCAGCGTACTGGGCGATCATCGGTGGCTCCTTCTGGAAACGATTTCGCTCCCCAAAGCGTCCCTTTGTCCGAGCGACGTGGTTTCTGGCACACCAATATTGCAAGTGGGCTGGTAAACGCCTGCTCACAGAAGCAGAATGGGAAGCCGCTGCCCGCGGTCCAAAAGGAGATACATACCCGTGGGGCAACCAGCCTCCCGATTGCACCAAAGCCAACTACCGCGCCTTCCCGCCCCACACATCGTACCCCGCGTACAGAAAAATGCGCTTTTGCCCCAACCCTAAAGCCAACACCAAGAAACTCTTCTTACACGGCCAAGACCAAACCTGGCCCGTTGGCATCTCCCCTCCCTTCCGTGGAATCTACGACATGGCGGGCAATGGGTACGAATGGGTGCAAGACTTCTACGATCCCCACGCATACGCAGGCTGTGATGACCCCAACGACAAAAACTGCCCTCGCATCAACCCAAAAGGCCCCTGTGATGGCAAACCTTCCAAACTTTGCTTTGAAAAGAAAAAGGTCCGGTGGTTCTGGAAAAAAACGCGCAAACGCATCACCCTTCGAAAAGGGAAAAAACGCACCGTCCGCTACCAAACGACTTACACACGTGTACGCAAAGTCTACAAACGACCTCGTCGCGTCCGTTATAAAAAACGCATCCTCAAAGGAGGCTCATGGTGGTGGTATGCAGACAAAATGAGAGCGGCTTACCGTCGTGCTGATGGCCCCTACACTGGAACACATCGCCTGAGTATTCGCTGCGGAAGCTCCACCCCAATCATCAAAAGACTCCCCCCCACAGGAAAAAGCTACAAGATCCCTCAAAGAGCCCCCCGAAAAAAGAAAAAACGCCCAAAACGTAGAAGGCGCTAAGCCAAAAGACCTCTCTCTACCGCCCCGCCAAAAAGCTACCAAGCACCTCTCTAGCCCAACAAAAATCCCCTCATCTCTTCTTTAATCTGCTCCATACGCTCTGTCGTACAACGTTCTTCTGCGTACTCCAACAAGATAGAGAGCTTTCCGGCACAAGTGACAGCACCAACGACCATATGCACCATCGCCAGAGGGAAGGCACCACCAGGATTCATCCACATCCGCTCCAGGCGTAGTGGCCCATACTCTTGGGGGATATCCAGTCGACCGAGATTCGTCAAGGCGGTCCCCATCACCACATTCTCTCGACGCTCCATCCCTCGCCTCTTCAACAACTTCCACACCAAATCTTGCGCCTCAGCAAATGAATGTAACCGCTCGAACTGCGGCGCATCAGGCGCAACCAAATCCCCATGTGTTTTGCAGATCCGCGACTCCAAGATCGCAGGATCGAGATGACACCACAGCAAAAAATCCAAAAATAAGTTCTTGTTTGTGTACGAAGATTGTAGTCTCTCATGAAGCACACTCACCTGTTCCCAAAAGGGCCGATGCACATCGACAGGTCTGTCTACTTCCACAACACCCGCAAAAAATCCCATACTTTCGCCAGGAGCTTCCTTCATACGCTCTCGCAGAGAGGCTGCGACTGCGAGCTGAGGCTGTACAGGCAACATCCCCCCGACGCTCTCCTGAGCGTAAAGCGCAGCAGCACCCAGCGCGCTGTTCACAGTGACACCTTCTCCACGACAACGCTCCACGAGCGCTGTCGTCTCTGCTTCCGTCAAGTGTATCGTCAGCATTTTGTGCGCGGTCTGCGACCAATACGCCTCGTGAAGCACCTCGTAGTCTTCTTGATCTAGATAAAAAGGCTGCTTATGCCACTTCTTGTTGGTCCGATTAAGAATCCAACGCACCAAAAAGTTGATCGAGACATCATCTGGGATGGTCTCCCGAGACACAGGCGCAGCTTGTGGCAACGACGCAAGCTGCGCTGAAGGTTCGCCAAGACACGTGAGCAGATCGCGCATCAAGTACGCCAACGAGAGCCCATCACACAAAATATGATGGCAAAAAATCAGGATGTCAGAGACCCCCTCCCCTCGTAGCAAAAAGAACCGAACAGCAGGTTCCTTTTCAAATACAAACGGAATCCGACATTGTTCGTCGTAGAGCGCCACCCAATCCCGCTCAGTGTCACGAGCACGAACCTCGACAAAGAGTTCTCCCACATCTGTGGAAGTCATCCACGGCACATGTTCATGATCGTCCTCAAGACGCACACGAAGCTGCGCGTGACGTTCCTGTAGATTCCCCACAGCAGAGGAGAACAAATCGGACGAGATGTCTCCGTGAACACGTGCAAACATCGCAACGACAGAGAAAGGTGAGCGCGTAAACATCCTCTCAGCAGGCGATACACGTCGATGGATAGGTTGTTGATGTTTCATCGAGAGGGATCCTCCGTGAAGTGAAGGAGCGAGGAGAAGGGAAGGCGTATATCTGAAACAAAGAAGAACCGACGAGCTCGGCTTATGTCACTGCATTTTACTGACGAGTTCTTTGATCTCGTCGGACGTAATTTCGTATTTTTCGCTGCAATAGTGACACACAAGCTCTTGGGACTCTTCCTGCATATCTTTCAGTTCATCAATTCCAACAGTCATCAAGGCGTTTTTGAAGCGCGCCTTAGAGCAACGACAGAAAAAGTGAACAGGAAAACGCACAAGCTCTTTTACAGGTAGTGGCTCAAGCACTTTGTGCATGATATCGTCGATGTAGTCACCATCGACAACGAGGGACGCCAAGGAAGGCAAGGACGCAAAGTTTTGCTCGATCAATGTGATGCTCTCGTCAGGTGCACCTGGTAACGCCTGGACCAACACACCAACCGCTTGTTCGACTTCACCTTGATCGTTGAGGCTGACATCGATCTTGACAGCAGAGGGGATCTGCTCGGACTGTGTCAGGTAGTACGCCAGATCATCGTCAACGTTTCCACCAGCCAGCTCCACAATCCCTCGCAAGGGCTTGGCCTCGTTAAACAAGACCTTCGTAAAGGTCAACACACCCACACCAAGCCCGTCGGAGAGCTTTGCCTTGCCAGAGTAATCAAGTTCAGCATCAGGAGAGCGCACATAACCACGAATTTCCCCGACACGATTGGACTCTGCGAGCACAAAACCGATCGGACCACTGCCTTCGAGCTTGAGTTGGACGCGCTCCTCTCCCTTCAGATCCGAAGCCATCAACATCGCGCCTGCCATCGTACGTCCGAGATAAATCGTCGTGAGCAGAGACAATTGGTGACGTTCTTGAGCGGCCCTTACAACGTCTGTCAGCTTGATCACTGCGACCTTGAAAAAACCATCCTCTGTGATCCCTCGAATGACTCTATCTTTCTTTAAAAATTGCTCTTTTAAACTCATGTTCTCTCCAACATTTGAACCATCCAATCATCCATTGATGCAGATGCCACAATGGGTTATCCATCTCTAAGACGAAGAGTCAAGCCGAAAGACTCGCAAAAATTGAGTTCACACACAAAACATGGCATGTTCATCTCTGCGCAAGACCTTCTGACGCGCTTCGTAGACCGCCAAGTAAAGGCCCAAATTGACGAAAGGGAATCCAGTGCACAACTTCAAAGAGGTCGCCGAATTCGCAAAACAAGCATACAACTCGGGACTCTGCCCACATCTTGCCTCAGAGGAACAAGCGATCTTCGTTGCGCAGTTTGGCATCGACTGCGGGCTCGGCGCCGCCGAAGCCCTTAACCGTGGCGTCCACATTATCCAACTCAACAGTCACGGAAAACAAGTCGTCCAGCTCGAACTCGCTGCCGCCTCTATCAGACGGATCTATGCCAAATTCGGCTACATACTCAAGGCAGATGACCTCCTCAATGAACACAACCAATTCGCTGGATATCATGGAAAATTGATCGGACCTTATGGTGAGCTGATCGGGGAAACCACCTACTCCATCAGCGAGTCGAGAAAAAAACCCTCCCCCGGCGTATCCTGGGAAGACACCTGTTGGGCACGCATGCTCCACAGATTGTGGAAACGCTACCCCCCAGCACAACGCCCCCCACAATACACACAAACACGACAACCCCATCAACAAGCGTTGGGACAACCAACTCCACTCCCACCAACAAACACACCACAGCTCCAACCAGCACCACAGCTCCAACAAACACCGCAAGCCCAACAAGCGCCACAGCTCCAACAAGCGCCACAGCTCCAACAAGCGCCACAGCTCCAACAAACACCGCAAGCCCAGTTGGCGCCGCAAGCCCAACAAGCACTGAAGCGAAAAGAAACGCAGGTCATCCACAGAAAAACACAAACGCCTGCGTCCTCGCAAGAGCGCATAGAAACACCACAAACACAAAAAACGCCACCACACACTGAGGGCAAACAAAACAAGCAGGTCGACAACAAACAAAACAAGCAAGCTGACAACAAACAGAACAAGCAAGCTCGCCCCACCCCACCTCCAGCGTCCCAAAAAACAACGAATACACCGATGCGTTCCCCCAACCATCGTACACCTTCATCGACACCAGCCTATCCCTCACGAAGTACACGCCCAAACCATCCGACCCCTCAACCCAATACAAAGCCACCTCAACCCCCTCCCGAAGCTCCAAAACACCAGAAGGTCGTCGAGGACAATGATGAAGCGCTATACTCACTCCAAGAGTTGCGTGATACACTGGAGCAAGAGCTGCTCAAAAAGAGCGTACAAGAACGACTGTGGGAAGCTTCCAGATTTGTGATGGGGATCGAGACGGATGAACAAGCATCAGAGACGCTCATACAAGAGAGTATCGATGCACTCAAGCGCAGACCCAGCGCCAAAGAACAGATCGAATCAGACAAACAATGTCGCGCACTTCGAACGGCAAGTACACAACAAACGCTCAGAGAGATCTGGAGCCAATTGTACAACGAACGTCATCAATTTACGCCTCATATCCGTTGTGAATTGTGGAAGGCCAAAGAGTGGCGCAAGAGAGAACTCAACCGACTGCAACCCCACTCTTTCTAGGACCGTAGAACAAAGGCACAGCATCTCGACAACCACCTCTCACAGACACCAAGTCCACATTCACGAACAAATACGCACGCTCCACTTCTTCAGCGTCCGCGACGTCCAGGCATCATCGAGCTGCTTTGGTGTCGCAAAGCTTTTCCCCTCCAAAACGTAAACAGGTATCTCCAACACACACTCTGTGAGGAATGGAAAAGGATCGAAGCTCAGCTTATCATCGCCTTCCCATCGCAATGATATCCTCTCTCCACAAGGAGCGCGAAACGTGTCATCCGCAAGCAACCAAGCAGGCAGATGATCACGAAGTGCCCCCGGAGGCGTCAAACAAAGATACAAGGACAGCAGATCGAACCCTTGCAGATAAGGAAGCGCTTCTTCCACCCGTAACTTCGCATCTTGAGTGAGCATAAGCCCCTCGCGAAACGTCTCATGCCACCGCTGAAAATCACGTTCTCCCTGGAGTCCCGCAAACGCCGAAAAATGTCGACTCACAAGTGACGCCGCCCACGGCATCATCGACGCAAGTGAACGCACACCTTTGTTGTATAACGGCAGCCTCTCAGCGAGTGGATAATGCAAGAAGTCGGCAACACCAGCAGCTTCTTCGGTGAATCTTGGAGACACATCGTACGCACTCCACGCATAATCGTGCATCGCGATCGCGAAGAGAAACTCAAATGATGGCATGAGGTCCCCCTCCGCTTGCAATGGGAAGAGTTTTGCGGCAGCATCCGTCTTGTATTTCCACACACGCGCCAGCTCACCAGAGAGAAGCCCATGTGCGTGTTGGGTGATCAACCAACTCTCTCGCTCTCGATGTTGATGTAGCATTCATTCTCCTGTTTGACCGCTAAAAGGGACGTCCGATGCATAGCACTTCTTTCCCACTCACCGACATAGATCATACACACCAGTACACACTCGTCAGGTGGATCTTCCTCCGAATGCTCGGCGCTATCTACCTCTTCGCGTTCGCCTCCCTTCTCTTCCAAATGATCGGGCTCGTCGGCGAACAAGGGATCTTGCCTGCACAATCTTACCTGGATCTTGTGTACAAATACAAACACACAGAGAGCTTTGCCTTGTTGCCGACTCTGTGCTGGTGGCTTGGTGCGAGCAACGAGATGATCCAGGCCTGTCTCATCGCAGGCTGTCTCTTTTCAGTCATGCTCATCCTCGATCTGTTCCCCTCCATCTCGGCCTTGATGTTGTGGGTGTTGTATCTCTCAATGGTCAACATTGGGCGTACGTTTTTGGCCTACCAGTGGGACAATTTATTGCTCGAAGTCGGTCTCCTCGCGATCTTCCTCGCGCCCCTCCACGCCCTGCCGAAGTACAAACGAACCCTCCCCTCCAATGTCATCTTGTGGTTGTTGCGTTGGTTACTCTTCAGGCTCTATTTTTTCTCAGGTGTTGTGAAGCTACAATCAGGTGACAAAGCGTGGCAAGACTTTACAGCGCTCCTGTACCACTTTGAGACGCAGCCGCTCCCCACATGGACGAGTTGGTGGATGCATCAATTGCCAGAGATCTTATTGAGGGTGGGTACACTCTCGATGTTTATCGTCGAATTGATCATCCCTTTGCTGATCTTCACCCCACAGAAAATAAGAAAGTGGGCCTTCTTTCCAATGGCATCGTTACAAGTCCTCATTATGCTGACGGGAAATTATGGGTTCTTTAACCTCTTGAGCTTCGCTTTGTGCCTGCTTTTGCTCGACGATGACACGATCATTCGCTACTTCCCTCAAAAACTCTCCACCCACCTTCCGCGTTTTACAGGAACGCAAGAAGCACTCTGGCGCGCACCCATCATTTATATGCTCGCGGTCATTGTCATCACAGTAAGTGGCTACAAAACACTCTCGCGCTTTGTCCCCAGCAGCCAGCTACCACCGATCGCACGGTATGTAGATCAAAAAACGCGTCCTTTTCGCAGCATCAATCGATACGGGCTGTTCGCGATCATGACCAAAACACGCCCTGAGATCATCATTGAGGGAAGCCAGGATACAAAAACATGGAAGGCTTACACCTTTCGATGGAAACCAGGTAGCTTATCGAGCAAACCGAGGTTCCTCACCCCTCATATGCCGAGATTGGACTGGCAGATGTGGTTCGCGTCCCTTGGCGCGATCAAAAGAAATCGCTGGATGCTCAACTTCATGAGGCAATTACAAAAAGGAAATCGCGACGTGCTCGCGTTGCTTTCCAAGAACCCCTTCCCCAAACATCCCCCCAAGTATCTCAGAGCCACAGTGTACAGGTACACATTCACAAAGCTCTCAGGACATACCCCTGCACATCTTTGGTGGACGCGCACATACAAGAGAAACTACTTGCCCTTCCCCTGGCTCGTCGCACACAACCCCTCTTCTCAACGCCCCCAACAAAAGTCAGGGCGCTGAGTGAGTCGAGCTTTGTTGTTCATTTGCTGGCTGGGATGGTTGTCTTGATCGACTCTTTTTGTGAACCTGTCCCGATGTAGGAAAGATCTGTGTTGACAGCAACATCAAGATTATCCCTGCTGTTTTTCCCTTCAACCACATAGGAACTCAAGAGCTCGTGGTGCTTTTTGTCCTGATAGGAAAAGTCTCGCTTGAGCTGTCCATGGAGCTCGTTGTCCGCAGCGGAGTACGAGTCCATCATCTGAGCGAACTCAGAGGAGTAATCCTCCATCCCTTTCTCAAGCTCGTGGCGAATATTTTTGATCAACGACGATTGGATATTGACCCTCGCGTTCAGCATCCGGATGGCCAACAACAAACGGTATACAACGACCATCATTGTCAGCAGAGACAGGCTTACAAAGACCTGAAAAAATGTAATCACGTTTCCTCTCCATCATATCAACACACTGTCGGGTGAGTGTTTGTGGGTGAACTCCTTCACCTCTCAACAAACGACTTTATTCGGGAGACCTTTACCCCAAGGAGAGAAAAAATCCGCACACCACACCTTATTGACAATCAGCCAAGAGCACACTAAGCTCGTCCCAAAAGAGACGTTCTCAGGGTCTACTCCTCTTACTCCGAAAGAGTCTATCCCCTGGTAAGGCCTCACCCAATGTGGCCTAAAATGAGAGGCTTCTTTTGATGAATAGAAAAAAAGACAGAAGACACATCATCCTGACCGCAGCTGAGAGGTTGCTTCGTCATTACGGTCCACACAAAACGACCATCTCCGATATCGCCCGCGAAGCCAGCGTCGGTGTAGGCACTGTCTACCTCGAATTTTCCTCGAAGGATGACATCCTCTCCGCCCTCTCCACTCAACGTTACTCCACCATCCTGCACACCATGCAACAAGCCTCACAACAACACACCGATCCCGCAGAACAAATCGACGCGCTGTTGCAAGCCCGATTTGATGCCTTGTTAAAGCTATCAGAGGAAGGAACACACGCTCCCGACCTTTTGCACTGCGCTTGTGATTCGATCAAGCATGCCTACCTATGCTTTCGCGAACAAGAAGAACAGCTCATGATCGCGATCTTACAAGACGGGCAACAACAAGGACTGTTCTCTCTTGAGAACCCAACGCTCACTGCTCGCAGCATCTTCGACGCATTGTTCAAATTTTCCCCACCATGGATACACACCAATTGTCGCGAGAGCCTGATCGAGAGTCACACACAGCTCAAAAAACTCATCCGGCTTGGCTTGCTCGCAACAAACCACACGTGAAAACCCCTCTCCAACGTGCCCTTCTCAACAAAACATGATGATGCCAAACCATTTTCTTCTTTGCGTTCAACAATCTTACATTTTTTTTCAATTTTTTTCAAAATCAGGAATGAATGACGCACAAGCCTTGTTTGCACAGAAAACATAACAGCGAAGGAGCTGCCCAAACAGCAGTTTACCAAGGCTAGAACGCTACAACAGACACCTACAATGGAGATTCCTGATGAAACGAATCCAACTCCTCGCCATGCTCTTTGCAGGCATCATGCTCGTCAACACATCCGACGCCGAAGCATTCTCAATGCGAGAAGAAGCATACATCCAAAAACAGATGAAATATTTCAAGCGAGGTAACGTTCGCTACTTCAGAAGGCACTGCAAAAGCAACATCCCTACTGTCATTGATTGGAAGTCTTTCAAAGGACACATCCAACGCTCCTTGGCAGGCAAAGCACGAAGAAGTCCTTACTCTTTTTGTGTGCAAAGCCTCGACGCGCTCCGCACATTTTGCCGAGAGGGATTTGTTTCAGAGGTCAAACAGCAGGTCACCAAATACGTCTGCAAGTACGGTGGCAAAGGGAACGCAAAGGTCACCCTGCGAAATGGTGTGCTCACGCACTGGATCGACTTCAAGATGTCCAACGTCCATGTGTATCTCGAAAAAGAGATTGGCAAACGTATGAAAGCCAACGCCAAACGTGGAAAGTTCACAATCCGCGAGATGCGCTACATCAAAGGACAAGAGCGCTACTTTTACAGCGGTCGTTTGAAGTATTTTGAGCGCGCTTGCAAAACCAAGATTCCTGCCCGTATTGATTGGATGTCTTTCCGCAAACAAATCCACAGAAACTTCCGAAAAGAGATCTTCAAGAGCCCGTACTCCTTCTGTCACCCCCCCTTCGCAACACTCGCAAGTTATTGCCGTAAGAACTCTCGCTTTCGCGCACGTATCAACCGCAAAGTCAAACGATATGTATGCAAATTTGGCGGAAAAGGAAGAGCTCGCGTCAAACTACGCAGAGGAACACTCACATATTGGGTTGACTGGAAAAAATCCAACATTCACAAATTCTTGGAAAGAAAACTCGTAAGCCGACTGTGAATCACACCCCACCAAGATGCTAAGCCTCTCCAACCTCGTCATCCCCCACAACGAGAGCCGATTCTTCCTCCCTACTCCATGCGCTTTATTCCTCGCAGCAATCTTACAACAGCTCTCCACATCCCTTCAGCTCCCCATATTCTTTTTTGGCACCCAACTGACTGAACGCTTGGTACCCTTTTTACACCACCGTATGACGCCCAAAACCACACTTTCTGCAGCATGCAAAAAATAAAACACCTGAAAAAACAGATGTGTTGGTATTTTCCTGAAGATTTTTGCTTGACCTGCTCGTGAATGAAATTAACTTTTATTCATCGCTCACGAATTCACATTCTCTGTAGCGAAAAAGGCAAGAGAATCATACAGACCATAATATGGTCACAGGGAGACGAGTATGCAAACCAAAGAAACAAAAACAGTGCCGGCGCATCCATTTCCTATCATGCCGTTACGCAACGGTATTTTGTTTCCAGGTTCGATGATAACGCTCTCAGTCGGGCGTAAACGTTCCACTCAATTGATAGAAGAACTCACACCAGGCGCAGAGTTTGGTGTCATGGTCCAACTGCAACCAGAGACTGAAAATCCGCAGTTAGAAGACCTTCATCCCATTGGCACCTGGGCTCGACTGCACCGCATCGTCAAACGCCCAGACCACTATAGAGTCACAGTCGAAGGACTGTTTCGCATCACCATCGACGAGCTGGTCGAGGACCAGCCCTATTGGATGGCCAAAGGTGCAGCCGCCATCGAACACAACGAACATTCCTCTCGAACAAAAGACCTCGCACAGCTCTTACGCAAAGAGTTATTACAAGCCCTCGAACAAGCACCGGCTCAGTTTGGAATGGCAGATGACATTCCAGAGTCACCGGGATTGCTCGCTGATGCGATGATTGCACGGCTCGGCCTGCCCACGGAAGAGGAGCTCGATTATTACTTGACACTCGACCTCGAAGAGCGACTGGAGAAAGTCCTCTCTCTGCTGACCCATCTCAAAGCACGGATGGACGTCAAGCAGAGCATTGAGGGAGAGATTCAACAAAACATGGCCAAAAACCACCGGGAAGCCTTGCTCCGAGAGCAATTGCGAGCCATCAAGAAAGAGCTCGGTGAAGAAGAATCCCAAGAACTTCAACCGATCAAAGAGTGGCTCGAAAACACGACACTCCCCGAAGAAGTCGAAAAGGTCGTGATGCGTGAACTCTCCAGAGTTGAGAAGATGTCGAAAAACCAAGCCGAGTACAACGTCATCCTCAACTACCTGGAGTGGATGAAAGCGTTGCCATGGGACGACCGCGTCGAAGTCCTGAAGGATCTCGACAATGTCTCCGAGCAGCTCGACGCAGACCACTTTGGCCTGCAAGACATCAAAAAGCGCATTCTCGAACACATGGCCTTTTCACAAGTCTCAGAGAAGGCACGTGGGACCATCCTGTGTTTCGCAGGCCCTCCAGGAGTTGGTAAGACCTCCCTCGCGCAGTCCATCGCTGACGCAACAGGTCGCCCACTCGCTCGCATCGCCCTCGGTGGCATCCGCGACGAAGCCGAGATGAGAGGACACAGACGCACGTACGTCGGCGCCCTCCCCGGTCGAATCATTCACGCGCTGAAAAAAGTTGGTGTCAAAAACCCCGTCATACTCCTCGACGAGATTGACAAACTCAGCCGTAGCTGGAACGGAGACCCTGAAGCTGCACTGCTCGAAGTCCTCGACCCCGAACAGAATGCAACGTTCACAGACCACTACATCGAACAACCCTTTGACTTGTCCGAGGTACTCTTTATCTGTACCGCCAACGATCTCAGTCAAATGTCCGCGCCTCTGCGAGACCGTCTCGATATCATCGAGTTATCAGGGTACACGTCAGAGGAAAAACAAGCCATCGCTCGACACCACTTGTTGCCCAAACAAGCCAAAGAGCACGGCATGACTGGCCAAGTTTCATTGAGTGATGAAGCCCTCCAGTCGATGATTCAACACTACACCCGCGAAGCTGGTGTACGACAACTCAACAGAGAGATCCAAAAACTCTTTAGAAGTCTGACACTCGAATTTGTCCGAAACAAAGACAGCAAGCCGCCCAAGATGCTCATCGATGCTCCAGATCTAAAAGAACATATTGGGAAACCAAGGTTCTTCGATCAGGTCTCAGAGAGAACGGCCACACCAGGTGTCGCTGTCGGTCTCGCCTGGACCCCTGTAGGAGGTGACATCCTCTTCATCGAGACGACAAAGATGCAGGGCAAAGGCCACCTTGAAATCACGGGAAAACTTGGCGATGTGATGCAAGAATCAGCGCGAGCGGCCCTTACTTATGTCCGCAGTCACGCAGATGAGCTGGGTATCTCTCCTTCCTTCAGAGAGAACACAGACCTTCACATCCACGTACCGGCAGGTGCCGTCCCAAAAGATGGTCCCTCCGCAGGTGTCACGATCTTTACGGCGCTGACATCGTTGTTGACAGGTCGAAAGGTCCGCTCAGATACAGCCATGACAGGAGAATGCACTTTGCGAGGTCGCGTCCTTCCCGTTGGAGGCATCAAAGCGAAGGTCCTCGCAGCCCACAGAGCAGGTCTCACGAGAGTCATCATCCCCAAACGCAATGAAGTTGATTTGGATGAGATCCCAGCAGAGATCAAAGACACAATGGAGTTCTTCCCTGTCGAAGACATGCAAGAAGTCCTCGACCTTGCGCTCGAAGAACACGTCCACTCTCCCCTCAAAAAACTCCACACAGAGCACAATCCCTCCAAAAACCGCGCAGCAGCGTAAGCTGCCAACCTCCTCACACGTAGACAGCCCCACAGACAACATTGGGGCTGTCTACCCCCTGCCTACTCATTGACTTTGTGAGACAAGCACTTGGTGGTTCTCCCACAAAACCCACGTACAACCACGATATGATATTTTCCTCGCAGGAGCGAGCCTTATATCCGACCACAGTTCACGTAGAACTACGGCCGGTCTTGGATGCCTTGGATTCCAGGAGTCGGAAGACAATCTTTGGCTGGACATAGCGACTGGCGTAAGGCTTCACCTTTGAAGGCATGACCTTAAATTGGAGACGACTTGAAGGGACACCATAGCGCGCGAGATAGCGACGTAGCGCACGAACTCTTCGCTTATGTAACCAGCTAGAGGATCCATAAGAGCGATAGTAGCGAGACGTCTGTCTCCTGACGATAGGTGTGATCTCCACCTGTACACGTCCAAGGTGAGGTGAAAGTAACAAAAACGCCGAAAGCTGCCGAAGCACCTCTTGTGAGCGTCGTGGCATGGTGTAACGGTTGTAATAGAACGTCGGCTGCACAAAGAGTTTGATCTCGTCCTTTACGACGCCTTGCAAAGCCTGGACAAACTTACCAGAAGGACAACCGGGCTTGGCCTTTGGAAGTTTCTTCTTTTTCACCCGACGATATCCACGTCTTCGACGCCAATACGAACTATAATAACGACGGCTTCTGCGACGTCTCGAAGCATATAAACTCTTGTGGTGGAGTGGACAAAAGTCGAAGGCGTCTTTGACACCATCTTTGTCCGCATCCATCCTCATATACCACCCGCTCTGCATGACTGTCTTACCGATGGACACTTGGCGTTTATACAGCCGACACCTCTCGCTGGATGTTTGTGTATCACACAGCAGCGTGCTGTCGTTTTTTCCGACCTTCATACGACCGAGCGCGATACCAAACCGTCCAAGGGCACGTTGGAGCGCATAGGCTCTCTGTGTCGCAAGGAAATCGGCGTCAGGTTCGGATTGCGCGTCCGCGCTCCCACGAATATCAAGCGCAAATTTAGGGTTTTTCTTCATATACTTGGCGAGTAACTTAAGCTGATCGACAGATTGGGTCTTGAGATTCCAATGGCATCGATCGAAGAACGCCACTGGACCACGATACTCGGTGTTGTATTGCCACATTGTTTTAGGGACACTTAGAGAGAATGTCGCGGTCGCTTCATCACCCTTCAGACAATCACTCGCACGTGTCCCCTGAAGCCACAGCCACCGTGCCCACGCCTTCAACCCTTTTCCCTGCTCTTGCAAGCGCACGATAGACTCTTTCTCTTTGCTCTTATCAACAGGCTTCTTTTTTAAGAGCGCTCGATAATACGAAAGCATCGCAAGTTGCCTATCTCCTGTGGAGATCTGTTTTCCAGCCAATGTGTTGAAAAACCCTTCTTGATCACCAATGCCTTTTTGCGCGATGTAGGACTTCCAAGAATCATAAGCCTCGTTATACTTCCCTGACTTATCAAGCAGTGTCGCGAGCTTTTTGTGGTGGATAGGTTTGACCTTCCCGTACTTAATGAGCTGTTGGTACAGTTGGATCGCGATCTTGGGGAGATTTTGACGATAGGCAAGCTGTGCAAGATCTGCTCTACGCGCCTGATCGAGGTCTGGACTTCTCAAGACATGTGCGAGCAAAAAGGACTGCTCTTTCTTCTTGAGTTTCGCCAACACCCCCTTGAGCAGTGGCCAGATCTTTTGCATACGATGACGTTCCAAGGCGATCGTAAAGAGACGACGAATACGCCGTTGAGAAGCTCGATCTGCGCAACAGTATTTTTCGAGGCGGGTGAGTCTCGCGACGGAGGTCAGCTCGGCACCACGAAGCCGCAACAAGCGCAACCAGACCCCATCGGCCTCTTTTGTGTTGCCCGATTTATCGAGCGCCTTTGCCAAACGACGCAGCAGCGCCCGATCGTTGGAGCGCAGTTGGAGCAATCGCCTCAACGCAGCGACCTGCAATGGGTAATTGATCTTCCCTTTTTGCCGCGCAAAGAGTTCGATGACGACGATCTCCTCGGGTCGCTTTAAGTTGGCGAGGATTTGCTGTATCAACGCCTGCCGCTTATGTCCAAGCCAATAATAATACGTTTGGAGCATCAGTAGATCTTCGAAGCGAGGTTTATGGGTCAACATATGAATGAGGCGCATTCGACCATATCGACGATACCGATAATCTTTGAGCAAAAACCCAATCACGAAGCGTCTCAGCTCTGGAAAACGAGGTAGGACCTTCTCCAAGAGCAACAAGACCTTGTTGCGCTCGCTGTATTTTCTCGAAATAAACCGCAAGTGACGTACGAGCATCCCCCCCCATTTCTGGGAATCTTCAGGAGCGACTTCGCGTAGGGAGAGCACACGCAAAATCGCCCGCCGATGAAGCTTGCGGTAAGCTGGAGACAATTGACGACGAATCGTGTAGTTGGCGAGCGCCGTGTACATGGTGTTTTGTTCGGCCAATTGCTGCAACACAGGCGGCTCATCCCAATGTCTCTTGACCAACTTTTGAAGCCACTTCAATCGCGCACGTGGAAAAAGTCGAAACACCGATGTCGCCTTGATCGCACGAATAAGCGCAATGGGTGGGGTCTTAGGCTTATCAATCAGTGTGTCGATCGCCTCTTTACTCCCCATACAGCTCGATTTTTTCGAGCAGAACATCTCAATCGCACGGCACACAAAATCCGGCCGTTCGGGGAACGTACGCACGAGATGGCGCAACACACCACCAGACGAATCACCACGAAGCTGTTGCAAAATAGGACTCATAAATTGAAACAGCCACTTGATATCTTTGTGGCGCAAGAGCTGTGAGAGCAGCCGCCCCATCGCCTTATGGTGGTCATATTTAATGTAGGTCCTCATCAGGTGCTTGAGCCCCTGTGGATCACCCATCAATTGCTTCTCTTGTTTTTGGATCAACTTCGCGATAAACGAATCATTGGCCTTACAACCCCATGCCATCGAGGCGAGCTGGAGTGCAAGCAGCGGCTTTTGGGAGATGTACCGTTGGGGCATCTTCTTGAGTGTCCCGCGCAAAATTCGGCGAATCTGTGGACATGGACTGCCTCGCCAAACACGAGGATGTAACTTACGCTTGGATTTGGAGGCGTGAAGGCGTTGCTCTCGTAACCAATCCTCATACAAGTAAGAGAGTAGATCTTTCGCACGCTGCGGTGCGATACGGCGTTGACGCAACACCTTACTGAAGATCCGCCGCAAGGAAGAGACGTTCCCTGTTTGGACGAGCAATCGCTTCATATGTTGTAAGCGCCCAATATTGTCGTCCGTCGCACGTACAAGCCTCCGCAAGGCCTCTTTCGCTTTCGTACGCTGTCCATGCTTGTCAAACAAGCTCTCGATCTGAAGCAACGTCTCCCACCGCTTGGGAAAACGCCTCATACACTTCGTCAACAAGCTCATCGCCAACTTAAATTGTTTTTGACGCACTTTCGACTTGCCATAAAACTTGGTCCAGCGGCTCAAACGCTTTCTTCTGTAGGATTCCCACGTCGAGCGTCGACAGCGGGCCTTTTGTTTGGCTGAGCGGTAACGGTATCGGCTGCGATAGCGATAGCGATAGTATCCAAAACCATAGCGGTAACGACGTCGTCGAGGTTTTCGTGGTTTCTTTTTGAGATAACGACAGTACGTCATCAACCCCCAGGAAGGACTCCAACGAGGCTCTGTGTAATTGGAACGTCCGGACTCCCGCAATTGGAAATTCGCGACCTGGATATAATGTCTGGGCTCAGCGCCTTTGTACTTGATCAGTTTAAGGATGTGTTCGCGGACCTTTTCGGGCTCCTTCATACGGGTAAACCACTTGATCACACGAAGGCGGGGTTCACGGGCAGAGGGTTTGAGCTTCAGCGCCAGGATATCCATGTATTGCCCCTCTTGTCCCTGTTGAATCTCATGATACAACCGGGCCAACAACACCACCTGTTCGTACTTCTTTGTCCCTCTCCACTTCTCGGCGAGTCGCTGGACCAACACAGACAGCTGCTTTTGCTGTCGGTAGATCTCAATCTCCAACGCCAACAACTCTTTGCGTAACCAACCCAAACGACTGCGGCTCTTGCGCGCTTCCTTCACACGGGACAGAGCCTTGTTGTACTGTTTGTCTCGCAGCTCCACACGTGCGAGCTCCATCAACAGATTCACGCGCTTAGCACCACGCGCCTTCTTCAGCGCCACCTCAAACTGGACAATCGCTTCTTTTGCGTGCCCATACCGCACGAGCAAACGCGCCAACTCCAACCGTTGACTGCTGGAGATCTTCTCTTTTTGGAGGGATGTTAACGCATACTTGATCGAGGCATCGTCTTTCGCCTCAAGCGCCGCCCGCAACATCTTCTTCAGGATACGGCGGCGCTGGCTCTTGTTGAGGCGAGGGAGCAACGATTGAAACAACGCGATCGCCTGTTTGCGCTTCTTCAAACCAAGCAGACACGCCGCCTCACCGAGGATCACAGCCTGTGATTTGGGACGCACCTTGCGCACGCGCTGATACATCTGAAGAGCTGGCGTAAATTTGCGCTGGTATCGATACAAACGGGCAAGGATGATTTTATAATTGACTGCGGAAGGAGAGCGTCTCAACGCCTTCTTGTAGTAAGCTTCCAACTTACGTTTGGCGCTGGATGTGCCGTAATACCGCATTAATTGACGAAATGCATAGCTCGAAAAGGGCTTGTTCTTCAGGATGCCTTTTAAACGACGAATCACAATCTGGCTACGGTCGCGACGACGAACCTGCCAGTTTCCCGATTGCGCCTCGGACGTCAAAGGTGCCAAAGTGCACAAAAAACATCCCAAAATGACGAACGAAAACAAACGTATGATGGATTGCAAGCTCTCGCTCCTACATGCTACGAAGGTGAAAATTCATGCGGGTCTTCACGTACAACAACTAGAACGGTCACACCATTCCAAAGATCTATTCTTCCAAGATGCCCATTTCGTTACATAAGTCAACACACACCCGCTCATGTTCCCGATCCCGGCGAAAAAAGCACTGCTTACTCAACGAACACATGTTTCACATATCTCCGAACTTGACACGCCCAAACCAAAAGTGATACCAATGGACTTCGTTCTTTGAAAATGGAAGAGAGATAGAAAGATGTAGGCTCCTTGAACAGGTGTGCGGCTTTGCCGTGCTGTTCACTGTTTCGACAGTTTTCTCCGTTTGACTTCGCTGTGTTTCGGCGAACGAGGAGACAGGAATCCTACAAGTGCTATAAGGACAAGTTGTTGACGTCACGGAAGCTTTCTCACGCTGCTGAGCCAGGTGAACCACGATCATCGGCCCCGAAGCTGATGTTCACGTTCCCGCATCCCCTACTGCCACAACGACCTTCATAAAAGTTCTCACGCGTCCAGCGTCTGTGAGTTGCTCATCCTCTACATGAGGGCAAGCAGGTAAATTATTCCATTCCCGCGCCACCCCCGCACCACAAACCCGGCCAGCCGTTTCACGACAGAAAAAGCACAAAATCCTCTATAATCAACAACTTAAAAACATCCTCGCCGTAATTCATGATGATGGACCTGTCACAGCCCATACCGAGATCGACAGTGCAGTCCTCGTCGACCGACATTGTAGGGTATATTTACGCTACGTTTTTCTATCTCTTCTTTCGCTTTCGAGACACCCAGTATCCCCACAACAATAACACTCCCCACACCACAGAAAACGGCCTCTCCTCTCGACTCCCCGAACAAGAACACCCCGCAAACTCTTGTTGCCCATCGCGCTCAAGGACGCCTTCGTGGATATATCCAGCGTCTTTGTGTCGCTCCTTTGACGCTTCTTGTATCGTCTCTATCATTATCTCTTCTTGTGACATCACGCCATCATCAACAGAGCGTTCCGCTCCCCTCTCGCTCACTGACTCCAACGTATCGTCGACAGAGCCTTGTTTTTGGAGCAAGATATCGAGTCGAAGGGGTTCTTTCTCTGTCACTTCGATCTGTTTGGACAACAACCCGTATCCATCAACTTTCACCTGTAAAGTGTACGTCCCTGGTGAGAGCAACATATGGAAGGAGCCATCTGTTCGCGTCTTCCGGACATCATCCAGGTGGTGCTTTAATGGCGCAAGAGAGAACGTCGCGTCGAGCGGTGCCCCACTCTTTTTGTCCCGCACACCGACGAACAGACCAGCCTGTAATCCCCTCTTGAGCATCGTCTTCCAGGTCTCATCCGCCTTGCTGAGAAAACCTTCGATCTTGTTCTCCTCAGGATGAAAGGCGTCTCCAACCTCGATCAACAGTGAGAATGAATTGAACTGGCTGTAAAAATGTTCAAAACTCTCCCCGCTGCTCGACGCTGTCCGGTTTTGATAGCCGCTCGAAAAGAGCAGCTCCTGGCATATCTTTTTGATCATACTTTCTTGTGAAGAGGTCCGACACATGTACGGTCTGACGACCTCATTGCCGTAAGAATGGTAGGTGAGATACAGGTAAGGACGGAGGGCTTTTCCGAGCGCGATCATCGTCTGGATCTCCGGTTCACTCGAAGCCGCGCTCCCTTTGTAGACTTCAGACGCCCCTTTGTCGCTGTTGGAGCCACACTGTCCCCATTGATAGGGATAATTGCGGTTGAGATCGACACCAAAGCTCCCGTCAGGATTGGGACGACGATTTTTTCGCCAGAAAGGATTGTCCGAGAAGACATACGCATATCCGTCGGGATTCACGACAGGAACAATCCATATCTCGTACTGACGAAGCCACGCCGTAACCTCCTCATCGCGACCAAAACCTTCGACGAGTTGTTTGGCCGCACGCAACGTAATCATCGGCGTGATCAGTTCACGTGCGTGGTGTAGAGAGTCGAACAGGACGACAGGACGAGGGGCGTTTTTGTCTTCACCACCACGCTGCGCACGAAGCCGAAGCGCATAAAGAGAACGCCCTTCGTGGGTTTTTGGCATATTGAATCGCTGTGTCAAATTAACGCGCTCAACCCGATCAGGGTACGTTTTGGCCAACCGCTTCATCTCGGTGTCGATCTCATACGGTGTCAAAAACACATCGGGTAACACGCCATTGACTGCACGGACACGAACATCCACACCTTGCTTCTTCAATGCAGCATATTGCGCACGACGCAGACGAATGTGTCCAAGCTGTTCGTGGGTGTCTTCCGTTGTCAGTCCGAGCTGATGCAAGGATTGTAGTGGCACAGAGACCAATAATTCTCGCGAAGTATCCGACTGTGCAGTACTTTGTGCGACAGGCAGACAAAGGACACACAACGTCAGCAAGAGAGCACGACACAAAGACATCTCAAAACCCCTCATACGCCAAAACGACACGGTGATAGCGATGCCCTTCGGGATCGGCAAAACGATAGGCACCTTCGACTGTTTGAAGAATCGCTGAGGCCGTCAAACGAAAGTGATGAAGCTTCCATGAGAGTCCCAACTCGACCTCACAGACGAGCGGTAATTTTGGGACACTGTGGCTCTCTTCAAAGGTCGAGCCGTCGAGAAAGAGATTGCGCGCGACCAAGAACCCTCGCCCAGACGCAAAGAAGAAAAACTCCCAGGGTTTTTGACGCCTTCCCCACGTCTTCAGGGTCTCCTTTGGGAGCGCAAAGAAGGCCGCTTCGTCTTTGTTGTTGGCAAGGGCAGCCCGCGCTTGCCTGGGATACGATGACGCAAAGTAACGAATCATACTCCCAACACGAACGGTCATACCGACACTTCCACGTATAAACACGGTCCCGAGCTCGGCTTTGGCGTGCACCTTCGCGTCGACCATCCACTCTTTGGAGAGCTGCTTTTCAAACATTAAGCGGTCCACGCGAGCCGTGAGCTGGAACGTCACCTCATGGCCGAGTTGGTACTTCCAGCCACGGGGATGTCGAGGATCAACAGTCCCCAATACACTGCGAAGATATGTGTGCCAGATAATTTGAAAATCTTCGGCGAGACTGTAAGGACCAACGAGACCGATGTTCGCGCTGAGCTGGAGGCTCCACAAACGCGCGACAGCTTTGTAACGCAGCTTCCAAAATAACCACCCCGCCCAGGGTCTCTCTTCGAGGTAAAAACCCTCCCAGCCGATCTTGTTGGGTGTGTAAATATGCTGTCCAAAAAAGAAGCTGAAAGACGATAACATCGGACGCTGACCAAACAACTTGTGCGTGAAACCAACGCCGAGATCACGCAAGAAGCCAATATTTGTAAGCTCGACCATCATCCCATTGGAATAGAGACGGTCTCGCTCAAAGAGCAGATCATTATCGTTATGTGCCGCGATCCGCGCAGGCAGCGAGTCTCGATGAAACGTCCGTCCGTTTGCCCAAGTATCATTCCCCCACAAACACAACAACAATGTACACAAAACAATCAAACGCATGACACACCACAGCAGATGAAATCCAAAGATGAACACAAAGCAAAAATGTACACCAGCTCACAACATCACACAAGAGCAAGGCCGTTGAACGCTGATGATATTGTCATGTACAATCCAACCCAACGAGCCATATCGATGGCACGAGAAAGAAGCGCATACAACCAAAAAGGAGTCCATCTTGAAACGGCATCTCCCCGTATTATTCACAGCCACGCTGCTGAGCTTTTGCACGCTCTCACCAGCCACACTGCAGGCAGATATCCTCCCCCCACCACAACTCACATACCACACACCTGTACCGGCCCTTCACCAACGTATCAAGCTCGCGATACGACATCTCCAACAAAGTCCTCCTCCGACACTGCTCGTCATCAACCCGAAAAAAAAGAAACCCAAACCAGCTCTCCCCAAACTCCCAGTCCTTCCACTTGAACACCAAGAAGAGGTCGTCTCACTTCAGTGGTATCCAACGCTTCTCCAAGTCTCATCGACACTGAAGCTGTACAACCCAACGAACAAAACCGTGACGCTACGTTTTGGATTGACTGAAAATCGATATCATTTTCCCTTGATTGGCCTCAGACTCACCCTTGATGGACGCTCCGTCCCCGACAAAGTGAAACAATGGACCTGGAAAGGACATCGCCGCACCTACAGCAACTTTTGGCGCGAATGGACCTTGCAACTCAAACCCAAAACAAGCCACACCATTAAGATGCGCTATGCCCAGACCATCTCCCCAGCAGACTCACTGAGACACTCTATTTGGTCTTACTTTCCCCACAGTACGTACAAAAAAGTAGGCTCATTGCATGTCTCCCTCACATTACATGGCATCCAAAAACGATATATCAAACACATCGAACCCAAACCACACAAGATCGGAACATCTTCTTACGAATGGACCTTTCATGGCCACAAAGGCAGTGACATACCGCACTTTGGTCTCGCAGGGATGTACTTTACACGTCCATCGTCGACAAAAAAGAAGAGCCTCGGACTGATGATCCAGGCGACTTTCCCTCCCAAGCTGCTCACAATACATGAGCTCGATACACCACGTTATTCCACCACCGCGCTCACCACCGAAGAAAAATGGTATGCCCGTATTTATCGATACTGGTGGGCAGTCAGAGCCCTCAGTCAAAAAAAGAAGCGCACTCATCTTTGGATCAACACTCGTGATATCAACGTCAACAACATTCCAGCACAGCAGTGGGGCAAGTTGTTCTCACGCCTCTCACAAGCCCAACAGGACAAAAACCCTCCTGTACAGACACTTGCACATTACCTCGCGAAACAACTCCACGCCATCACACCAACACAACCCACACAGAAGCAAACACTTTCAGCACCAAGACGCTGGTTCCCACTGCACGCCTGCCGCTTCCTCCCCAAGAAGAAAAAACAACCCCTGAAAGTACACGCCAAAGCCACAGACAAAAGAAAACGAGTGAAACTGCTCAATCTACTCAAGACACACCATCCACCCAAACGAAAATCCGACCTCGAACGTGCATTCCCTCACCAGCTCATATCGACACTGTCTCGCGCTGCACGCTCCCAATGCAAACACGAGGCGGAACGACAAACTCGACGATTCAGGATCGTCTTTGTGGGCTTCGCTGGTCTCGTTATCTTACTCTTCGGCATCCGCAGGCGTAAACGCGATGAGGTTTGACATAAGGCCACTGTAAGAAAAAAGTACACCACCTGTTTGACAACGACAGCCCTTGATGATATCAATGGGACTCGTTCTTTGACAATGGAAGAGAGATAGAAAGATGTAGGCTCCTTGAACAGGTGTGCGGCTTTGCCGTGCTGTTCACTGTTTCGGCAGTTTTCTCCGTCTGACTTCGCTGTGTTT
>MDTD01187952.1_pt1 | contig 75449 bp, 64 predicted proteins | sample 811221 | NCBI WGS metagenome assembly MDTD01 (sample SAMN05326646, study PRJNA326480) | marine metagenome | isolation source: seawater | place: Pacific Ocean: South West | collected 2011 | reverse complement strand
TTCCGGCAGGCCGGCCGCACGGGCCGCCAGCGCGGCATCCACCGCCGCGCCGACGATCGGCGCCGCCGGCGCCGCAAGCCAGGCGCCGCGGGGAAGCGCGCCGTCATAGTCGAGGGCGAGCCCGACCAGGCCGATGCGCTCCTCGAACCGGACCTGCCGGGTGCCGGCCTTGCCGAACGGCCCGGCCCCCATGGCGCAGGCGATTGCCGCGCCGACATTGGGATGCCCGGCGAACGGCAGTTCCAGCTGCGGCGTGAAGATGCGCAGGGCGGCGTCGTTGGCCGGGTCTTCCGGCGGCATCAGGAACACCGTCTCCGACAGGTTGAACTCCGCCGCGATGCGCTGCATCGCGGTGCCGTCCAACCCGCGCCCGTCCGGCACGACGGCCAGCGGATTGCCGCCGAACGGGCGGTCCGTGAACACGTCCAGGGTGATGAAATCCCGCTGCATGGCCTCCCCCAGGATCCCGGCGCGGCTGGGCCGGCAGCGGCGACGATAGCGCGGAACCCGGCGGCGGTCTGCCGCGTTATGGGACCAGAACGCAAGGGGAGCCGCACCGCCGATGACGCGCGGTGCCGCCCCCGGGACGAAGGGGATCGAGCATGGCACCCATGACGACGCATCCGGCCGGACACGTGCCGGAGACGAAGGATGCGGTCCGCGACAGCGGCCGCAAGCTCAGGAGTGAAGGCAGCCGGCTCGCCGATGAGATGCGCTCCATCGGCCAGAGTTTCGCCGACCAGCAGAAGGACGAGGCCGTCCGCTATGTGGACGACCTGGTCGCTGCCGCCGAATCCGGCGCGGCGCATCTGCGCAAGAGCGGCCGCGACAGCAGCGCGCGGTTCGTGCACGGCACGGCCGAGCAGGTCGGCGGTTGGGCGCAGGACGTGCGCGGCCGCGGCACCGGCGAGCTGTTCCGCGAGGTGGAGGATTTCGCCCGCGACCGGCCGCTGCTGTTCTTCGGCGCGGCGTTCGCCATCGGCTTCGCCGCGGCGCGGTTCATCCGCAGCAACCCGGAGCAGGAGCCGGAGAAGGCGCCTGCGGTGCCGGCGGCGGCAGAATAGGCGGCGGCCGACCATGGCGCAGGCGGACAACCGCATGCCGCACGGCGAAGGCTCCGGCCCCGAGGCACCGCCGCATCGCGACCTGGGGGCGGAGGTCTTCTCCCTGAGCCGCCTGGTCGGCGACCTGCTGGGCGATGTCAGCGACCTGCTGCGCCAGGAACTGCGCCTGGCCCGCGCCGAAGCCGCGGAGGCACTGACGCGGATACAGACCGGACTGGTGATCCTGGCGACCGGCCTGCTGCTCGGCTTCTGCTCCCTGCTGCTGCTGCTGCAGGCGCTGGTCGCGGGTCTTTCGCAGGTCTGGGAGCCCTGGCTCGCCACGACCGTCGTGGCCCTGGCCACTGCCGTCACCGCACTGGCGCTGGTCTGGCTGGCGCAGCGCAAGCTCAGGCTCAAGGCCGCCTATCCCCGGCGCACCGTGAACGAGGTGCGCGAGGACACCGAGATGCTGATGAGGAAGATGCAATGAGCGACAAGTATGACACCCCCGATGCGATCCAGCGCGACATCCAGCGCACCCGCGAAGGGCTGGGCCGGAAGCTGGACAGCCTGCAGGAACGGCTCGGCCCGGGCGAGATGGCCGGCGAGGCGCTGGACTATGTGAAGTCGACCGGCGCGCAGCTGGGCAGCGGCGTCGCCCGCACCGTGCGCGAGAACCCGGTGCCGGTGGCGCTGATCGGTCTCGGCGTCGGCTGGCTGCTGTTCTCGGGCCGGGGATCGCGCCGGAACGAGAGCGACTACGGCCAGGATCGCCCGAACTATGGCGGCATGACCTATCCGGACCTGCCGGCCGCGCCGGGCGAGGCCGGCAGCGGCAGCACCTCAGGCAAGGTCGGCGCCGTCGCGGACCGCGTCCGCCATGGCGTGTCCGAGGCGGGCCACGAGGCCCGGCACCGTGCCGCGGTCGCCCGCGGCGAGGTCGCGGCCGGCTACCGCCAGGCACGCGACAAGGCCGGCCATCTGGCGCATGAGGCGAAGGTGCGCGGCATCCGGGCGAAGGAAGCGACCGGCGAATTCGTCGACCGCAACCCGCTGGCCGTCGGCGCCCTCGGCCTGGTGGCCGGCGCGGTGATCGGCGCCATGCTGCCGGCCTCCCGCAAGGAGCGGCAGTATGTCGGTCCCTACCGCGAGGCCGCGGAGCATTATGCCGACGAGACCGCCGCCACGGCCGTCCGCCAGGGCACCGAGCGGGTGACGGACGCCAGCCACGCGCTCACCGACCGCCTGCATGCGCAGGTCGGCGATGACGGCGGCAAGGCCGGCACGGCCCCGGCCAAGTCGGCGGGCGGCGCGGCCAAGCCGGGCGCCAAGGCCTCCGGCAACGGCAAGTCGGCCGCGTCGAACGCAAGCTGATCGCAGAAAAGCCGGGCCGTGCCGGAAATCGGCCGGCCCGGTGAATTTCGTCGGGAACCGACCCGCCATGTACAGCATTTTCTACATTATCGGCGTGGTGGTGGTCGTGCTGGCCGTCCTCAGCGTTCTGGGAATGGCCTGACCGCCGCCGACGCCTCCGCCATCGACCGGGCCGGTGCCCCCCCGCAACCCCCACCGTCCGGTCGGTACGCCGCAAATGCCCAGCCCCGCGGGCTATGCGGCACTCGGGCGGCCGGAGCTGACTTCGGACCTGTGCCGGCTCCGGTCGCCCGCCCTTTTTCGGACCCGCCCGCCCGCAGCAACCGCGGGCGCTGGCCGGGTCTCAGTTGACCTGCCGCCCCTGCCCCTCCCAATAGCTCGATCGCAGTTCCCGCTTCAGGATCTTGCCGGCGCCCGACAGCGGCAGCGGCTCGGTCACGAAGCTGACACTGCGCGGGCATTTGTAGCCGGCGATCAGGGTCTTGCAATGGGCGATCAGGCCGGCCTCGTCGAGCGCCTGCCCCTCCTTGCAGCGCACCACGGCATGGACCTGCTCCCCCCATTGCTCGCTGGGGATGCCGATCACGGCGCATTCGGCCACCGCGGGGTGCTGGTAGACGGCGTTCTCCACCTCCGCCGAATAGACGTTCTCGCCGCCGGAGACGATCATGTCCTTCACCCGGTCGACCACGAAGACGAAGCCGTCCTCGTCCATATAACCGCCATCGCCGGTATGCAGCCAGCCGCTGGACAGGGTCTCCGCCGTCTGCTCCGGCATCTTCCAGTAGCCCATCATGACATTGTCGCCGCGACCGCAGATCTGGCCGACCTCGCCGCGCGGCAGCTCGCGGTCCTCCGGGTCCAGGATCGCCACCTGCAGGCCCGGCACCGCCCGGCCGGCGGCGCGCAGCTTGCCGGACCGCGGCCCCTCCATGGTGTGGTAGTCCGGCGGCATCAGGGTCAGCACCGGCGCGGCCTCGGTCTGGCCATAGGCCTGCCACATCCGCACATGCGGCAGCTTCTTCAGCGCCATCGCGATCAGCGCCTCCGGCATCGGCGAGGCGCCGTACATCAGGATCCGCCAGCTGCTCAGGTCGGCACCTTCCAGGTCCGGATGGTGCAGCACCATGTTGACCATGGTCGGCACGATCAGGGCATGGCTCACCTTTTCCGCCTGCATCGTCTCGATGAACAGCTTCGGATCGAACAGGGGGATGATGGTGTTGCAGGCGGCGAACAGGGCACAGGAGAAGCTGCCCACGCCGTCGGCCATGTGGAACATCGGCGCGGCATGCAGGTAGTTGTCCTCCGGCGTCATGCCGATGCAGGCCATGGTCTGCAGCGCGTTCAGCAGCAGGTTGCGCTGGCTCAGCATCACGCCTTTCGACCGGCCCGTGGTGCCGCCGGTATAGTAGATGGCGGTCATCTCGTCGGGCGCCGTCTCCACCGCCGCGCCGGGCGAGGCGCTCTCGATCAGCCCCTCGTAGCTGCCCATGCCGGCCGGCACCTCGGCCTCGCCGGCGTAGAACACCTTCTCGACGCTGGGGAGCCTGCCGGCCAGGCCCTGCACCACCTTCAGGAAGGCATCGTCGACGAACAGGAAGCGGGAGCCGGAATCGTCCAGCCAGTACTGCACCTCCGGCGGCGCCAGCCGGATGTTGATCGGCACGAACACGCCGCCCGCCCAGGCCACGGCGAAGAAATACTCGAAATAGCGGTCGGAATTGACCGCGTACATCGCCACCCGGTCGCCCTTCTTCAGCCCCTCGGCCTGCAGCCCTGCCGCCAGCCGGGCGATCCGGTCGGCGACCTCCGCCCAGCTGCGCTTGCGTCCCTTGAAGGCGGTGGCGATGCCCCGCCCGTTGATTTGCACTGCGCGGCTGATGGTCTCGCTCATCCGCATTGGCCCGATCCTCCCTGTTCTGCCGGGCCGGCCTGTCTCGGCCGGATTCCATGGCGGCAGCCTAGCGGAAGCCGGGGCCGATGGGACAGGACAAAAGTGACCCATGGGTCGGATATGCCGAGTCCGGCCCTGCGGAGAGCGGCGCGTTTGCCGGATCCGGCCTGCGGTCACATACTCCAAGGCACGGTTTGCGGCGGGCATGGCGGCCGTAACAGAAGAGTCACAGCCCGTCGCTAATGTGCGCGCTCCGTCCCGGCTGCCGGAACCAGGAGCGACGCACGCCGGGGAAGTGAAACGTTTACAAGGGGAATGGAACCATGTCGTTCAGGAGCATCAGCCTGGCCGCCGCCACGGCTGTCGCGCTGGCTGGCCTTTCCGGGGCCGCGTCGGCGGAAGTCGAGGTGAACTGGTGGCACGCGATGGGCGGCAAGCTCGGCGAGCGGGTCAACGAGATCGCCGAGGGCTTCAACGCCAGCCAGTCCGACTACAAGGTGAACCCGGTCTACAAGGGCAACTACACCGAGACGATGACGGGCGCGATCGCCGCCTTCCGGGCCGGCGAGCAGCCGCACATCGTTCAGGTGTTCGAGGTCGGCACCGCCTCGATGATGGCCGCCGAAGGCGCCATCTTTCCGGTCTACCAGCTGATGCAGGAGCACGGCGTCGACTGGGATCCGTCGATCTACCTGCCGGCCGTGGTCGGCTACTACGCCGATCCGGACGGCAACATGCTGTCGATGCCGTTCAACAGCTCCACGCCGGTGATGTACTACAACAAGGACATCTTCAAGAAGGCCGGCCTGGACCCGGAGATGCCGCCGAAGACCTGGAACGAGCTGGCCGAGGCATCGCGCAAGATCATCTCCTCCGGCGCCGCGCCCTGCGGCTTCACCACCGGCTGGCAGTCCTGGGTGCAGCTGGAGAACTTCTCCGCCCTGCACAACACGCCCTTCGCCACCAAGGCGAACGGCTTCGAGGGGCTGGACACCGAGTTCAAGTTCAACAGCGACCTGCACAAGCGCCACATCGGCAACATGAAGAAGTGGCAGGACGAGGGCGTCTTCAAGTATGGCGGCCGCCGCTCCGATTCCGCGCCGCTGTTCTATACGGGCGAATGCGCCATGTACATGAACTCCTCCGCCGCCCAGGCCGGTGTCGGCGCCAATGTGGAGTTCCCCTACGGCGTGGCGATGCTGCCCTACTATGACGACGTGGCCGGCGCGCCGCAGAACTCGATCATCGGCGGCGCCACCCTGTGGGTGCTGCAGGGCCAGGAGGACGAGGACTACAAGGGCGTCGCCGCCTTCTTCAAGTACCTGTCCCGGCCGGAAGTGCAGGCGAAGTGGCATCAGGACACCGGCTACCTGCCGATCACGATGCCGGCCTACGAGCTGTCGCAGTCGCAGGGCTTCTACACCAAGAACCCCGGCACCGACGTGTCGATCAAGCAGATGACCCTGAACACCCCGACGGAGAATTCCCGCGGGCTGCGGCTCGGCAATTTCGTGCAGATCCGCGACATCATCAACGAGGAGCTTGAGCAGGTCTGGACCGGCAACAAGCCGGCGGACGCGGCGCTCGACGATGCCGCGAAGCGCGGCAACGAACTGCTGCGCCAGTTCCAGTCCGACAATTCCTGACCGCGCAGGCGGCAGGCAATAAGGTGCGAGGGGGGCCGCCCGGCGGGCGGTCCCCCTCTCCGCCTCTTTCGCCACCCGTCATCTCCAGATGCACAAAAAGGTCACCTTCCAGGGCTTCGCCTTCCCGCTGGCGCTGCTGCTGCCGCAGCTGGCGATCACCCTGGTGTTCTTCATCTGGCCGGCCGCGCAGGCGCTCTACCAGTCTGTGCTGCGCCAGGATCCGTTCGGGCTGCGCACCTCGTTCGTCGGCCTGCAGAATTTCGAGCGTCTGGTCGCCGACCCCAGCTACCTGAACTCCTTCCATGTCACGATCGTGTTCAGCGCAGCGGTCACCTTCTTCGGCCTGGCGATCGCGCTTCTGCTGGCGGTCATGGCCGATCGCGCGATCAAGGGGGCATCGGGCTACAAGACGCTGCTGATCCTGCCCTACGCCGTGGCGCCGGCGATTGCCGGCGTGCTGTGGTGGTTCATGTTCAACCCCTCCGTCGGCATCCTGACCTACGCGCTGCGCGGCCTGGGCTACGAATGGAATCACCAGCTGGATGGCACGGACGCCATGATCCTGGTGATCGTCGCCGCCACCTGGAAGCAGATCAGCTACAACTTCCTGTTCTTCCTGGCCGGGCTGCAGGCGATCCCGCGCTCCCTGATCGAGGCCGCGGCGATCGACGGCGCCGGCCCCTGGAAGCGCTTCTGGAGCATCGTCTTCCCGCTGCTCTCGCCCACCACCTTCTTCCTGTTCGTGGTGAACATCGCCTATGCCTTCTTCGACACCTTCGGCGTGATCCACGCCACCACGGTCGGCGGCCCCGGCCAGGCCACCACGATCCTGGTCTACAAGGTCTATGCCGACGGCTTCGTCGGCCTCAATCTCGGCTCCTCGGCCGCCCAGTCGGTGATCCTGATGCTGATCGTGGCGCTGCTGACCGCCATCCAGTTCCGCTTCATCGAGCGGCGCGTGCAGTATTGAGGAGGCCCGGCTTTGGTTGAAAACAGACCCTGGCTGACGATCCTGCGCCACGCCCTGCTGCTGGCGGGCGTGCTTCTGGTCGCGTTTCCGATCTGGATCGCCTTCGTCGCCTCCACGCACGAGGCCCGCGCCCTGATCGCCGGCGTCATACCGCTGCTGCCGGGCGACCGGCTGGTGGAGAACTACAGCCAGGTCCTGGGCAGCGGCGTGGAGCAGGCCGGCGCCGTCCCGGTCAGCCTGATGATGGTCAACTCGCTGGTCATGGCGCTGGCGATCGCCGTCGGCAAGATCGCGATTTCCCTGCTGTCGGCCTTCGCGGTGGTCTATTTCCGCTTCCCGTTCCGGATGGTCTGCTTCTGGATCATCTTCATGACCCTGATGCTGCCGGTGGAGGTGCGGATCCTGCCCACCTTCGAGGTGGTCGCCAGCCTGGACATGCTGAACAGCTATGGCGGCCTGTCGATCCCGCTGATCGCATCGGCCACCGCGACCTTCCTGTTCCGGCAGTTCTTCCTGACCGTGCCGGACGAGCTGACCGAGGCGGCGCGGATCGACGGCGCCAGCCCGTTCCGCTTCTTCCTCGACATCCTGATCCCGCTGTCGCGCACCAACATCGCCGCGATCTTCGTGATCATGTTCATCTACGGCTGGAACCAGTACCTCTGGCCCCTGCTGATCACCACCGACCCGAACTACAGCACCATCGTCATGGGCATCCAGCGGATGGTGAACGTCGCCGACACGCAGCCCTACTGGCAGCTGGTGATGGCCACCGCGACCCTGGCGCTGCTGCCGCCGGTGATCGTTGTCGTGGCGATGCAGCGGCTGTTCGTGAAGGGCCTGGTGGAGACGGAGAAGTAGCCCCGCGGGGCCCGCACCACAGTCAACGGGAAAGCGCATGGCCGAGATCGCCATCAGGGACGTCCACAAGAGCTACGGCGAGGTCGCCGTCATCCACGGCGTCTCCATCGACATTGCCGACGGCGAGCTGATCGTGATCGTCGGGCCGTCCGGCTGCGGCAAGTCGACCCTGCTGCGCATGGTCGCCGGGCTGGAGGCGATCACGGCGGGCGAGATCGCGATCGGCGGCCGGGTGGTCAACCGGCTGGAGCCGAAGGACCGGGACATCGCCATGGTGTTCCAAAACTATGCGCTCTATCCGCATATGAGCGTGTTCGACAACATGGCCTACGGGCTGAAGATCGCCGGCCGGCCGAAGGCGGAGATCCGCGAGCGGGTGGAGAATGCCGCCCGGCTGCTGGAACTCGGCGGCCTGCTGGAGCGCAAGCCGCGGCAGCTCTCCGGCGGGCAGCGCCAGCGGGTGGCGATGGGCCGCGCCATCGTGCGCAACCCGTCGGCCTTCCTGTTCGACGAACCGCTGTCGAACCTTGACGCCAAGCTGCGGGTGCAGATGCGGCTGGAGATCAAGCGGCTGCAGCGCTCGCTCGGCATCACCTCCCTCTATGTCACCCACGACCAGGTGGAGGCGATGACCCTGGCCGACCGGCTGGTGGTGATGAACCAGGGCGTGGCGGAACAGATCGACACGCCGCTGACCCTGTACGAACGTCCGGCGACGATGTTCGTCGCCGGTTTCATCGGCTCGCCGGCGATGAACTTCCTGCCCGGCCGGGTCGATGGCGACGGCAGCGGGGTGGCGCTGGACCGGGGGCCGCGCCTGCGCGGCGGCAATGGCCAGCTCACACCCCATGCCGGGCGGCCGCTGACCCTGGGGATCCGGCCGGAGCATCTGGCACCGGTGGAGGAAGGCGCGCAGGACTTCCACCTCGCCGTCCAGGTGGTGGAGACCCTGGGCGCCGACACCCTGGCACATGGCCGGATCGCGGAAGCGGGCGCCGCGGAGGTGCCGCCGCTGGGCGAGGGCGGCACCGGGATCGTCACCGTGCGCCTGCCCGGCCAGGCCCGGGTGGCGGAAGGCGACCGCCTGCCCTTGCGCGCCGAGGCCGGCATGCTGCACCTGTTCGACAGCGAGAACGGGCGCAGCCTGGCCGATATCTGACGCCGGCCGCCCGGGAACCGGAGGCCGCGCGATACATCCGCGCCTGGGATGCCCTGCCATGGACGAGACCGATCCCCTCGCCGCCCTGCCTGTCCTGCCGCAGCCGAGGGGCGCGGCGGTGCTGGGCGCCCTTCTGGGGCGGCGCTCCCTGTCGCCGCGGCGGCTGCGGCCGCCGGGCCCCGCGCCCGAGGAACTGCGCCTGATGGCACAGGCGGCGGCACGGGCGCCGGACCATGGCGGCCTGCGCCCCTGGCGTTTCCGCCTGGTGGCGGGTGCCGCACGCACTGCCCTCGGGGAGGCCTGTGCCGACGCCCTCGCCGCAGACGACCCTGCTGCCGGGCCGGACCGCCTGCAGCGCGAGCGCGAGAAGATCGCCGCCGGCCCCTGCCTGGTCGCGGTCCTGGCACCGCTGGACCCGCGGCGCCCGGATGTGCCCCTGCCGGAACAGCATGCCAGCACCGGCGCCGCGATCCTGGGCTTCCTGCTGGCGGCGGAGGCGATGGGCTATGCCGGCATCATGCTGTCGGGCGAACGGGTGCGGCGGCCGGCGCTGCGCGCCGCGCTGGGCCTGGCCGACGATGTGCAGCTGGCCGGATTCCTGACCATCGGCACGCCGGGACGGGCATCGGCGAAGGCGCTTCCGGCCCCGCCGGAGGATCTGTTCGGGGTGATCGACGACCCGGCGGCCCTGTCGTCGATCCTGCGGCCGTGAGCGGGCCGCCCGCCTGGACGGCGGTCGACGACTGGTTCGCGGGCCTGCTGCTACCGCCCGATCCTGCGCTGGATGCCGCGCTGGCGGCGAATGCGGCTGCAGGCCTGCCGGCGCACGACGTGTCGCCCCTGCAGGGGGCGTTCCTGCAGCTGCTGGCGCGCATCTCCGGTGCCCGGCGGATCCTGGAGATCGGCACCCTGGGCGGCACTTCGACGATCTGGCTCGCCCGCGCCCTGCCCGCGGACGGACGCCTCGTCACCCTGGAGGCGGATCCGACCCATGCGGCCGTTGCCCGCGCCAACATCGCGGCAGCGGGCCTCGCCGGCCGGGTCGAGCTGCGGCAGGGACCGGCACTGCAGCTTCTCCCCGGGATCGCGGCAGACGGGCTGGGGCCGTTCGACCTGGTGTTCATCGACGCCGACAAGCCGAACAACCCACATTACCTGGACTGGGCGCTCCGCCTTGCGCGGCCGGGCACCGTCATCCTGGCCGACAATGTGGTGCGCGACGGCGCCGTCCTGGACGCCGCGGGCACGGATGCCCGGGTGCAGGGGGTGCGCCGCTTCGCGGAAATGCTGGCCGCCGAGCCGCGTCTGGCGGCCACGGCCATGCAGACCGTGGGCGCCAAGGGCTGGGACGGCTTCGTGCTGGCGGTGGTCGCCTGAGCGGCGCCGCTAGCGATGGCCCGGCGGCGGTCCGCCCGGGCGGCCCGGCGGGCCGCCGCCGCAACCGGGGGCACCCGGCGGACAGCTGTGGCTGGGTGCCGCGGCACGCGCCTGGTCGATCCTGGTGACGGTCGGCGCGACATAGGCCATGGCGGCACCTATGCCGAGTGCAGCCAGCGCCGCGCGCCGGGTCGGCTTCTTCTGCTCATTCTCCATCACGTCACCGTACAATAAGTCCACAGGCCCGCGGGCCTTCACCTTCAAGGAGATGGCACCGACGCCGACGCCTTCAAGGCGGCTGCCTGGCGGCCAAAGGTCGCAATCCCGTGAAGGAGCGGCGCCGCGCCTCGACGACGGGCGCGCACCTTGCCGGGCGGTGTCGCTTGATGGTTGTGCAATTCCGCCGCACCATGAGTCTTGCGAGAACAAGACCGCCCGCCACAGAGATGCGGTGCAACGCATGCGCGGGCGACCCAGGGAGGGAAAGCGATGAAGACGATCATCTCCGCTGCCGGGCTGTTGGCCCTGGCGGCATGCGCATGGCTGTCGCTCACGGCCGCGACCCCGGCTGCGGCCCAGGACGAGAAGAAGGAAGAGGTGCCGTTCTGGGCGGTGGGCCGTCCGGACAGCGGTCCGGGGGCCCAGCTGGCGCCGGTGCCGGCACCGCCCCTGCCGACCCCGGCCGCGCAGCTGCCGACGCTGAACGTGCCGGCCGGCTTCAAGGTCGAAGTCTTCGCGAGCGGCATTGCCGACGCCCGCGGCCTGCGGGAGGGCGACAAGGGCACCCTGTTCGTTTCGACCCTGTTCGGCGGCGGCGGCAGGATCTATGCCCTGAAGGACGGCAAGACGATGGAGATTGCCAAGGACCTGTTCCTGCCCAACGGCGTGGAGTTCAGGGACGGCGCGCTCTATGTCGCCACCCCGAAGGAGATCATCCGCTATGACGGGATCGAGGACAGCCTCGACAAGCCGCCGGCGCCGGTCACCGTCTACAGCGACCTGCCCGGCCTGGTGCCGCATGGCTGGAAGTTCATCAAGTTCGGCCCCGACGGTAAGCTCTACGTGCCGGTCGGCACCCCCTGCAACATCTGCGAGGAGCAGGAGGGCTTTGCCGAGATCTTCCGCATCAATGCCGACGGGACGGGCCGCGAGACGGTGGCCCGCGGCGTCCGCAACACGGTGGGTTTCGACTTCGATCCGCAGACGGGCGACCTGTGGTTCACCGACAACCAGCGCGACTGGCTGTCGGAGGACATGCCGATCGACGAGCTGAACCATGTCACCCGGCCCGGCGAGCAGCATTTCGGCTATCCGTTCTGCCATTCCGGCCTGATGACCGACCCGCAATACGGCTGGGGCAAGTCCTGCGACGACTATTCCTCCCCCGCCGCGCTGCTGGGCGCCCATGCCGCGCCGCTGGGCATGCGGTTCTATACCGGCAGCGCCTTCCCGGAAGCCTATCAGGGCGCGATCTTCATCGCCCGGCACGGGCCCTGGAACCGCCATGCCAAATATGCCGACGTGGCGGTGGCTTTCCTGGACCGGAACGGTTCGGTCCGGGCGGTGGAACCGTTCATGACCGGCTTCGTGGTGGACAACACCTATGTCGGCCGGCCCGCCGACGTGATGGTGATGAAGGACGGCTCGCTGCTGGTTTCCGACGATTTCAACGGCGCGATCTACCGCATCACCTATGAGGGCTAGCAGAGGGTATGGCGAGGGCGGGCGGCAAGCCGCCCGCCCCGTCGCCCTTGCCGTTGCGCTGCTGACGGCACTGCTGCTGCGTACTGATGCCGCCTATGCGGAGGCGCCCGATACCGGGCTCTGCCTGTCCTGCCATGGCGGCGCCGGCCAGGCGCCCGCCACCCCGGACACGCCGCTGCTGGGCGGCCAGCCGGAGCTTTATGCCCTCTACCAGCTGGTCTTCTTCCGGAAGGGGCAGCGCAAGCATGAGGTGATGAGCGAGGTCGTGGCGGAAATGTCCGACGACGATCTGCGCGCCCTCGCCGCCTGGGTCGGCACCCTGCCGCCACCGCCGGCGATGGCGCTACAGGTCGAACGCTCCCCGCGGGCGCCGGAGAAATTCGACCGGGGCGCCGAACTGGCGCGCAGCCACCGCTGCGGCGTATGCCACGAACCCGACCTGGCCGGCCGGGAACATATGCCGCGGCTGGCAGGCCAGCAGGAGGCCTATCTGCTGAAGACCCTGCAGGACTATAAGGCCGGCCGCCGGGTCGGCATCCAGGCCGCGATGGCGGAGGTCCTGTCGGACATGGATGCGGCCGACCTGGAGGCGCTGGCCCATTTCATGGCGCACCTCCCGGACCGGCCGTAGACCGTTGCCTGGAGAGCGGAAACCGCGCGCCTGTACGAGGATGTCATCCCGGGCTTGACCCGGGATCCATTCCGCAAGCCACGAAGTGCCTGTCAGGCCATCGGAATGGGTTCTTGTATCAAGAAACTACCGCGGAGACGGCGTAAGATGTCTTCCGCGGCAACAAATCTAATCGCCTCCCGCACCTGCCTGCACTTGGTCTTGCGCCACCGACCGCCACTCCGTCAGCGCCTGCCGCAGGATCTGCACGGCCGATGTCAGGAACAGGCCGGCCATCAGTGCCGCCACGACCAGGTCCGGCCAGGCGGTGCCGGTCAGCCAGACGCCGCCGGCCGCCGCCATCACCGCGACATTGCCGATCGCGTCGTTGCGGCTGCACAGCCAGACCGAGCGCACGTTGGAATCGCCGTCGCGATAGCGCATCAGCACGGCCACGCTGGCCAGGTTGGCAGCCAGCGCCAGCAGGCCGATCCCGCCCATCACGCCGGCGTTCGGCAGGCCCAGGACCAGCACCTGGTATGCGGTCGACCCCAGCACCCACAAGCCCATCGCCGCCAGGCTGATGCCCTTCGCCAGCGCGGCCGTGGCCCGCACCCGCAGCGACATGCCCAGCACGAACAGGCTGATGCCGTAGGTCAGGGTATCGCCCAGGAAGTCCAGCGCGTCCGCCTGCAGCGCCTGCGAGCCCGACAGGGCGCCGGCCGCCATCTCCACGGCGAACATGGCGGCATTGATGGCGATCACGATCCAGAGCGCGCGGCGGAACCCGCGCGAGGCGCCTTCGAACTTCGGTTCGGTGCTGCAGCATCCGGCGGACATGCGTCCCTCCTGCATTCCTGGCCTTCCGGCCGGCTGCCCATATATCTACAGTCTACAGTAGCTGTAGGTTCAAGAGGGCTCGTTCAGAAAATGCAGGACAGCTTCGGCATCGGCCGCCTGGCGGCGGCCGCGGAGGCCAAGGTGCAGACGATCCGCTATTACGAGCAGATCGGCCTGCTGCGGCATCCCGACCGGACGGAAGGCAACCAGCGCCGCTATGGCACCGCCGATGTGGAGCGGCTGCGCTTCATCCGCCATGCCCGCGAACTGGGCTTTCCGCTGGAGGCGATCCGCGACCTGCTGTCGCTCGCCGACGATCCCGACCGGCCCTGCGATGCCGCCGATGCCATCGCCGGCGCGCAGCTGGCGGAGGTGCGCCGGCGGATCCGCAGCCTGCAGGCGCTGGAAACCGAATTGCAGCGCATGGTTCGGCAGTGCGAAGGCGGCCGGATCTCCGACTGCCGGGTGATCGAGGCGTTGAGCGACCACAGCGCCTGTAGCCATGGCGGCGCCGCCACCAGCCCCGGCTGAGGCCGGTTCAGACCAGCCCGATGCCGTCCTCCAGACCCAGCTGCAGGCGGCCCATCACCTCCGCCACCCCGTCGAAATCGACGATGGCATGATGGCTGGCGGTGTTGATGTCGCGATGCACCCGCTGCAGCGGATGGCCGTCATAGATCGCATGGGCGCCGGATGCGGCGAAGACCCGCTCCAGTGCGCGGCGGCAGAGCTCGACGGCATAGGCCGCGTTCCAGCGCAGCTGCACCCGCTCCGCCAGCGGCAGCGGGGGCTCGTTGCGTAACAGCGCGGCGTCCATCAGCACGCCATTCTCCTCGATCAGCCGGCGGGCGGTGGCCAGTTCCGCCCGGGCCTCCGCCACCCGCATCTGGATGCCGACCTTCGCGGCCTTGGCGCTGCCGGCATAGACGTCGCGGCGCACCCGGGTCGCGTCGACGAAGGTGGCGAGCCCCGCTTCCGCGAAGCCGACGACGGTGCCGGCCAGCATGGTGGCCAGTCCGCTCATCACCGGCAGGCGGTAGAGCGGGCCTGCGTCACCATCAAATGTGCCGGTGAACAGCGGCACCGTCTCCATGCCGCGATGGGCGGGGACGAAGACATCCTCCGCCACCAGGTCCTTCGAGCCGGAGCCGCGCATGCCCAGGGTGTACCAGGTGTCGTCGGCGCGGATGTCGGATGCCGGCAGCACCACATGGACCGGCGGCGTGCGGCTGCCATCCTCCCGTTTCTCGCCCAGCGCGCCCAGCAGCACCCAGGGGCCGTGGTCGATGCCGCTGCCGAACTGCCAGCGCCCGTTCAGCCGCCAGCCGCCCTCCACCGGGGCGGCCACACCCTGCGGCGCCAGGGTGCCGGGGATCAGCACGTCGGGATCGCCGCCGAACACCTCTTCCAGGCAGGCCTGCGGATAGCGGGCGACGACATAGGTATGGGCGGCGCAGACCATGTTCACCCAGGCGGCCGCCGAGCAGGCGCCGCCCAGCATCATGCCGGCGCGGAACTGCGCGCTGGGCGGCAGTTCCAGCCCGCCATAGGCGCGCGGCGACAGCAGGCGTGCCAGCCCCGCCTGCCGCATCGCCGCGATCGCCCGCGGATCGACATGGCGCAGCATCTCGGAGGTCGAGCTGGTTTCGCGCAGCACCGGCAGGACCGCGGCGCCGGCGGCCTCGACATCGAAACCGTCGGGGCGTGATCCGTCATCCTGGGACGACATTGCGGCGGACATGGCGCTTCTCCCGCTTTCGCTTCCTGTTGTTGTCGACTAGTATACTAGTAGACAAAGGCGAGTCAAAAGCGAAGATCCCGACATGTCCCTGCCCCCGCCACCCGCCGATCTGGAAGCCCGACACCCGCATCGCCACGACCGGGCTTTCGCCTATCTGCGGCACCTGCTGCTGGACGGCGGGCTGGAGCCGGGCCAGGCGATCTCGAGCGAAGGGGTCGCCGCTGCCCTGAGCATCAGCCGCGCCCCGGTCACCGACGCGATCAAGCGCCTGGTCGGCGACGGCTTCCTGACCGTGATCCCGCAGGTCGGCTGCCGGGTGAACACACCGGGTGCGCGCGACGTGGCCGACTTCTTCCGGCTCTTCGCCCGGTCCGAGGCGGTGATCCTGGGCCTCGCCGCGGAACGCCGCAGCGCCGGCCAGGCCGAGGCGCTGGTACGTCTGGCCGCGGACCTGGACCGCGACTTCCGAGATCTGCGGAAGACGGCTGCGGCCGGCCCGGCGCTGCGTGCCCTGAACCGACAGCGCTACGAGGCGCTGCATGTCATCGCCGCCTCCCCTATCGCCGGCGACCTGGTCGCCAACATGTGGGACCGCAGCGATTTCTACATCCGCATCGCCTATGGCGCCTTCGTCCAGTCCGCCGCCGTGCACCGCGCCAACCAGGCGATCTGCCGGGCGGTGATCGCCGGCGATGCGGCAGCGACGATGGCGGTGACGGAGGACTATCTGGCGAAGGTTGGCGAGGCGGTGGCGGAGAAGCTGGCAGCCGACCAGCCCTCTCAGACCGTCGCTCTCGGGCTTGACCCGAGAGCCCATTCCGCCAGCGGTGCAGCACGTCGACGGATGAGGAATGGATCCTCGGGTCCAGCCCGAGGATGACAGAATGGGCCCCTCCGCCCCTCAGATCGGCACGATCGAGCGGTGCTTCGGCGGCATCGGGTTCTGGCGGCGGGCGGGCGCGCGCTCCAGCACCGCGATCAGGCGGGCGCGGGTGGTGCGCGGGTCGATCACGTCGTCCAGGCCGAAGCTTTCCGCCCCGCCCAGCGGGGTGATGCGGGCGCGCATCTCCGCCACCAGCTCGGCGCGGCGCGCTTCGGGGTCGGGGCTGCGCTCGATCTCCTTGCGGTAGGCGACGTTCACCGCGCCTTCGATCGACATCGCGCAGATCTCCGCCGTCGGCCAGGCGAGGGCTGCATCGGCGTCGAAGCTGCGGCCGCCGCACATCGCGAAATAGCCCAGGCCATAGCCCTTGCGCAGCACCAGGGAGATCCGCGGCACCGTGGCATGGCCGAGTTCGTAGATCAGCTTGGCGCTGCGGCGGCCCAGCTGGCTCTTCTCCGCCGCGGAGCCGATGGAGAAGCCGGGCACGTCGATCAGGTAGACCAGCGGCAGGCCATAGGCGTCGCAGATTGCGACGAAATGGGCGATCTTCTCGCAGGCGGGCGAGGTCAGCATACCGCCCATCTGCATCGGCTGGTTGGCGATGATGCCGACCGGCCGTCCGCCCAGCCGGGCAAGGGCGGTCACCGCGTTGCGGGCATAGGTCGGCTTCACCTCGAACAGGCTGCCCTCATCGGCGATCAGCGCCGCCACCCTGCGCACGTCATAGGCCTTGCGGGTATTGGCCGGCACCAGGTCCAGCAGCCCTTCGTCGCGCGCCGGATCCTCCGCCGGCGCCGGCAGCATCGGCAGCGGGTCTTGCGCGTTCGACGGCAGGTAGGAGAGGAAGCGCCGCACCGCGTCCAGGGCCGCCCCCTCGTCCGCCACGCCGAGATCGGCCAGGCCGTTGCGATCGACCTGGGCCGCGGCGCCGCCGAGGGCTTCGATGTCGATCTCCTCGCCCGTCCCGGCCTTCACCAGGGCCGGGCCGGCCAGGCCCATGCAGGACTGGCCGCGCACCATCACCACGAAATCGGCCAGGCCGGCATAGTTGGTCGGGCCGGCAAAGCCGGCGCCCAGCATGGCGGCAACCATCGGCACCCAGCCGGACATCCGCGCCAGGTCGTGGAACAGCGGGTTGGCGAGCGCGAAATGCCGGGAATCCTGGCCGGTCTGGATGCGGTGGCCGCCGCCGTCCAGCAGCATCACCAGTGGCGTGCCCTGGCGCATCGCACCCAACGCCGCGCGCTCGATCTTCTCGCTGCCCAGCACGCCGGACGAGCCGCCCTGGACGGTGAAGTCCTGCGCGATCACCGTCACCCAGCGGCCCTCGATCCGGGCCATCCCGGCCACCAGCCCGTCCGCCGGCTTGTCGATGCGGGCATCCCCGGGCTCGCGGACCAGGCCGCCCAGTTCCTCGAACGTGTCCGGGTCGCAGAGCGCGGCGATCCGCTCCCGCGCGGTCATCGCCGCCCGGCGGTGCTGCCTGGCCACCGCCTCGGGCCTTGCGCCATCCGACAGCTGGGCCTGCTCCGCTTCCAGCAGCTGCAGCAGGTCGCGCATCTCCGCCTGCGCCGTCTCGCCCGCACTCATCGCGTCCCGTCCTCCGACCGTATCGCCGTGATCAGCACCTCCGCCAGGTATTTCGCGCGCGGTCCCAGGGCGGCGGTCTGGCCGTCGATCACCGCCTGGATCGCGGTGCCGTGCATGCCGCTGACGATCGCCATCGCATGCGCCTCCATGTCGACACCGTCGCGCAGCTCGCCGGCCGCCGCGGCCTCCCGCAGGTGCTGCATCATGCCGGCGCGATAGCCGGCGTTCAGCCGGGTGATGCGGGGCTGCAGCTCGGGCACCGTGGCCATCGCCTCCACCATCAGGTGGTAGAGCGCGATGGCGGCCTCCGAGGAATCGCGCACCGATTCCATATGCCCCAGGATCCGCGCCTCCAGCGCCGCAAGACCCGTCCGGCCGGCCAGGATTCCCGGCACCCGGCGGGTGAACCAGGCCTCGATGACATCGACCACCGCCTCCAGCAGCGCCAGCTTGGTGCCGAAGCGCTCCGCCGGCAGGCCGCGGCTGAAGCCGGCCGCCATGCCGATCTGCGCCATGCTGACCCCCTTGGAGCCGTTCGCCGCGATCAGGGAGATCGCCGCCCGCATCATCCGGCGGTCGCTCTCCGCCCGGCGGTCGGCCTGGCGTCGGCGGACCGGCGCGCCGCCCTTCTCGCGCTGGCTGCTTGCCGCGGCGCGGTCAGGCACCCAGCTTCTCGCGCCGGATGCGGATGCCCGCGGCCTCGCGGTCCCAGGTGTCGGCGGTGATGCCGTCGTCGCGCAGCACGGTCTTGCGCACCTTCTGTGTCGGGGTCTTCGGCAATTCGTCGACGATACGCACGAAGCGCGGCACCATGAAATGCGCCATCCGGGGGACCAGGAATTCCAGCAGCGCCGCGGGGTCGACCTTCTGCCCCGGCACCGGGGCGACCACGACCATCACCTCGTCCTCGCTGACATCGCTGCGCACCGCGATCGCGGCGCATTCGTTCACCGCCGGATGGGCCAGCACCTCCGCCTCCACCTCGTAGGAGGAGATGTTCTCGCCGCGGCGGCGGATCGCATCCTTCATCCGGTCGACGAAGTAGAAATTGCCCGCCGCGTCCCGGCGGAAGCCGTCGCCGGTGTGGAACCAGCCGTTGCGCCAGGCGCGCGCGGTGGCCTCCGGATTCTTGTAGTAGCCGTGGTTCATCGTCCAGGGACAGTCCGCGCGGACCACCAGCTCGCCGATCTCGCCCACCGACAGCTCGCAGTCATTCTCGTCGACCACCCGGCATTCGACCCCGGCCCTTGGCCGCCCCGCGCTGTGGATCGCCGTCGGGTCGACCTCGGAGATGATCGGGCAGGAGATCTCGCTCATGTTGAACACGGTGAAGGAATGCAGCCCGAAGCGCTTCGAGAACTCGCGCTGGTCGAAGTCGAAGGGGACAAGCATCACCGTGCGCAGCGGGTTGTCGGCATCGTCCGGCTTCGGCGGCTGCTTCGCCAGGAACTGCGCCATCACCCCCAGCAGGACGACATAGGTGGTGCCGGTGCGGCGCACCGTCGGCCAGAAGGTCTCGGTATTGAAGCTCTCGACGATGCTGATCGAGCCGCCCTTGGCCAGCATGATATGCGCCGGCAGGGTGCCGCCGACATGGAACAGCGGCAGGTTCGCCATGTAGCGGTCGTCACCGGTCAGGTTCGGCAGCACCGCCCCGGTGGTGTAGAGGTGCAGGTAGGACGACATCACCCCCTTCGACGGCCCCGTCGTGCCGGAGGTGTAGATGATCGACTGGGTGTCCCAGGGCATCACCGGCCGCTCCAGCGGCGCAAGCTCCCCCTCCTTCGGATCGAGGACATCGGCGCCCAGGACCTCCAGGTCGCCGCAGGCCTCCAGCCTGCCCGACAGGCAGACCAGGGTGCGCAGCTTCGCGCGGTCGACCTCCGCCAGGCGCGGTGCCAGGTCGGCATGGGCGACGATCAGGCTGGCGTCGGAATTCTCGATCACATGGGCCAGCAGGCCGCCGCGATAGGCGATGTTGATCGGCACATAGACCGCGCCCAGATAGTTCAGCGCGAACCAGACCCGCAGCGCGTCGGGGCCGTTCGGCAGCCAGCTGACCACATGGTCGCCCTGCCGCACACCAAGCCGCTGCAGGCCCAGGGCGGTGCGCCGCACCCGCTCGCGCAGTTCGGCATAGGTCCATTCGGCACCGTCGGGAAAGACGGCATAGACCTTGTCCGGCTGCGCCGCCGCCCAGCGGTCGATCAGCCGGCCGGTGACGCAGTCCTCGGGGGCTGCGATGCGCGGGTCGATATGCGGTTCCGTCATGGCGTTGCTCCCTCCCGTTCTTGCCCGTGCCTGTCGGACAGCATCTACCAGGCGTCGATCCAGGCGTGCTTCTTGCCGTCCCGCCGCGGCCCTTCCGGCACCTGGTCGATGGAGCCCATGATCCAGGCGCGGGTGTCGGCGGGGTCGATCACCTCGTCGATCTCGAACAGGGAGGCCGCGCTCAGCGCCTTGCCCTTGCCGTACATCTCGTCGACCAGGCGCTGATACTCCGCCTCCCGCGCCTCCGGATCGGCGATCGCCGCCAGCCGGTCGCGGAAGCCCAGGCGCACGGCGCCCTCCAGCCCCATGCCGCCGAACTCGCCGGTCGGCCAGGAGACCAGGAACAAGGGCTTGTGGAAGCCGCCGCCGGCCATGCCCTGGGCGCCCAGGCCATAGCCCTTGCGCAGCACGACGGTGAAGAACGGCACGGTCATGTTGGCGCCGACCAGGAACAGGCGGCAGCAATGGCGCACCAGGCCAGTCTTCTCCGCCTCCGGCCCGACCATGTTGCCCGGCGTGTCGCACAGGAACATCACCGGGATGTCGTGCGCGTCGCAGAGCTGCATGAAGCGCGCCGCCTTGTCGGCGGCCGGCGTGTCGATGGCGCCGCCCAGATGCTGCGGGTTGTTGGCGACCACCCCCAGCGGGCGGCCCTCGACCCGGATCAGGCAGGTGATCATGCCGACGCCATAGGCGCGGCGCAGTTCCAGAACGGAGCCGGTATCCGCCATCAGGTCGATCGCGTCACGCACCTCGTAGGTGCGGCGCCGGTTCTCCGGCACCACATGGCGCAGCAGCCGCTGGTCGGCGCACTCCCAGTCCGCCACCGTCCCCTGGAAATAGGACAGGTACTGCTTCGCCACGGCCACGGCCTCCGCCTCGTCGGCCACCGCGATGTCGACCACGCCGTTGGGAACCTGGACGGACATCGGCCCGACCTCTTCCGGCTTGAAGACACCCAGGCCGCCGCCCTCGATCATGGCCGGGCCGCCCATGCCGATGTTCGAATTCTCGGTGGCGATGATGACGTCGCAGCAGCCCAGGATGGCGGCATTGCCGGCGAAGCAGCGGCCGGAATTGATGCCGACCAGCGGCACCAGCCCGCTCAGCCCTGCCAGGTTGTGGAAGGTCGGCGTGTGCAGGCCGCCGGCGGTGATCACGTCGGTATCGCCGGGCCGGCCGCCGCCGCCCTCGGTGAAGAACAGCAGCGGCAGGCGCCGCCGGCGCACCACGTCCAGCAGCCGGTCGGTCTTCTCGTGGTTCTTCATCCCCTGGGTGCCGGCCAGGACGGTATAGTCGTAGGACATCACCGCGGCACGGCCGCGCTCGCCGGGAAACAGGTCGCCGTTCACCGTCGCCACGCCGGCCACCAGGCCATCGGCCGGCGTGCGGTCGATCAGTTCCTCGATCGTGTTGCGCGACTGCCGCGCGGCCAGCACCAGGGAGCCGTATTCCAGGAAGCTGCCGGGATCGACCAGGTCGGCGATATTCTCCCGCGCGGTGCGCTGGCCGGTCTTGCGCCGGCGCGCCACCGCCGCCGGCCGCGCCGCGTCCCGGGTCTTCGCGATCCGCGCCAGGGCTTCCGCCAGGTCCGGGCGGATATGGTCGGGATCGACATCCTCTTCCGCTGCCGCACCGTCGGCGGCGACGTCGCCCGGCAGGACGAAGGCCAGCGCGCCGCCCTCCGCCACCGTGTCGCCGATCGCCGCCGCCAGCGAGTGGATGCGGCCGGCGGTGTCCGCCGCGACCACATGCTCCATCTTCATCGCTTCCAGCACGACCACCGGCTGGCCGGCGCGAACCTCGTCGCCCTCCGCCACCAGCAGGCCGGACACTGTGCCAAGCAATGGCGCGGCCAGCGCCACCGTGCCCTCCGGTGCGGCCTGGGCGACTGCGCCTTCAGCCGCCGCGCCCCCCGCCGCCGCGGCATAGCGCACGGGATGGCCGTCGCCGGCGGCGGCCAGTTCGGCGGCATGGGCCTGCAGGAAACCGGTATCGACATCGTTGGCGACGAAGTCCGGATGGCGCAGCAGGTTCTGCAGCACCGGGATGTTGGTCGCCACCCCTTCGATGCGGAACTCGCACAGCGCGCGGTAGGTCCGCGCGACCGCATCCGCATAATCGCCGGGCGCATGGCCGATCAGCTTCGCCAGCAGCGAATCGTAGTTCGGGCTGGCGCGAAAGCCGGCATGGCCGCAGGTATCGACCCGCACGCCCGGGCCGAAGGGGATCTCGAAGGCGGACAGGGTGCCGCCGGCCGGCTTCACCTCGCCCTTGCCATCCATGCTCTCGGCATTGATGCGCAGCTGGATGGCATGGCCGCGCGGCGGCTCCGGCTCCCGGTCCAGGCCCAGATCGGCAAGCGAAGCGCCGCCGGCGATGCGCAGCTGCAGTTTCACCAGGTCCAGCCCGGTGACCTGCTCGGTCACCGTATGCTCCACCTGCAGGCGGGGATTGGCCTCGATGAAGGCGAAGGCGCCGTCGACACCTTCCGCGTCGCGGTCGACCAGGAACTCGAAGGTGCCCAGGTTGCGATAGGACGCATGCCCGGCCAGCCGGCAGGCGGCGTCGATCAGGCGCTGCCGCAGCGCCGGGTCCAGGCCCGGTGCCGGCGCGATCTCGACGACCTTCTGATTGCGGCGCTGGATGGTGCATTCGCGCTCCCACAGATGCGCCACCGCGCCGCTGCCGTCGCCGACCACCTGCACCTCGATATGGCGGGCGCTGCGGATCAGCCGCTCGACATACAGGTCGCCGCGGCCGAAGGCGCCTTCCGCCTCTGCCCGGCAGCGGTCAAAGGCGTCGGCCAGCGCCGCCGGGTCGGTGACCGCGCGCATGCCGCGGCCGCCGCCGCCGGCCAGCGCCTTCACCATCACCGCCCCGCCCGGCCCCAGGCTTTCCAGGAACGTAGCCGCCTCTTCCAGACTGGTGGCGCCGCCGGTGCCGGGCAGCAGCGGAACCCCGGCCTCCGCCGCCAGGCCGCGCGCCGCCGCCTTGTCGCCGAACAGGTCCAGGCTTTCCGGCGACGGGCCGACGAAGGTCAGGCCGGCATCGATACAGGCGCGGGCAAAGCCGGCATTCTCGCTGAGGAAGCCATAGCCGGGATGCACGGCGTCGCAATCGGCTTCCTGCGCCAGGGACACCAGCCGCGCGGCATCCAGATAGGCGCGCACGCCGGCCACCCCGATCGCCACCGCGCGGTCCGCCTTGCGCAGATGCAGCGCGCCGGCATCGTCCTCGGCAAAGACGGCGATCGTCTCGATCCCCAGTTCCGCGGCCGCATGGGCGATGCGGATCGCGATCTCGCCGCGATTGGCGATCAGCAGCCGTCGCGGCAGACCGCCGGTTGCGTTCTGCGTCGTCACGTTGGGGGCAACCCCGCTCATTCCGTCCTCCGCTGGCTTCATTCCATCAGGCCCGGCAGCCAGGTGATGATCCCGGGCACCGCGATCAGCAATGCGACCACCACCGCGTCCGCGGCCAGGAACCAGAGAATGCCCCGGAAGATCGTGGTCAGGCTGGCCATATTGCCGACCACGCCCTTGATGACGAAGACGTTGAGGCCGATCGGCGGGGTGATCATGCCGATCTCCAGGAACTTCACCAGGAAGACGCCGAACCAGATCAGGTCGATGCCGCTCTGGTCCAGCACGGGCAACAACACCGGCAGGGTCAGCAGCATCGCCCCGATCGGGTCCAGGAACATGCCGAGCAGCAGGTAGAGGGCGGAGATGCCCAGCAGCAGCAGCAGCGGGTCGGCCTGCAGGCCCACCACGCTGTCGGCGATCAGCTCGCCCGACCCGGACAGCGCCAGGAAGCGGGTCAGCATGTTGGCGCCGACCGCGATCACGAACAGCGCGCCGGTGGTGGTCAGGCTCTCCACCACCGCCTCCCAGAAGCCGGACCAGCTGAGCGCCCGCTTCGCCAGCGCGATCACGATGGAGGCGAAGGCGCCCACCGCGCCGGCTTCGGTTGCGGTGAACAGGCCGACGAACATGCCGCCGATCACCACCACCAGCAGTGCCAGGATCGGCCAGGTCTCCCGCAGATGCTCCAGCCGCTCCGACAGCGGCGGGGTGACCGGCTCGCGCGGCGCCAGCGCCGGGTTCAGGGAGGCGCGCGCCCAGATCAGCGCGATGTACAGCAGTGCGGTCAGCGCGCCGGCGCCGATGCCGCCGATGAACAGCTTGCTGATCGGCACCTCGGCGAAGACGCCGAACAGGATCAGGAGGATGCTGGGCGGGATCAGCGCGCCCAGGGTGCCGGCGGCGGCGATGGTGCCGGTGGCGAGCGCGGGGTCGTAGCGCTTCGCCACCATTTCCGGCACCGCGATGCGGCCCATCGCGGCGGCGCAGGCGACGGAGGAGCCGGTGACAGCGGCAAAGCCGGCAGAGCCCAGGACGGAGGCGATGGCCAGCCCGCCCGGCAGCCGCGCCAGCCAGGACCGGCAGGCGGCGAACAGCCCCTTGGTCAGCCCGGCGTGGTAGCAGACATAGCCCATCAGCAGGAACATCGGCACCGAGGACAGGGTCCATTTCGCCGCGAACTCGTAAGGCACGGCGGACAGGATGCCCCAGGCCGGCCGCGGGCCGATCAGCACCCAGATGCCGGCGAAGGAGACGGTGATCAGGGTGATGCCGATCGGCACCCGGGCCAGCAGCATGAGCACCAGGACGCCGAGGCCCAGCAGGCCGATGACCTCGTTTTCCATCGTTCAGCGTCCCGCGCGTCCGTTGCCCGGCATCTGATCGGCGGGCTTCTGATCGACGGACATCTGGTCGTCGAGCGGCACCTCGCCCAGGCCGCCGGCCAGGCCGGTCACCGTGCCGGCGAAGCGGTAGAACAGCACCAGCGCCAGCAGGCCGAAGCCGACCGGCAGCACGAAATAGGTCGGCCAGATCGGCATCACGATGCTCTGCTCGACGATGAAGGTGCCGGCGCGGGCACGCTTCATCGCCTCGAACCACAGTTCCCAGGCGATGCTGGCGGCGACGATGCCGGCGAACAGGCAGACCGTGCCGCCGACCCAGCGCTGCCAGCGGGCCGAGAGGTAGCGGAACAGGATCTCCACCGAGATGTGGCGGGCCAGCTTCTCGGTCAGCGCCAGCGGCAGGTAGGCGGCGATGACCATGTAGTAGTTGGCCACGAAGATAGAGGTCAGCGGCAGCGGCCAGGACAGCAGGTTCTTCAGCAGAACGTCGGCGACGATCTGCAGCATCATCAGGATCACCGCGACCGCCCCCACCATGGTGGAGGCGGTCACGGCCCAGGACAGAATCCGGCCCAGGAGGTTCATGACGTGTTGCCCGTCGCCCGCTGTTGCCGGCCGCCTGCCGGCGTCAGTCCAGGCTCGCCGGATCGACCTTGCTGAAGATCTCCTGGTTGTAGAGGTCGCCCACCGCCTTCGGGTCGCTCTTGTCGATGCCGGCGGCGAGCTTCTCCCACTTCGCCACCAGAGACAGCATGCGCGCCACCTGATCTTCGGCATCCGCGATCTGGTACTTGTCGCGGTTCAGCGCGGCGACGGTCTCCAGGTCCTGCTTGCGGAACGCGGCGGAAGCCTCGGCGACCTCCGGCGAGGGCTGCACCAGCTCCACGCCGACCAGGGACGGGTCCTTCAGGTAGCGCTGGTTCTCGGCGAGATATTCCACCGTGGTGAAGCCGTGCGCGTCGCCGGCGGCGAGCAGGAACTGCTTCTTCTGCTCCGGCGTCAGGTCCTCCCAGACGTCGCGGTTCAGGTTGAACAGGGAATTGCCGATATAGAGGCCGATCGGTGCGTCCAGCACATAGTCGGTCACCTCGCCGATCGACAGGCTCTTCAGCACGTCCATGGTGTGGGTATTGCCGTCCAGCTGCCCCTGGCTGATCGACTCGTAGACGTCATTGGCGGAGACCACGACCGGGGTCGCGCCCATCGTCTCCACCCAGCGGCCGAACGGGCCGAAGCCGCGGAACTTCTTCGCCTTGAAGTCGTCCAGGGTGGCGACCTTCGGCTTCGACATCAGGTAGTACGGCCCGATCGAGGTAAGCCCCAGGAAGACCTGGTTCTGGTTGGCATATTCCTTCAGGCAGGCGGCGCAGGAGAACATGAACTCGTTCGCGGCGCCGGTCATCACGACCGGATCGGTGGAGGCGGTCGCCATGTCCACCACCAGGTTGGAGTTCGGGAACTCCGCCCGGTTGTAGGCGGGCACCACGAAGGCCACGTCGGCGATGCCGTCGCGCACGCCGGTCATCGCCTCTGCGAAGTTCAGCAGGCTGTTGGGGAAAACCTTGCCGGTATAGGCGCCGTCGGTGTTCGCCGCGACATTGTCGGCGAATTTCTGCATGCCGCGCACCAGGCCGTTGTCGCCCGTCAGGCCGATCGCGATGCGCAGTTCCTCGGCCTGGGCCGGCACGGCCGCCGCCACGCCCCCGATCGCCGCCAGGCAGGCGGCCGCAATGGTCCCACGCACACTCTTCCTGTGCCAGATCTTCATGGCGCTTCCTCCGCTTTTGTCGTTCTGGCCGCAGGCTATCGCGATTACTGGTCAACCAGCAAGTAAATTGCGGGCAGCCGGCGCCCGCTACAGCGCGTGCGCCCGCTGGAAGGCGGGCCGCTCGGCCAGGCGGTCGTACCAGCGGCGGATCGCCGGGGTGAAGGCCTCCTCGATGCCCAGTTCGGCCGACAGGACCAGGCAGTAGCCGATGCAGATATCGGCCATGGTGAAGCGGCCGGCGCAGAGCCAGTCGCGGTCGGCCAGCGCGGCCTCAACGGCGCGCAGGCGACCCAGATACCAGAGGCGGTAATCCTCCGCGACCTGCGGGCTGCGGCGCTCCTCCGGCTCCAGCCGGCTGTAGCGCAGCACCAGGGTCTGCGGGAATGTCAGGGTCGCATCGGAGCGGTGCAGCCAGTTCAGCCACGGCCCGTAGTCCGGCTCGTCCGGACGCACCGCCAGCTCCGTCGGACCGTGGCGCTCCGCCAGGTACTGGCAGCAGGCGGCGGATTCGGTGAGCATGACGTCGCCGTCGATCAGCGCCGGCACGGTGCCCAGCGGATTGACCTCCTTGTAGTCCTTGTGGAACACCCGCGGCGGGAACTGCAGGGTCACCAGTTCGTAGGCCAGCCCCATCTCCTCCAGCGCCCAGAGTGGCCGCATGGAACGGGCACGGTGGCAGTGATACAGCTTGATCATCCTGGCGGCTCCCCCATTCGACGTTATTGCCCGTCAACGACATTGCCAGTCGGCGGCGCGGCGGCCGGGATCATTGCGGCCGCCGCCGCCGGAGGCAACCACCGGAAGGAATGCCGCCATGCTGTACGGCGAAGAGCATCGGGAACTGCAGCGCTCCCTGATCAGGTTCATCGACACCGAGGTCAATCCCCATGTCGACGACTGGGAGGAGGCGGGCATCTTCCCCGGCCACGAACTGTTCGGGAAACTGGGCAGGCTGGGCTTCCTCGGGGTCTGCAAGCCGGTGGAGTATGGCGGCCAGGGCCTGGACTATTCCTACGGCCTGGCGATGGCGGAAGCGCTGGGACATATCCGCTGCGGCGGCGTGCCGATGGCGATCGGCGTGCAGACCGACATGGCGACCCCGGCGCTGGCCCGCTTCGGCTCCGACGCGCTGCGGAAGGAATTCCTCGCGCCCTCGATCTCCGGCGAATATGTCGCCTGCCTCGGCGTGTCGGAGGTCGGCGCCGGCTCCGACGTCGCCTCGGTGAAGACCACCGCCCGCAAGGATGGCGACGACTATGTCATCAACGGCGGCAAGATGTGGACGACCAACGGCACCCAGGCCGACTGGATCTGCCTTCTGGCCGGCACCGGCGGCGACGATATCCACCGCAACAAGAGCCTGATCTGCGTGCCGATGAACACGCCCGGCGTAACCGTCGCACGCAAGCTGGACAAGGTCGGCATGCGGTCCTCCGACACCGCGCAGATCCATTTCGAGGATGTCCGCGTGCCGCAGCGCAACCGCATCGGCGAGGAGGGCATGGGCTTCACCTACCAGATGCTGCAGTTCCAGGAGGAACGGCTCTGGGGCGCGGTGGCGAAGCTGCTGCCGATGGAACGCGCGATCCAGCAGTGCATCGACTATACCGGCGACCGGATCGCCTTCGGCAAACCGATCCTGCACAACCAGGTCGTCCATTTCCGGCTGGCGGAGCTGAAGACCGAGGTCGAGCTGCTGCGCTCGCTGATCTACCGTGCGGTGGAGGAATATGTCGCCGGCAGCGACGTGACCGAGCTCGCCTCGATGGCGAAGCTGAAGGCCGGCAGGCTGGGCCGCGAGGTTGCCGATGCCTGCCTGCAATACTATGGCGGCATGGGCTACATGAACGAGACGCCGATCTCCCGCTTCTGGCGGGACAGCCGCCTCACGTCGATCGGCGGCGGCGCGGACGAGGTGATGCTGACCATCATCTGCAAGCTGATGGGCACCTTGCCCGGCCGCAAGAGCAACCGCGGCGGTACCACGGGGGAAGGCTGAGGACGGCCGGCCGGGTCGCGTCCGGCGACCCGGCCGCACCGCGTTCAGTTGATCGGCGCAAGCAGATCCGGTGCGGTGACCAGCTGCCGGACACCGTGGGAATGATCCTCCTCGAAGACATTCCCATCCTTCGCCCACTTATACAGGGACGTCACGTCGACCTTCGTGCATTGCGGTCGCACGCTCCAGGTGACCTGCAGCGGCGAGCATTTCGCCTCCGTGAAGCTGGGGCCGGTGGTGGAGCCGGCGAAGACCACCGGCTCGCCTGTACCGGCTGGCAGCGCCTTCGCCTGATGCAGGCCGTTCACCACCGTGCCGGCATAGGCGAAATCCGCGAAATCCGCCGCCTTGGGATCGTTCACCACCAGGAAGACCTGTGCCTCGACCCGCAACTGGGGGTTCGCGCAGGCCTCGCTGAGGCAGGAGCCCAGCCCCTTTCCGGGTTTCACGTCGCAGGACGTGTGCACCCAATGCACCTCGATCGTGTCGCCCGGCTTTATCCCGTGGAACGCCCCGTGGCCATCCGCCGGGTCCTTCAGCTCGGCCTCCGTCAGGCTGGCGGTCTCGTTGCACTTGAAGCCGCCATGCTCGCCTGTACCGGCGGAGACCGTGTAGCCCGGCCCCTTATGCTCGGCGTTGGTGTGGGTGTGGATGTTGCAGAGGTTCATCTCGCTCGCAGGCGGCGCGAGGGTGAAGACCCTCGGATTGCTGCCGCTCTTCATCGAAATATCGCGTGGCGTCTGCGGGCCGTAGCCCTGGCAGATGTCCGCAGCCTTCGCGGGCCCGGCAAGCGACATGGCCGCCGTCGCGAATGCCGCACAGATCAGTCCTCCGGTGGTTTTCATGCAGGGATCTCCTTCCAGGCAAGCCGGGACGCAGGTGCCGACCGGCAAGGCCTATTGGGACCGGAAAGCATGAAATGATGGTTACCACGGACCGGGCGGGTTTGGTGCCCCCGCCATCCGGGCTCAGCCGCCTCGGCCGATGCTCAGGGCGCCGTGACGGAGGGCCCAGTGCAGGGCCCGCAGCATCAGGTCCCAGTGCTGCGGCCGCCCGGCGAAATAGCCAGTAAACAGCTCTGCGTCGGACTGCAGGTCCAGCACCAGCGAGGGCGTGGCGGCCAACCGGTGGTAGACATCCGCATTGCCCGGCGCCTTGACCGCCGCCAGCAGCCGGTCGCGGACCGCCGCCATCGCGGTCCCGTCGCTGCCCGTTCTGCGGGAATAACTGGCTGCGTCGACCGTCATGACCGACAGCCGCTCCGGCACCACGGCGATACCGTAGCGGCAGGACAGGGTCAGCGCGACCTGGAAATCGGCGAGCGGGCCCAATGCCGGGTCGAAGCCGCCGATCTGCCGCAAGGCGTCGCAGCGGGCGGTCCAGGCTGTGCCGAAGGACAGGCGCCGGCAGGACAACAGGCCGGCCAGGTCCGACGGCGCGATGAAGGACGGCAGGCTTGCTGTACGGCCGCCGCCATGCGCCATCGCGCCGATCCGGCCGGTGGCCAGCTCCTGCGGCACGGTCACGCCGGTCTCGCCCATCACCACGGCAGCCTGCGGCCAGGCCGCGGCGGCGTCCGAGAGGCGTGCTGCCGCGGCCGGCAGAAGCAGGTCGTCGGCGGCGGCACAGACGAGGTAGCCCGTATCGACCCGGTCCAGCACCCGCATGATGGCGGCCACCACGCCAACCGATTCAGGGTTGCGGAAGACCTGAACCTGCGGCCTCCCCGCCGCGAAGCGGCAGAGATGGTCGTGGGTCGCATCCGTCGAGCCGTCGTCGATCAGGAGCACCTGGTCGAAGGGACGCTCCTGCCGGGCAATCCCCTCCAGCGCGCGGTCCACCATATGAGCGTGGTTCCGCACGCTCATGCACAGGGCGATTCCGGCATCACCCGGCGGCGGCAGCGGCGGCGCATCCGCGACCGCGTCGCGCTCCGGCATGACCCATTCCGGCATGTCGTCAGGCAGGCAGCGATGCTGCGCCAGCGCCGCCTGCAGCGGCGGCAGGACCTGCGCCGGCGTGAAGTCCTGCATCAGGCGCGCCGCAGCGAGCACCAGATCCGCACCTTGTTCCGGCGCGCCGCCGCCCGAGCCGAGAGCGGCCGCGCGCGCCGCCAGGTCGTCCGTCTCGGCGGCCAGCTGCGGCAGCACCGGCGCCGGCCGCACCGAAGTGGCGGATCCCGCCCCCGCCAGGTGCAGCAGGATCCCCGGTCCGGCAACGGGCCGCCGGTCGCGGCAGAGCAGGAGGTCTCCGGGCTGTGGTGCGTCGGCAGCGGCCGAGGCCGCCAGCGGCACCCAGAGAAGGAGGTCTTCCGCCCGGCCCGATGCCGCAGCCCGGGCTGCGGGCGGCGCGGGCACGCCTGTCCCGATCAGCCAGCCCCCCAGCCAGCGATAGTGCGGGCCCAGTAGCCGCTCCAGCAGCTGGAACATGCCGGGCGCCGGCAGGACATCCAGCAGCTCCTCCCCGGGATGGGTGGCCGCGTAGGCCCCGGCCTCGACATCGGCCGCGCCGACCGCAATCCGTGCAAAGCGTGCCACGCGCGCCTGCGGAATGGCCCCGCGCAGCCGCGCACATCCTGTCCGCCGCAGGGCCGACTGCAGGTCCTCCGCCTGATCGGCGAGGACCGGGTCCGGCTGGCCGGCATCCGCCATGGGCGGGTCTTTCCCCGGCACCGTCGGGCGCCTGCGGGCGGGAGGGCGGGTGCCTCAGCTCTCGACCACCGCCACCACCTGGTCTTCTGTCACCGCATCGCCTTCGACGACCTTGATCTCCTTCACGGTGCCGTCCTCCGGCGCGACGACCGGGATCTCCATCTTCATGGATTCCAGGATCATGATCTCGTCATCGGCCGCCACCTTGTCGCCGGGCCTGGCCACGATCTTCCACACCTTGCCCGTCACTTCCGTCTTCACGTCGATGGCCGCCATCTCGCTCCCCTGGGGTTGTCCTGAATCGGCCGCAGTCTTGCAGCATGGCGGACACGAGGGAAGGCGGGATATGCCCTACCGGTTCGCATCGAGCCAGAGTTTCAGCCGGTCGAGCAGCCGGAAGCAGAGCTCCAGTTCGTCCTGGCTCCAATCCGCGAAGGGGGCAGCCAGCGCCTCTCCCAGAACCCCGACGGCGGCATGATGGGCCGTCCGGCCCGCCTCGCTCATGTGCAGCAGGCGGGAGCGCCCGTCCTCGGGATTGGGGACGGACCAGAGGAAGCCGCGCTCCTCCAGCTTCTGCAGGGTCTTGGTGATGCCGGGCTGCGGCTGCTGCATCGCCCGCGCCACGGCGCCGACGGTCAGCCCCGCCTCGCCGCGCCAGCTGAAATGGTTCAGCAGGGCGAACTGCGGCAGGGTCAGGTCCAGCGGCGCCAGCAGCGCATTGGCGCGCGTGCCGGCGAGCTGGTCGATGATGCCGATCCAGTTGACGATCCGGAAGCGAAGGTCGGCCGCCGCCGGCTGCCCCGAACCGTCCGCCGCCGCCTGGCCGCCGTCTTCGCTCACCCCTGCCTCACGATCGCCTCCACGCCGCGCCGCGGCGCCGGATCGGCAGCCTTGGCATAGCCCAGACGATACAGCATCTGCACGTTCTGTCCCGGCGCCACCCCCAGACGGGCCCGGAAACGGTCCTGCAGGGCCGCCATTTCGGGATATTCCTGCAGCACCTGGCTGACCGGATGGATCGCCACCCCCAGGGCGGCCGCGGTCAGGTCCGCCCGCATGTACAGGCGCCCGGCCGCCAGCTGCGCCAGCCGGTCGCTGCCCGTCGTTGTCAGCCAGCCGAAGGCATTGGTCCCGGCGACCCAGCCGCGGGCATAGTCGACGCCGCCGTCCCAGGCCATGGTGCCGGGGGTCATTGCCTTCTCGCGGGTCATCAGGCCCAGCCGCTTCATCCACCAGAACATCGGGCCGTGCAGGTCGATTCCGTCGCGATGGGCGTCGATCTCCGCGGCGCCGATGCGCAGCAGGTCGATGCTCTCCCGGTGGGTGCGGGGGGTGTGCATCTCGATATCCACCGCGCTGCCGGTGATGTCACGCAGCTCGGCCACCGTCATCGCATCGGCCGCCAGGTGCAGGCCGCATCCCGCCGCCGCCATCGCCGGCGACAGCGGCAGCCCCGTCAGCGCGGCCTGATGCGCGGCCTCCAATGGCCTGGCGGTATCGAACGGCGTCTTGGTCGAACGGCGGCGCAGGACATGCGCGAACAGCGGGTCGCGGACCACCGACGGATCGGCGACAAAGCGGATCCGGGCGACCGGGCGGTCGTCGACGCTGTCGGCGGCGAACGGCCCGTCCGGGAAGGGCGTGATCTCCAGGCGGCAGCCCGCCTCCCGCGCCGCGATGTCGAGCAGTTCCAGGAAAGTGCCATGGCCGATGACGATCTGCCGGTTCGGCGGATCGGTCATCGGCAGCAGCCGGCTGCGGTCGACATGCAGGGTGACGATGTCCGGCTCGGACAGATCCACCAGCCAGGGCTGAATGTTGTGCGGGTTGGGCGCCAGGACCGCATAGGCCAGCGCCCGCCGCCGGACATCGCCCTCGGCCGTCGGCGCCGCCGGCGACCAGGCCGCCACGGCGCCGGCCGGCATGCCGTCGCAGCGGGCCAGCGCCAGCGCGTCCGCCCCCAGGACGATCCCGCCGCCCGCCACCCGTATGAAGTTCCGTCGCGATCGTCGCATCGCTGCCTCCGATATCAATTCCTTGGAATGTATATGTTTATTCCTTGGAATGTTTCAAGGGCAAAGGCAGAGAACAGACATCCCAGCCGATCAGGCCGGCGGCAGATCCGCAGCCTTGGACAGGAAATGGTCGGCGAAGAAGTCGACGAAGGCGCGCACCTTCGGCGCCAGCAGGCGAGCACTGGGATAGACCGCCCAGATCGCGCCCTGGTCCACCAGAGGATGATCGGTCAGCACCGGCACCAGGTCGCCGCGGCGCAGATCCTCGCCCACGTCCCAGGTCGATTTCAGCACCAGGCCCAGGCCGGCCAGGCCGGCATCGCGCAACGCGTCGCCGCTGTTGACCAGCAGCCGGCCGGAGACCTCCACCGTAAAGGGCCCGCCGGGCCGGGCGAAGCTCCAGCGCCGCATGTTCGCCATCGTGACGCATTCGTGGTCGGCCAGGTCCTCCGGCCGTTGCGGCACGCCATGCGCCGCCAGATAGGACGGCGCGGCACAGATCACCCGTGCGTTCGGCGCCAGCCGCCGCGCGATCAGGGCGCTGTCCGGCAGGTTGCCGATGCGGATCGCCACGTCGAAGCCCTGTTCCACCAGGTTCACGAAGGCATCGGAATAGTCCATGTCCAGTACCAGCCCGGGATGGCGGCGCAGGAATTCCGGCAATGCCGTCGTGATGGTGATGCGCCCGAAAAAGGCCGGCACCGCGACCCGTAGCCGGCCGCGCGGCGCCTCGGCCCCCGACACCGCCGCCCGCGCCTCATCCAGGTCATCGAGGATGCGGGTCGCATAGACCAAGAAGGCCTGCCCCTCGGCCGTCGGGGTCAGGCTGCGCGTGGTTCGGTGCATCAGGCGCACGCCCAGATCCTGTTCAAGGGCGCTGAGGCGTGCACTGGCTGTCGCCGGCGACAGGCCCAGGTCGCGCCCCGCCTGCGACAGGCTGCCGGAGCGGGCGGCCTGGACGAACAGGGCAAGATCGCGGCTCTGCATCGCTCACCTTCTTGGTTTTCCGAAAGATCCTTCCAAGACAGCAGCAATTATCAAACCAGGGCAAGAGGCGTATTTCCGTCCCGTAGCGATGGAGGACGCCATGACCCGGACATTCCTGAATGCCGATGCAGCGACCGGAGAGGCCTGCACAGGCGATCGCATGACCAAGGAAGATTACCTGCGGGCGGCGCACCGCCTGCGGGCGGAAGCGGCGGCGGAGCTGTGGCAGGGCCTGTGGACGGCCCTGCGGCTTCGACGCCCCCGCGCGCGGACCACAGGTCGGCTGCGGCCCGCGCGCCAGCTGGCCTGAGAGGCGCGGCCGGCGGAAAACTGCGCCCTGTTGCGGGCCTCAAAAGCGAAGCGGTAGGGTCGGCCCGGCTGCCAATCGCCCGGAGAAGACCATGTTGCCGATCCGCCGCCTCGCCTGTGCCGCCGCCCTGATTCTGGCCTCGGCCGCCATGCTCGCCTCTCCGCCCGGCCAGGCCGCCGGAGAGATCGCCCGCGTCAGCCCCGGCACCGACGAGATCGCGCCGGGTCCGGCGCCGGCAGCCGCTGCCGATACCGGCATCACGATTTTTCCCGCCCGCACCGTGGTGACCCAGAACCCGGTCATGCCGACCGCCCGGGCCGTCGCCGTCCGGGACGGCCGGGTGCTGGGCACCGGCACGGTGGAAGAGCTGGAGAAATGGGGCAGCGATGCGGTGCCGGTGACGATCGACGACAGCTTCGCCGATGCGGTCCTGGTTCCCGGCTTCATCGAGGCCCATATGCATGCCCTGTTCACCGGCCTGCTGTGGCAGGGCGTCTATATCGGCCGCTTCGACCGGGTGGCGCCCGACGGGACCCTGGTGAAGGGACTGGAAAGCAAGCAGGCGGTGCTGGACCGGCTGGCCAAGGCCGCCGCCGCCATGCCCGACGACGGCAGCTGGCTGTTCGCCTGGGGCTACCAGCCGGAATTCTACGGCGATGCGCCGCTGACCAAGGCCGACCTGGACCCGATCTCCAAGGGCCATCCGATGTTCATCGAGAACCTGTCGATGCACATCTACTACGTGAATTCGCCCGCCCTGAAGGCGGCCGGCGTCACCGGCGATACCGATATCGAGGGGATCGTGAAGGAGGACGGCGAGCCGACCGGCGAGCTGGAGGAGATCAAGGCCGTCCTCGCCTTCCTGCCGAGCCTGCCGCCGATCAGCGCGGAGGTGATGGAGAAGTCGGTGCGCGATATCGGGCGCATGGCGCACCGGGTCGGCGTCACCACCTTCACCGACATGAACTTCGGCACCGTGCCGGGCGCCTACAAGGCCTACAAGGCTGCGGCCGACGACCCGTCATTCCCGGTCCGCACGGTCCTGCATCCGGTGATCCAGATCTTCGAGGAGGGCCCGATCGCGGAGAAGGGCGGGCTCGACTATCTCGTGAAACTGCACGGGGCGGACAATGACCGCCTGGCGCTGGGCGGCGTGAAGTTCATCGTGGACGGCTCCATCCAGGGCGGCACCGGCCTGTTCCGCTGGCCCTACTACTACCGGACCTTCAAGAACGGCGTCGCGAACCTGTCACAGGCGGAGCTGACGAAAGGCGTCACCGAGGTCAACCGGCGCGGCCTGCAGGCGGTGATCCACACCAATGCCGACCAGGCGACGGAGATGGCACTGAACGCCATCGAGGCGGCGCAGAAGGCGCATCCGATGCCGGATCCGCGGCACCGGCTGGAGCACAACCAGTTCCCGTCGCAGGCACAGCTGCGGCGGATGCAGGCGCTGGGGGTCGGCACCAATCTGTTCACCAACCACATCTACTATTGGGGCGACCTGCACTACGACCTCCTGGTCGGCCCGGACCGTGCCGAACGGATGGACCCGGCCGGCTCCGCGGCGCGGCTGGGCATCCCGTTCAGCATCCATTCCGATGCCTCCGTCACCCCGCTGGACCCGCTTCATGCGATGTGGGTCGCCACGACCCGGGAGACGATGTCCGGCCGGGTGCTGGGCGCCGGCGAGCGGCTGACCGTGCCGCAGGCGCTCTACGCCGTCACCATGGGGGCGGCCGAACTGATGAAGCAGGACGGTGAGAAGGGCTCGATCGAGACCGGCAAGCTCGCCGACTTCACCGCCCTGGACCGCAACCCGCTGGAGGTGACGGACCCGGCGGAGCTGAAGGAGATCAAGGTGCTGGGCACCGTGGTCGGCGGCGTGCCCTTCCCGGCGGAAACGGCGAAGTAATGGCGGCGGGTGCCATTGTCACGTTGTCATCGCGGCTGACGGATCACCGGACAATGGTCATCCCCCACTGCGTCACACGCGGACTTGTTCCGCGTGTCCATGGCGCCGCGCCTCAATAGCATCCTGCCAATATTGAGCCCGGCGGCACCATGGACCGCCGCAACAAGCGCGGCGGTGACGAAGGTGGGGCAGATCCTCTGCCTGTCGCCCTGCCCCGGCCCGGGCCGGCGCCTACATCGCCTTCCAGTCGCCCGCCTGCTCGAAGGCATAGGCGGCGCGGTAGATCGTCGGCTCCTGCCAGGCATTGGCAGTCAGCATCAGGCCGACCGGCAGGCCGTCGACCATGCCGCAGGGCAGGCTCATCGACGGCAGGCCGGTATAGTTGTAGGGCGAGGTGTTGGGCAGCGGGTCCCAGCTGTGGGCCAGCCAGTCCTCCCAGCTGCCCGTCGGCTCGGCATGCTTCTGCGCGGTCATCGGCACCGTCGGCATCGCCAGCAGGTCATAGCGGCCGAAGACCTCGTCGTAGATCGCCCGCGCCTTGCGGCGCAGGTTGATGCCCTTGCCGTAGAGCCGCCCCTTCGAGACCTTCATCAGGTAGCTGCCGTACAGCAGGAAGGCGGTGACGTTGACCGGGAACTCGTTCGCGCGGTCCTTCCAGGACGCGGCGCGGGTGAGGTAGCCGGGCGGATAGAGCTGGTTCAGGCCGAAGGAGACGCCGCCGCCGTAGAACATCTGCCGCGCCATGCCCTCCGCCAGCATCGGCATGTACCAGGAGCCGATCTGGGCGTGCAGCGGCACGGAGATCTCCTCCACCTCCGCACCCAGGGCGGCCAGCTTCTCCGCCGCTGCCTTCACCTTGGCGTCGACCGCCGCCTCGGACTGCCGCAGGCCGAAGCCCTCCTTCACGACACCGATCCGCATCCCCTTGATGCCGGCGTCCAGCCCCTGGGTATAGGCATGGGTCTGCACGCCGACCTGGCGGCCATCCATGCCGTCGGGACCGGCGAGCACCTCCAGCAGCAGGGCATTGTCGGCGACCGAATTCGTCATCGGCCCGGTATGGTCGATCGTCGCCTCCATGCCCAGGATGCCGGAATAGGGCACCAGGCCGTGGGTCGGCTTCATGCCGTAGACACCGCAGAATGCCGCCGGCATGCGGATCGAGCCGGCCTGGTCGCCGCCGATCGACATGTCGACTTCGCCGGCGGCGACCAGCGCCGCCGAACCTGAGGAAGAGCCGCCCGCGGTGTGACCGATCCTGTGCGGGTTGTGGCAGGGGCCGGTGGCGTTGGTCTGGCTGCCCGAGGACAGGCAGAAGAATTCGCAATGCGCCTTGCCGGTGATCTCCGCGCCCTCGTCCAGCATCCGGGTGACGATGGTGGCGTCGATCTCCGGCGTGAAGCCCTCCAGCATCGAGGCGCCGTTCATCATCGGCACGCCGGCCAGCATCACATTGTCCTTCAGCGCCACCGTCTTGCCGGCCAGCCGGCCGCCCGGCGCGCCCTTCACCGAGGTCTTGTAGTACCAGGCGTTGTAGCGGTTCTCCTCGCCCTCCGGCCGGTAGCCCGGCGTGCGCGGATACGTCACCTCCGGCAGGTAGTCGGGGACCGTCAGCATTTCCCCCGCCATGTCGAAAAACGGGAACAGGTTGTCGCGGAAGCGGGCGGCATCGGCCTCGGAGATGTCGAGGCCGCCGAGAGCCCCGGCTTCCTGGAGATCGGAAACCGTCGGCATGGGGAAGCTGGAGGATCGGGGCATGGCGGACTCTTCCTGCAGGGGGCGTCGGGTGAAGGGGGGCGGGCGCCCGGCCGGTGACGACCGGGCGCCCGGCCGTGCCTACATCTGGGTCCAGTCGCCGGCCTGCTCGAAGGCATAGGCCGCGCGATAGATGGTGGGTTCGTCGTAGTGCTTGCCCACCAGCATCATGCTGATCGGCAGGCCGTCGCCCAGGCCGCAGGGGACCGCCATCGCCGGATGGTGCGTGTAGTCGAACGGAGAGGTGTTCGCCAGCATCTCGTAGGCGCGGGTGAAATACTCCGTCGGGCTGGCATCCGGCCCCGGCAGCTTGGTCGCCTTCATCGGCACCGTCGGCATCAGCAGCAGGTCGGCCCCGCCCAGCACCTTGTCATAGGCGGCGCGGACCTTGCGCGAGATGTTCACCGCCTTGCCGTAGTAGCGCAGGCCGTAATATTCCCGCATGTAGGTGCCCAGCATGGTGAGGTACTTCACCGTCGGCGCCAGCTCGTTGGCGCGCTCCCGCCAGCGGTGGTGGAAGTCCATCAGGCTGGTGACATACATGTCCTGCCGGCTGTGGCCGTAGCCGTCGCCCCACATCATCGTCTGGGTCAGCCCCTCGACGCCGATCGGCAGCCAGACCGCGCCGGCCTCGGCATGCAGCGGGATGGAGACCTCCTCGACCTGGGCCCCCATCTTCCGCAGGGTCTCCGCCGCGGCGCTGACCTTCTCGTCCACGTCCTTCTCGGAATTGGCGTGGCCGAAGCCTTCCTTCACCACCGCGATCTTCATGCCGGAGACGCCGCCGTCCAGCATGTCGCCATAGGGATGCGTCTTCACGTCGTACTGGCGCGGATCCATGCCGTCGGAGCCGGCCATCACCTCCAGCATCGCGGCATTGTCCTTGACGTTGGCGGTCATCGGCCCGGTATGGTCGATATAGATCTCGATCGGCATGATGCCGGTATAGGGCACCAGCCCGTGCGTCGGCTTCATGCCGTAGATGCCGCAATAGGCGGCCGGCATGCGGATCGATCCGCCCTGGTCGCCGCCCACCGCCAGGTCGACCTCGCCCGCCGCGACCAGGGCCGCGGAGCCGGAGGAGGAGCCGCCGGCCGAATAGCCCATCTTGCGCGGGTTATGGACATTGCCGGTGCTGTTGGTGTGGCTGCCGCCGGACAGGCAGAAGCTCTCGCAATGCGCCTTGCCCCGGATCTCGGCCCCGGCATCCAGCAGCCGGGTGATGATCGTTGCGTCCACGTCCGGCACATAGCCTTCCATGGTGGCGGAGCCGTTCATCATCGGCACGCCGGCGACCATCACATTGTCCTTCACCGCGACCGTCTTGCCGGCGAGCTTGCCGCCGGAAGCGCCCTTGATCACGGACTTCACGTACCAGGCGTTGTACTTGTTCTCCTCGCCCTCCGGCCGGTAGCCGGGCGTGCGCGGATACTTCACCTGCGGCAGGTAGTCGGGCATCCGGTCGACGATGTTGTATGCCTCGATATTGCCCTTGAAGTTCTCCCGATACTCGGCGAGTTCCTCGTCGCTGAGCGTGATCCCGCACTGCTCTGCGATCTCGCGCATCTGCTCCATGGTCGGCAATTGGACTGCCATGATGTCCCCCCTTCGGTTGAGGTGTTCCGCCCGGGCCGGCAGGCCGGCACAGCTATGGCGCCTGCGCCCGGGCCCGCGTCAGACTATATCGGTATTCAGCCGGCGCCGAACCCCACGAACTCGCCGACCATCTCCACATCGGCCAGCTGCGACGGTTCCAGGGTCTTGGTGAAGGCGCCCTTCTGGATGATCAGCACCCGGTCGGCCAGCTCGGCGATGAAGTCCAGGTTCTGCTCCACCAGCACGACGGTCAGGTCCCGCTTCTGCCGCAGCGCATGCAGGGTCTCAACGATCTCATCGATGATCGACGGCTGGATACCCTCGGTCGGCTCGTCCAGCAGCACCAGCCGCGGATTGGCGCAGAGGCAGCGCGCCAGTGCCAGCAGCTGCTGCTCGCCGCCGGACAGCGCGCCGCCGGTGCGGTCCAGCAGACGCTCCAGCCGCGGGAATTCCTGCAGGATCTGCGCGATCTCGGCCGCCTCGTCGACCTTGCGGGCCGCCATGCCCATCCGCAGATTGTCCCGCACGCTGAGGCCGGGAAAGATCTCCCGCCCCTGCGGCACGATCCCCATCCCGGCGCGGCTGCGGGCATGGGTGGACAACCGGGTGATCGCCTGCCCCTCCAGCTCGACGGTGCCGCCGGTGGCGCGGATATAGCCCATCAGGGTGCGCAGCAGGGTGGTCTTGCCCATGCCGTTATGGCCCAGGATGCCGACGAACTCGTTCTGCGCCACCTCGAAGGAGATGCCGTTCAGCACCCGCACCTGGCCATAGCCGGCCGTCAGGTCCTTCACCGAGAGCATGCTCATTGCGCGGCCTTCTTGCCCAGATAGACGTCGCGCACCATCGGATTGCGCAGGATATTGTCCATGCTGTCCTCGACCAGCACCGCGCCCTGGTGCAGCACCGTCACGGTCTTCGCGATCTGGCGGATGAACTGCATGTCATGCTCCACCACGATCAGGGTGGTGTCGCGGTTGATCTCGCGGATGATCTCCGCGGTGCGCACGGTCTCCTCCGCGGTGATGCCGGCGGCCGGCTCGTCCAGCAGGACCAGCAGCGGCTCGCCCGCCAGCACCACGGCCAGTTCCACCAGCTGGCGCTGGCCATGCGCCAGCTGGCCGGCGGCATAGCCCGCCAGGTGGCCGATCTTCACCCGCTCCATCGCGTCGCGCGCGATCCGGGTCGCCACCCGGCCGATATGGTGGCGGCGGGCGGAGAGCCAGATATTCTCCGCCACCGTCAGGCCGTCGAACAGGTTCGGCACCTGGGTCTTGATGCCGATGCCGCGGCGGGCGATCTCATGGCTGTTCATGCCGGCGATCGACCGGCCCAGGAAGGCGATCTTGCCCTCCGACGGCTCCAGCTGGCCGGTGATGCACTTGAAGAAGGTGCTCTTGCCGGCGCCGTTCGGGCCGATCACGCAGCGCAGCTCGCCCTCGCGCAGCTTGAAGTCCACATCGTTGACCGCCACCACCCCGCCGAAGCGCATGGTCAGGCCGCTGGTCTCCAGCAGCAGCTGCTCGCTCATGCCGGCCGCTCCCCGCTCTCGGCCTGCCGCGCCGCAGCGGCCGGTGCCGACGGCGCACCACCGCCGCCGCTGGCGCGGGTCTCCGGTCCCTTCAGGTGCGGCCAGTGCGGGAAGATCCAGTCCCGGATCGTCGGCACCAGGCCCTTCGGCAGGGCCAGCACGATGACGATCAGGATCGTGCCGACGATGAACTGGTTCTCCAGCTCGAAGCCGCTCATCCCCCAGTCGACGCCGCCCAGCCAGACCGCCAGGTAGTTCAGGGCGCAGCAGGCCAGGATCGGACCGATATAGCTGCCCACGCCGCCGACCATCACCCAGACCAGGCATTGCGCCGACATGATCAGGGTCAGCGCGTTGGGGTCGATGAACGCCTCGTTGCTGGCATAGAGGCCGCCGGCCAGGCCGGCGATGCCGCCGCCGATGGCGAACATCGCCACCTTGTGCAGCCGCACGTCGTAGCCCAGCAGGGAGGCCCGCGTCTCGTTGTTGGCGATCGCCAGGCAGACCCGGCCGAAGCGGCTCTTCTGGATCAGCTTCAGGATCAGGTAGACCAGCAGCAGCAGGCCCAGGACGACCTGGAACAGGGTCTCCGGCCACATCTCCTCGCCGGTGAAGGGGTCCACCATCACCGGCAGGCTGGGCATGCCGTTGAAGCCGCCCAGCCGGGCCTGGCCGATGGCATATTCGGAGCCCGCTGTATGGCCGATCAGCTTGTACAGGATCAGGGTCACCACCAGGGTGACGATGCCCATATAGACCTCCGTCAGGCGGCCGTAGAACATGAAGTAGCCCAGCGCGGCGGCGAAGCCGCCGGCGAACAGCACCGACAGGATCAGCGGCGTGGTGGTGTCGCCCATCATGTTCAGCCCGGCCACGCCGAAGGCATAGCCGCCCAGGCCGAAGAAGGCCGACTGCCCGAACGAGATGATGCCGCCGAAGCCCCAGATATAGGCGAGGCTCATCGCGAACAGCGACAGGATCAGGTATTTCGTCAGGGTCAGCAGTTCGAACAGGTCGATCATCGTCGGGCCGAGGACCAGCAGCAGAATCCCCAGGCCCAGGATCACCAGGGTGCCGGCATCTTCCAGCGAGAATTTCATCGTCTGTCCTCGCTCAGATCGACCGGCGGAAGAACCGCCCGGTGATGCCCTGGGGCAGGATCCTGAGCAGGATCACCGCGACGAACAGCATCGCCGCATCGCCCCAGACCGGTGTGGTCAGGAAGGTCATGACCTGGCTGATCGTGCCCAGCAGGCCGGACGCCACCGAAGTGCCGACGACGATCGCCTCGCCGCCCACCACCACGGTGATGAAGGCCTTGGCGATATAGGCGGCGCCCATGTTCGGCACCACGCCGGCGACCGGGGCCAGGACGCCGCCGGCCAGCCCGGCGAGGCCGGCGCCGACGCCGAAGGTGACCATGTAGACGGTCGACGGCGCGATCCCCAGGGCGGCCGCCATCTCCGGCTTCTGCATCGTGCCGCGGGCGATCAGGCCCAGCCGGGTGCGCTTCATCACCAGGTAGACGGCGATCAGCAGCAGCACCGCCAGCAGGATCATGAACAGGGTGTACCAGCTGACCGTGTAGGTGCCGATCGGCAGGCTGCCCATCGGCGAGGAGACACCCTCGACCGTGTTGCCGAAGATCATCGTCACCGCACCGATGATGAACAGGCTCAGGCCCCATGTGGCCAGCAGGGTGTCGATCATCCGGCCGTACAGGAAGCGGATCAGGCAGCGCTCGATGATCACGCCGATGATCCCCACCACGATGGGCGCGATCACCAGCATGGCGATCCAGATGTTGATGCCGTTCTTCACACTGATCAGGACGGCATAGGCGCCCATCATCAGGAATTCGCCATGCGCGATGTTGATGACGCGCATCATGCCGAAGATGATCGCCAGGCCGATGCTGATCAGCACCAGCCCGGCGATCGCGTTCAGCACCTCGATGACGACGATAGCCGCGAGGTCCATGGAGCCTTCCGTACGGTCAAGCCGGTCGTTCGCAGACGGGGCGCCCTTCGCAAAGAAACGCCCCGCCGGGGCTGGCGCCTATTCGTCCAGCTTGATCACGTACATCGTGGTGTCGTCGGGATTGGCCTGCAGGTCGCAGACCGCCTGCGTGTCGGCGGGGGGAACCTGCTTGTATTCCTCCTTGATGCCCCAGGCGCGGTTCTCGATCTGCGCGACATAGACGTTGCGGATCGTGTGGTGCGTCTTCGGGTCGATCGTCACCTTGCCCGAAGGGCCTTCGATCGAAAGGCCGCTCTCCAGCGCCTCGATCACCTTCATGCGGTCGGTGTCGCCGGCCATCTCCACCGCCTTGGCCCAGAGGTTGAAGCCCTCGTAGGTGCAGCAGGACAGTTCCGTCAGCAGCGGCATGTCATCGCCGTAGAAGGTCTTCAGGTCGGCCTTCCACTTGTCGTTGACCGGGTTCTGGATCTCCGGGAAATAGCCCAGCGCGTTGACGATGCCGTCGCTTTCCGACGGGTCCATCAGGATGATCTCGTTGCCGCCGGCCCCGAAGGTGGTGGAGGCCATCGGGATCTCCTTCGTCATGCCCGCGGCCGCCCACTGGCGGTAGAAGGACAGATGCGCGGAGCCCACCAGCACCGACATCACGATGTCGGGCTTGGCTTCCTGGATCTTGGAGATCGTCGGGCCGAAATTGGTCACGTCCAGCGGGAAGAAGTCGGTGGACAGCACCTCGCCGCCATTCTCCTTCACGTACTTCTTCACCCAGTCCGCGGTGATCTGGCCGTAATTGTAGTCGGCGGCCAGGGTATAGACCTTCTTGCCCCAGAGGTTCATCACATAGGGGACCAGCTTCTCCACGGTCTGCGCCGGGGTGGTGCCGGTGGCGAACTGGTTGCGGTCGCAGACGCCGCCCTCGTACAAGGTGTTGTAGAAGTACAGGGTCTTGTAGCGGCGCAGCACCGGCCGGATCACCTCGCGGCTGGCGGAGGTGATGCCGCCATGCACGACGGCCGCCTTGTCCTTCAGCGCCAGCTGCTGGGCGTATTGCGAATAGAGCTGCATGTTCGACTGGGAATCGTAGTCGTTCAGCTTGATCTGCTTGCCAAGCAGGCCGCCCTTCTTGTTCAGTTCGTCGACCGCGAAGCGCAGCACCTTCGACATCGGCTGCCCGGCGATGTCCAGGAAGCCGCTCTCGTCATGGATGCCGCCCACGACGATCTCGTCGGCTGCCTGCGCCACCACCGGGAACATGCCCGCAATGGCGGCCGCCGATGCGCCCGCTGCCGTCCCCGCCAGGAACGTGCGCCGGTCGACCTTCATCCGATTCCCCATCAATGCCTCCGAGTTCCCCGCGCCCGTCGCCCGGCCGGCGGATCGCCGGCCGGGCGCGGACACACCTGTTAGACTTGCCTGTTATCGTGCGGCGCTCTTGTGCGGCGCCGAATGCAACAGGCCGGGCATCGCAAGGGATGTGCCACGGGAGGGGCGCCGCCGCCCCCGGCCGCCGCTCCAGTCCGGCAGGGGCCACCGCCGCCGGCGGCAGTCCGCCGCCATCCGGCCGCATCGCGGGCGGAAAAGGCCGTCCCGGGCAGGGTCCTTCCAGCTGGAAGGACCCTGCCTTGTTGCGATGCAGCGAAAGACGGCAATGCAGGCAGCACCGGTCTCGGATCGCCGATGCCAATCGCAAAACTGCAAACGTGTGCAGCATTTGCCTATCATGAAGGCAGTGCGGATTCTTCAATGCACTGAAAAGTGGCAAATCCGGGCATGCCTGGCGCAGCACGGCTGCCGCTCGCGCTACTTCCTGTTGCGCGGCGGCGGCGCCCCGGTCAGCGTCAGGCGGGCGGCGGACCAGCAGGCCCGCTGGGCGGCCCGCAGGCCGTCGCCGCCCTTGGCCACGATCCGGCACCAGGCGCCGGCACCGCCGGGCAGACTGCCGGCGGCCGCATCGACCGGCCCGGACAGGTCGTCCAGGGCCGCCTGCAGCCCGGTCTGCAGGTCCGCATGCCGCTCCGGCAGGCCCGGTGCGACCGCCGCGAACCAGCCGCAGGCGCGACGCGGCCGCTCGCCGCCGGAGAGCGCGGCGGCAAAGCCCTCCCCCGTCACCGTGCCGCGATCGGCGAACAGCAGCCGCCCGTCGGGCAGCCGGACCTCCAGGCTGTTGCGGTGCAGGCCGAACGGCTGCGGTAGCGTGCCTTCGGACGCTTCCGGATCATGCGCGGCAATGCCGTCGCCCAGCAGCAGGACGGCATCCGCCGCCATCTCCACCGCGATCCGCTGCTCCAGCCCGCCATCCGGGAACATCAGCATCGGTTCGGGCAGGTATTCCAGGTAACTGCCCGGCGCCAAGTGCAGGGCGATGTGCTGTTCCGCCGCCGGGCGGCCACGGCGGGCATGCACGATCGCCGCCGCCTGGGTGGTGATGTGCAGCGCCGCGCCTTCCTCCACCGCCACCCGCTGGCCCAGCCGCTCGCCGCCGAACAGGCCGCCAGACCCCGATTGCAGGATCGCCGTGGCGATCCCCTCCGGCCGGTCGCCGAACCAGAACGGCCGCAGGAAGGCATAGGGATAGCGCACCCGCCGCCGCACCAGCCGGCTGGTGCCGGCCGCATCCGCTGCAAAGGTCAGGTCCAGCTGCGGCATGCCGGCGCCGCTGCCCGCCGCGAAGGCCGGCGCGGTGCCGCCCTCCGACAGCAGGGCCGCCGGCGGCGCGGCCTCGTTCACCGGAACAGGACGTCGTGCTTCAGCGCCGCCACGATGGCGTCGATCCCCTCGCCGGTGCGGCAGTTGGTGACCAGCACCGGCCGGCCGTCGCGCACCGCGCGGGCCTCCGCCTCCATCTGCGCCAGGTCGACGCCGACATGGGGGGCCAGGTCGCTCTTGTTGATGATCAGCAGGTCGGACTGCACCACGCCAGGCCCCCGTTTGCGGGGAATGTCGCCGCCGCCGGCCACGTCGATGACGAACATCCAGTAGTCGACCAGGTCCAGCGAGAAGGTGGAGGCGAGGTTGTCGCCGCCGCTCTCGATCAGGATCAGGTCCAGCCCGGCATAGCGCAGGTCCAGCTGGTCGGCCGCCGTCATGTTCAGGGTCGGGTCCTCGCGGATCACGGTGTGCGGGCAGGCGCCCGCCTCCACCGCCAGCACCCGCTCCGGGTCGATCAGGCCGGAGCGGCGCACCCGCTCCGCATCCTCCTTCGTCACCAGGTCGTTGGTGATCACGGCGAGGTCGACCCCTTCCGCGCCCAGCGCCGGGATCAGCCGCTCCACCAGGGCGGTCTTGCCGGAGCCGACCGGCCCGCCGATCCCCACCCGCGCCGCGGCCGGCGCCTGCCCCGGCGAGGGGGTCTCCGTATCAATAATGGTCTGGCTCATCGCAGCATGTACTTCTGGTAGAAGGGAACCTCGGTCGCCGGCTCGCACATCAAGAGCTTGCCGTCGGCACGCACCTCGAAGCTCTGCGGATCGACTTCGATCGCAGGCATCAGGTCGTTGTGCAGCATGTCGCGTTTCGACAGGTTGCGCACCGACTTGATCTGCACGAAGCGCTTCTGGACGCCGAGCTTGCGGTGCGTATCCGCCTCGATCGCCAGCTTCGACACAAAGGTGACGCCCAGATGGTGCTTGGCGGTGCCGATGCCGCCCCACATCGGCCGCTGCACGATCGGCTCGGCATTGATGGTGGAGCCGTTGCCGTCGCCCATCGCCGCCCAGGCGACGAAGCCCGACTTGATCACCAGCCAGGGCTTGATGCCGAAGGAGGCCCGCGGCCACAGCACGATATCCGCCATCTTGCCCGGCTCCAGGGAACCGACATGGTCGTCGATGCCGACGGCGCGCGCCGGGTTGATCGTCAGCTTGGCGATGTAGCGCTTGATCCGCTCGTTGTCGGCACGCTTTGTCTTTTCCTCGGCCAGGCGGCCGACCCGCGCCTTCATCACCGCGGCGAGCTGCCAGCATTTCGCGGCGTTCTCCGCCAGCCGGCCCATGCCCTGCGTGTCGGTGGCGAAGCAGGAGATCGCGCCCATGTCGTGCAGGAAGTCCTCCGCCGCCATGCTCTGCGGCCGGATCCGGCATTCGGCGAAGGCGATATCCTCCGGCAGGTTGTAGTTCATGATATGGGCGAGCATCGTCATCGGCACACCTTCGTCCAGCGCCAGCGGCGTGAACGGGTTGGTCGGGTTGGTCGAGGACGGGATCGCGTTCGGGTAGGAATTCACCTTCAGGATGTCCGGCGAATGGCCGCCGCCGGCCCCCTCCACGTGGTACATGTGGATCACCCGGCCGTCGACGGCCGCCATCGTGTCTTCGCAATAGCCGAACTCGTTGATCGTATCGGTGTGCAGGTGCACGGCGAAGTCCGCCCGGTCGGCCGCGATCAGCGAACCGTCGATCACAGCGGGCGAAGCGCCCAGATCCTCGTGGATCTTCACCCCCAGCCCACCGCCGGCGACCGTTTCCGCCACCGCGTCGGGGTCGGAGGCGCCGCGGCCCAGGAAGCCGAAATTGACGCAATACTCGTCCGCGCCGCGGATCAGCTGGCCCATGATGTTGGGGCCGGAGCAGGAGGTGTCGAAATGCGGCCCCGGGGTCATGCCGATCATCGTCGTGCAGCCGCCGGCCAGGGCATGCTCCGCCTGCTGCGGCGACAGGAAATGGGCATGCCCCTCCACCACCCCGGCGGTGGCGATATAGGGGTCGCCATGCACCATGGTGGTGTTCGGGCCACAGACCATCCCTGCGGTCACGCCGTCCATCATGTCGGGATTGCCGGCCTTGCCGATGCCGACGATGCGGCCGTCGCGGATGCCGATATCCGCTTTCACGATGCCCTGCACGGCATCGATGATGGTGCAGTTCTGCACGCACATGTCCAGCGCGCCGCTGGCATAGGAGCCGCGGGGATTGTAGCCCTCGCCGTCGCGCATCGACTTGCCCGCGCCGGTGGTCAGCTCGTCGCCATAGGAGGTGTAGTCATGCTCGATCTCCGCCAGCAGGTCGGAATCGGCCAGCCGCACCATGTCGCCCTTCGTGGGCCCGTAGACGACGGAATAGTCCTGCCTGGACAGCTTCACCATCTCTCCGTCCCCCCTCAGGCGCCGCGATAGCCGCGGGCGCGGGCGGCTTCCAGCGCGCGCGCCCGCACGTTCGGCTCGTCCAGCGGTCCCTGCACCAGGCCGCCGAAGCCCAGCGCACGGCGGTTGCCGGCGAAGGCGACCAGCCGCACTTTCTTCGGGATGCCGGGCTCGAAGCGCTGGCCGACCCCGGAGGGGCTGTCCAGCCGCATGCCGAACGCCTTCTCCCGGTCGAACTCCAGGGCGCGGTTGACCTCGAAGAAATGCGCGTGGCTGCGCACCTGGATGTCGCGGTCGCCGCGGTTCACCACCTCAATGTCGACCGCGTCGCGGCCGGCGTTCAGCTCCAACTCGTCGTCGGCACAGATGATCTCGCCCGGCACCACGGCACCCGCCTCCGGCGCGATGGGGGAGAAGACGACCATCATCTTGGTGCCTTCGGGGAAGCAGCCTTCGGCACAGATCACCGGGATCATCGCCGGCACGCCGGGCATCACGTCCGCCGCGGTCAGGGTCTTGCCCGCCATGTCGATGATCTCCTCGTAGGGCATGCCGCGGCGGGCGGCATGCATCATCTCGTCGGTGATCAGGGCGACGGCTTCCGGATGGCTCAGCTTCACGCCGTCGCGGCGGTTGCGCCGGGCGAACTCCGCGGCGGTGAAGATCGTCAGCCGCTCCAGCTCGGTGGGGGTGAGGTTCATCATCGGCGGCACTCCTCCTTCGCGGCAGGGATCGGACGGTCAGGTGGCGAACAGGCTGGCGGACCGGCCCGGCTGGCGCAGCATCGCGATCTCCGCCAGCGGGTTGAAGCTTTCGAGGACGGCATCGTCGTCGCCGGGTGCCGCGGCAAGTTCGGCGAGCCGTGGCAGCAGGGCGGTCAGAATCGCCTGCTGGCCGAGCGCGCCCAGCCGGCCCAGCCGCACCGCGGCGGTGCAGAGCGCGGCGGTGAAGCCGTAGCCGGAGAGCAGCAGCGCCTCCTGTTCCGCCAGGCCCAGGCCGCGCCACAGCGCGCCCTCCACCACCGGCCGGTGGCCCTTCATGTCCCCGGCCTGGATCGCGGCCCGAAGCGGCGCGGCCGCCGGATTGGCCAGACGCGCATGGCTGGCCAGCAGCGCCGCGCCGGCGCGCGCGGAACCGCTGCGTTCCGCCGGCACCAGCAGGCAGGCCTCGACCTCCGCGTCCAGGGCAGCCAGGCGATCCGCATCGCCACCGGCCCGCCAGGCCCGGCGCACGACCAGCCGGTCGAACGGCGCCCAGCGCTCGGCCAGCAGCGACCCGATCGCCGCCTGCAGCCCGTCGGGGCGGACCATGCCGTCGGCCAGCATGCCTTCCAGCCCCCAGGAGAAGCCGAAGGCGCCGGACGGGAACTGGCCGTCGCCATGCTGCAGCAGCAGAAGCAGGTGCTGCAGGTCGATCGCGGAGGTGGCAGGGGCGTCAGTCATCCACCACGGCCACCCGGCCGCCGCCCAGCAGCGGCTGCAGCCGCGCGGTGTAGAGCTCGACCGGCCCGTCGCGGGCGACCAGCAGGTCGGCGCCGTCGAAGCGCACCTTCCAGTGCAGGTTGCCGGCATTGTAGCCCAGCTCCACCGCCGCGGCGGCGTCCGCCGGCCGCAGCCGCAGCCAGGCCTGCTCGCCCAGTCGCACGACGATGGCATGGTCATGCTCCAGCAGCAGCACCGCGCCGTCCCCCAGCCGTTCGTCGCGGGCCAGCGCGATCGCGCAGTCGGTGCCCTTGTCGCCGGTGATCCGCAGCCGCCGCCGCCCGACATCCTGCGGCGGCACCTGCAGGTATTCGATGCCGCCATGATGGCCGACATGGTGGAGCTTGTGGGCGAGGTCCGGTTCGGCCGCATAGCCGAGGATCTTGGTGAGCTGCAGCATGGACGGGATCGTTCCACCATTGCTGCGCCGCAGCAAGGGGGAATGCATACCGCCGTCCCCGCTTCGCGCATTGGCGGGGCCCCCGCCCGCCGATAAGATCCGCACAAAGACCTGCGTACCCAAGAGACCTGCGTATCCCCGGGAGGAACCAATGTCCGCACTGACCCAGTCCCATGTGCGCGGCCGCACCGACGTGCCGCTTCTGGACATGACCATCGGCCAGAATTTCGAGGAGGTGGCGGCGCGGCACGGCAATCGCGACGCGCTGGTGGTGCGCCACCAGGACATCCGCTGGTCCTATGCGGAGATGAACGCCAAGGCCGACCAGCTGGCCGCCGCCCTGGTGGCGCAGGGCCTGACCAAGGGCGACCGGATCGGCATCTGGTCGCCCAACCGCTACGAATGGGTGCTGACCCAGTACGCGACCGCGAAGGTCGGCCTGGTGCTGGTCAACATCAACCCGGCCTACCGGGTGTCGGAGTTGGACTATGCGCTGAACAAGGTCGGCTGCAAGGCGCTGATCCTGTCGCCGCAGTTCAAGACGTCGAACTATGTGGAGATGGTGCAGGGCCTGATCCCGGAGCTGGACAAGGCCACACCCGGGGCGGTGGAGAGCGCACGCTTCCCGGCGCTGAAGATCCTGATCCAGCTGGGGCCTGAGCCGGCGCCGGGCATGCTGTCCTTCGACGAGGTGATGTCCCGCGCCGACGAAGGCCGCGCGGAGGCGCAGAAGCTGGCAAAGACCCTGTCGCCGGACGACCCGATCAACATCCAGTTCACCTCCGGCACCACGGGCTCGCCGAAGGGCGCCACCCTCACCCACCGCAACATCCTGAACAACGGCTATTTCATCGGCGAATATATGAAGCTGGGGCCGGAGGACCGGCTCTGCATCCCGGTGCCGCTGTACCATTGCTTCGGCATGGTGCTGGGCAACCTGGCCTGTACCACCCATGGCAGCGCGATGATCTATCCCGACGAGGCGTTCGAGCCGGGTTCGGTGCTGAAGACGGTGCAGGAGGAGAAATGCACCGCCCTGCACGGCGTGCCGACCATGTTCATCGCCGAGCTGGCGCATCCCGACTTCAAGAGCTTCGACCTGTCGAGCCTGCGCACCGGCATCATGGCCGGCTCGCCCTGCCCGATGGAGGTGATGAAGCGGGTGGTCAGCGAGATGCACATGTCGGAGGTCACCATCGCCTACGGCATGACCGAGACCAGCCCCGTCTCCTTCATGTCCACCACCGCCGACCCGCTGGAGCGCCGCGTCTCCACCGTCGGCCGGATCTTCCCGCATCTGGAGGTGAAGGCGGTCGACGGCGACGGCAATGTCGTGCCGGTCGGCCAGCCGGGCGAGCTCTGCACCCGCGGCTATTCGGTGATGAAGGGCTATTGGAACGACGATGAGCGCACCGCGGAATCGATCGACGCGGACGGCTTCATGCATACCGGCGACCTGGGCACCATCGATGCAGAGGGCTATTGCAACATCGTCGGCCGGGTGAAGGACATGATCATCCGCGGCGGCGAGAACGTCTATCCGCGGGAGGTGGAGGAATATCTCTACCGCCACCCGAAGATCGCCGACGTGCAATGCTTCGGCGTGCCGGACGAACGCTTCGGCGAGGAGCTCTGCGCCTGGGTGGTGCTGAAGCCGGGCGAGACCGCCGACCAGGAGGAGATTCGCGACTTCTGCCGCGGCCAGATCGCCCACTACAAGATCCCGCGCTACGTGAAGTTCGTCGAGGCCTTCCCGATGACCGTCACCGGCAAGGCGCAGAAGTTCGTGATGCGCGAACAGATGACCGGCGAACTGGGGCTGAAGGAAGCGCAGACGGCGTAGGTACCCTAACCCGTCGTTCCAGGGCCTGACCGCACGGCATTCATTGATCTTACCGGCGCCCCCTCTGCGGCCCTGCCGTGCTACCCGGTCGACGTCGTCCTCGGCCCCCGAGCCGAGGACCGTGGCAGGACGGTGACGCTGCGCAGCTTCGTTGTATCGTCGCGGCCCTCGGCTCGGGGGCCGAGGGCGACGGGATCGCGGAAGGCGCGGCAGGAAAGACAAGGCAGGGAAGAAGCGTCGAGCGGTCGAAGCGAGGGACAAGGATCCGACGATGGCGAATGAAGAAGCGACAGGCGGGGCCTCCGCGCCCGGCACCCAGCCCTGGGCCGCGGTGCAATGGCCGCTGGTGGCGGGCCGCACCGCGCTGGTGGTGATCGACCCGCAGAACGACTTCCTGCACGACGAGGGCTGGTATGCCGCGTCCGGCGTGGACGTGGCCCACATGCAGGCGACGATCGGGCCGATCCGCGACCTGGTCGCGGCCGCGCATGAGCGGCAGGTGCCGGTGATCTGGACCCGCCACGGCTTCCGCGACGGCCGCGACGCCGGCGTCTTCTACCACCTGCGCCCGTTCCTGAAGGAGGGCGGCCTGCGCCAGGGCAGCTGGGGCTACGAGGTGCTGGACGGGCTCGGCGCCCGACCCGACGACTGGTACATCGAGAAGACCCGTCTCAGCGCCTTCTACAACACCAACCTGGAAGGCGTGCTGCGCGCGGTGCAGGCGGAGACCGTTCTGTTCTGCGGCGTGCTGACCAACCAGTGCGTCGCCGCCACCTCCAAGGACGCCAATTTCCGCGACTTCAAGCCGATCGTCGTGGCCGAAGCCGTCGGCACCACCCTGCCCCACCTGCACGACCCGGCGCTGGAGATGATCCGGGTGGGCTGGGGCGAGGTACGCGACCTGGACGGCGTGCTGGCGGAACTGCGGGCCCTGCCGCTGTCGAACAGCGCGAACGAGTGAGCGGCCCGGGGCTGTCCGGTCCAGGACAAGGAGGAGGCACTGGGGGGCGAGGCGGCTCCGGAGTCTGAACGCGGGCTCCGATCCTTTCCCCCACGCGTCACCACCGCACGTGTTGCGGTGGTCCATCGTGCCGCCAGGCTCAATCAAGGCCGGCTCTCATTGAGTAGCCGCAACATGGACGCGCGGAACAAGTCCGCGCGTGACGAATGTCCGGGGGCGGTGGCTCAGTCAGTACCGCCTTGTCGTGAACCGGACACCCGCGGGTCAGGCCTGGTGGTCACGATCCAGGCAGAGGCAACGCCCTCACGCCACCGCAGCCCGGGCGACGATGTCGGCCAAGTCCGGGCCGTTGGCCAGGGTGCCGATCACCCCGGCATGGCGGCCGCCCAGGCGGGAGTCGATGTAGCGGCCGGCCACCGCCGCCGGGCTGTGGCGCAGCATCTCCGAGGCCTGCAAGGCCAGGGCCATGCGGGTGACGATGGAGCGGGCATTGCCCTCGTCATTGGCGCGGGCGCCCAGATCGTCGTTCAGGTCGGCGAGGAAGCGGCCATGCGCTTCGTCGGCCGTGCCGGGGGCGGCGACCTCCGCCATGAAGGCCTCCAGCGCGCCCCCCTCCCGCCGCAGGGCGCGCAGCACGTCCATGCACATCATGTTGGAGGTGCCTTCCCAGATCGAGTTCAGCGGCGCCTCCCGGTACAGCCGCGCGACCGGGTTCTCCATGATGAAGCCGTTGCCGCCATGCACCTGCACCGCCTCGTAGACGAAGGTGGCGGCGCGCTGGCAGTTCCAGAACTTCATCACCGGGGTGGCGGTGCGGGCGAACAGCCGTTCGCCGTCGTCGGTTTCCATGGCGTCGGTGGCGCGCGCGACCCGCAGCGCCGCCAGGGTCGCCGCCTCGCTCTCCAGCGCCAGGTCGGCCAGCACATTGGCCTGCATCGGCAGCTCCGACATAAGCTGGCCGAAGCCGTTCCGGCTGCCGGCGTGGTTCAGCGCCAAGGTCAGGGCCTGCCGCATCAGCCCGGCGGAGCCGATTGCGAAGTCCAGCCGGGTCAGGTGGGCATGGGACAGGATCTCCGCGATGCCGCGCCCCTCCTCCCCCACCAGCATGGCGCGGGTGCCGTCGAACTCCACCTCGCTGGAGGCGTTCGAGCGGTTGCCGCACTTGTCCTTCAGCCGCTGCAGGAAGACCCGGTTCAGGCTGCCGTCCGCCAGCACCCGGGCGACCAGGAAGCAGCTGATGCCGCTTTCCGTCCGCGCCAGGGTGTAGAAGCCGTCGGAGGTGGGCACGGAGAAGAACCATTTATGCCCGGTCAGCTCGTAGATGCGGGCACCGTCCTCGGTGCCGGCGAAGCGGCCGATGGTCTGGGTCTGCCGCAGGTCGGAGCCGCCCTGCTTCTCCGTCATCGCATAGCCGATCACCGCGGCGCGCTTGTCCGCCAGCGGCAGGCGGCGCGGGTCGTAGTCGGCGGCGATGGTCCGGTCGTGCCAGAGCGCGAATTCCGGCCGGCCGGCGAAGCCGGCGGCGGCGGCATAGGCCATGCCGGTCGGGCAGCCGACCCCGTTCTCGACCTGGTTCCACAGGTGGGAGAGCACCGCGCGGGCGAAATGCCCGCCGGCCCGGCCCTCGGCCTTCGCCGTCCAGGCCAGGCTGTGCACGCCGTTGCCGAAGGCCAGGCCCATAAGTTCGTGCCAGGCAGGATGGAAATCGACCCAGTCCAGGCGATGGCCGTAGCGGTCGAACAGGCGCAGTTCCGGCCCGTGTGCATTGGCCAGGTGGGCGGCATCCTGCACATCCGGGTCGCCGGCCAGCGCACCGACCGCCGCCGCGCGGTCCGCGCACCACGGCGCGTGCCGCGCCACCTGCTCGCGCAGCACCACGTCGCCGGTGAAGGCGTTGTAGCCGCTGCAGGGCCGCGCCTGGTTGCGCACCTCGTGGGTCCGCGGCTGCGGCGCTATGACGTCTCCGGCCTCGCTCATCTTTCGCTTCCTCCGTCTTCGCCGGTGTCGCGCCCGGCTTCCGCCTTGCGCACCATGTTCAGGCAGGCTGTGGCCACATGCTGCGCGAACCGCTCCAGCTCCGCACTGTGGGGCGGCGCCGCGCGCGCCAGCGGCCGGATCAGCGGCTCCATCATCGCGCCCACCAGGCAGGTCGAGGCCAGGTCGGCCGGCAGGTCGGCGAAGGCACCGCGCCGCCGTCCCTCGTCGATCAGGCGGGCGAAATGGCCCGCCAGCGCATCGCGGTATCGCAGCCGCGCCGCGTCGATGGCGGCCTCGCAGGGCTCCGCGATCAGGGCATAGGCCAGCCGCGGCTCGCGCGCCGCACGCCGCACGAAGCCGGCCACCGCATCGCGCAGCCGCACGGCCGGGTCGCCGCCGCCGTCGATGATCGCCGCGACCACCTCCGCCTCCCGCTCCGACACCTGCGCCAGCACCTGCACGCAGAGATCGGCCTTGGAGTCGAAGTAGCGGTAGACCGAGCCGGTCGCGACACCCGCCCGCGCCGCAATGGCGGTGATCTGTGCGGCGGGCCAGCCGCCCTCGGCGACCAGCGCGCGGGTCGCCTGAAGAAGGGCGTCGGTGGTGTCGTCGATCTGCTGCCGCCGGAGCTGCGCGCGAGCCATGTGAACCTCAATTCATCAATGATGAACCTTCGTTCATCTCAACATGAGAAGCAATCGCCATGACCGGCGCGCGCGGCCGTCCTGCGGCAGCACCTGTTCCCACCGGTGGCGGCTTCGACGCATGATGCGGCCCGCACGGAGAGGCAGAGCAAGGGGAGGCTGAAATGGAATACCGGCAGCTTGGCGCATCGGGGCTGAAGGTCCCGGTGCTGAGCCTGGGCACCGCGACCTTCGGCGGCGGCACCGAGTTCTTCCGCAAATGGGGTGCGACCGAGGTGGCGGAGGCCAGCCGCATGGTCGACATCTGCCTGGAGGCCGGCGCCAACCTGTTCGACACCGCCGACGTCTATTCCGCCGGCCTGGCGGAGGAGATTCTGGGCCAGGCGGTCAAGGGTCGGCGCGACCGGCTGCTGATCTCCACCAAGGCCAGCTTCCCGATGGGCGGCGGGCCGAACGATATCGGCTCCTCCCGCCACCACCTGATCGCCGCGGTCGAGGCGAGCCTGCGCCGGCTCGGCACCGATCATATCGACCTGTTCCAGTTGCACGGCTTCGACGCGACGACCCCGGTGGAGGAGGTGCTGCGCACCCTCGACGATCTCGTGACCGCGGGGAAGCTGCGCTATATCGGCTGCTCCAACTTCTCCGGCTGGCACCTGATGAAGTCCCTGGCGGTGGCGGAGCGCTATGGCTGGCCGCGCCATGTCGCCCACCAGGCCTATTACTCCCTGCTGGGGCGGGAGTTCGAATGGGAGCTGATGCCGCTGGCGCTGGACCAGAAAGTCGGCACCGTGGTCTGGAGCCCGCTGGCCGGCGGCCTGCTGTCCGGCAAGGTGGGCCGCGGCCGCACCGCGCCCGACGACAGCAGGGTGGCGGCGCTGGGCGGCACCGGGCCGGCGGTGCCCGAGGACCGGCTCTATGCCGTCACCGACGCGCTGGAGGCGATCGCCGCGGAGGTCCGGCGCAGCGTCTCGCAGGTGGCGCTGAACTGGCTGCTGCAGCGGCCGACCGTGGCCACGGTGGTGATCGGCGCCCGCAACGAGGCGCAGCTGCGCGACAATCTGGGTGCAGCGGACTTCACCCTGGATGCAGGCCAGATGGAACGCCTGGACAAGGCCAGCGCCGCCATGCCGGTCTATCCCTATTGGCACCAGTGGCAGGTCTTCGCCAGCCGCAACCCGCCGCCGGTGCCGACCCCGGTCCCGGTGCGCCGCCCCTGACGCCTGCTCCGCCCCCCAGATGAGCGACCCGTCGCTGTCGCCGGAGATCTACCGGGCGGCCCTGCCGTCGGTGCGCGACCGCCCGCTGCCCGACATGCCGGGAACCCTCTACGGCTATGTCTGGAAGGTCAGCACCCGGCAGCAGGTCAGGCTCTGCCTGCTCAGCCTGCTGGTCTTCCCGCTGACCCTGGCGCCGCTGGAACTGCAGCGCCGCATCGTCGACGGCGCGATCGAAGGCGGCGACCTGCAGCTGCTGCTGCTGCTCGGTGGTGTCTACCTGGCGGCCATCCTCTGCCTCGCCGCGCTGAAATATGTCCGCAACACCTATGCCAACCGGGTCGGCGAAGGGGTCGTCCGCATCCTGCGCAAGCGGATCGCCGACAACGAGGCGGTCGGGGCGGAAGCCGACCACGGCACCCGGCAGGCGATCCTCTCGGCAGAGGCGGAGAAGGTCGGCGGCTTCGTCGCGGAGAGCATCGCGCTGCCCTTCCTGCAGGGCGGCATCATCGTCAGCGTCGCCGCCTACATGCTGGTGGTGCAGCCGCTGATCGCCGCGGTGGCGATCGGCTTCCTGGTGCCGTCCCTGCTGGTGGTCGGCCTGACCCAGCCGCGCCTGAACCGCCTGTCGAAAGACAAGATCACCTTGGTGCGGCGGCTGGGCGAACAGGTCCTGGGCGATGCCGGGGCGAACGGCGGCGAGGGCGCGGGCGAAGAACGCCGGGGGACGGGCAACGACGGCGGCGCGAGCGGGCCGGCGCGGCACATCCAGCGCATCTACTATCTGCGCCTGCACTTCGCGGCGGTGAAGTATGCCGCCAAGGCGGTCACCAACCTGATCAATCATCTGGGGCCGCTGAGCGTCCTGCTGCTGGGCGGCTGGCTGGTGATCCAGGGCGAGGCCCAGGTCGGCACCATCGTCGCCTTCATGTCCGGCTATGAGCGCATGACCAACCCGGCGCGCGACCTGCTGAACTTCTATCGGCGCCTGTCGCTGATGCGGGTGCAGTACCGGCTGGTGCGCGACACCGCCGGCAGTGCCGGTGCCGGCCCGCAGCAGGCGGCCTGACCGGCATCGGCGGTGATCCGGGAACCAGGCTGCCGCGTATGTCGTTTGAGAAGCGCCGGGATGATCCGCCCGGCCCGTCGAAGCAGCCAGAAGGGGGCCGATGCCGGCCCGCATCCCATGACAGGCGATTCGGAAACCGCCCCTCCGCGCTGGCGCCGCCCGCCTTGGCGGCGTCTGGGAAGCGCAGTCCTGCTGGCCTCCTGCGTTGCCGTCCTCGGCGCGGCCGCGGCACCGGCCCCGACACCGGATGCGGCACGAACGATCGGCGATCCCGCCGCACCGACGATCCTGTCGGCCCCGGCCTTCCGGCTGCCGCCGTCCGACAGCACGGCCGGCAGCGGACAGCCCCTGACATCGCTGGACCGCGGCCGCGACGACCTCGCGAAGGTCTACCGCTCCCTCAACGGCGGCTACTGACCGCCAGCCACCCATTCGGACGGCCTGCGATCCATCGCAGGCCCGGCCCCTCTCCCCGCAAATCGCTTCTTTTTTAGAAGCACTCATGGCAAGATGCTTCTGTTTTAGAAGCAACCGGTTCCGAGACCCGAGAAGGAAGCCGCCATGTCGTCGCCCGAAACCACCGCCGCCGCCGCAGCCCCGGCCGATCCCGGCATCGCACCGCTCGACCCGCCCTACCCGCCCGATGCGCAGGCCTGGCTGACGGCGGCCATGCCGAAGGACAGCCCGGTCCCGCCGCTGGCCCTGTTCCGCGTCTTCGCCCGCCATCTGCCGCTGGCGGAGGCGATGCATCCGCTGGGCCGCTGGTTCCTGACCTCCGGCGGCGGCACGGCCAGCCTGACGGTGCGCCAGCGGGAGCTGGTGATCCTGCGCGTCACGGCGCTCTGCGGCGCGCTGTACGAATGGGCGGTGCATGTGCAGAGCTATGGCGATCGCGCTGCCCTCGACGCGGCCCAGATCGCCGCCACGCGGGGCGCAGGGCCCGATGCGGCCTGCTGGACGGCACAGGACCGGCTGCTGCTGCGGGCCGTCGACGCGCTGCACCGGGACTGCGACATCCCCGATGCGCTGTGGCCGGACCTGCAGGCATCGTTCGACGTACCGGCCCAGCTGGAGATCCTGTTCCTGTCCGGCTGGTACCGCACGATCAGCCAGGTGGTGAATGCCAGCCGGGTCGCACCGGAACCCTGGGCGCCGCTGCCGGAGGTCCCGACCCCGGCCTGACACCCGGCCGGCAGGATGCCCGGTGCCGCTTCGCGATCGCCCGGCCCTTCCGCTAGACTGCTGCCCGTAACAAGAGTGCGGACAGACAAGGGGCGGACGACCGCGGCGGCATGCGCGACCAAGCACGGAGCCTGATACCGGTCCCGGTCGAGACATTGCGCGAGGTGCTGGAGCACATGCCGCTCGGCCTCGCCGTCTTCGACCCGGACCGCCGCCTGGAGATGTGGAACGAGGCCGTGATCCGGCTCCTGCGGCTGCCGCGCGACAAGGTCGTGCGTGGCCAGACCATCGACTGGTTCATGCACTACTGGGCGCAGCAGGGTGTCTTCGGCCAGGGCGACCATGACGAGATCGTGGCCGGGCGCCTGGCGCGGATCTACAGTGGACAGGTCCGGCGGTCGGAACTCGGCAGCATCGACACCTTCGTGCTCGAGGTCAGCTTCCACCTGCTGCCGGACGGGCGCCTGGTATGCATCTATGCCGATGTCAGCGACCGGAAGCGCCGCAACCGGCAGATCCGCGACCTGGCCTACAACGACGACCTGACCGGGCTGCCCAACCGGCCGGCCTTCTTCGAGGCCCTGCACCGCCTGCTGGACCTGCGCCAGGTCTTCACCCTGGCGATCGTCGACCTGGACGGCTTCAAGTCCATCAACGACCGGCACGGCCATGCCGCCGGCGACCGGATCCTGGAGGCGGTGGCCGATCGATGCCGGCCGCTTCTGGGGCATGAGGACGTGATGGGCCGGATCGGCGGCGACGAGTTCGCCCTGCTGCTGCCGGAACGCCGTGGCGGAGCGGCCGGCCAGGCGGCCGGCCTTCTCGCCGGCCTGCGGGCGGCCTGTGCCGCCCCCATCGACATTCCGGGCGACGGCCGCGCGGCCGGCTCGCCTGCCACCGGCTCGCCTGTCACCGGGCCGCTAACCATCGGGATGTCGATCGGCGCGGCGCATCACCCGGAGGACGGCACCTCCGCCGCCGCCCTGTTGCGCTGTGCCGACCGGCGCATGTACAGCGACAAGAACAGCCGCCGGGCCGCGCGTTGAGCCGGCCGCGCCGATGAAGCATCCGCACCTCGGACAGCCCGAGAGCCTGGCCGACATCGACGCGGAGGTGCTGCAGCTGGTCCTGGACCAACTGCCGATCGGCCTGGCGGTCTATGGTCCGGACCGGCGGCTGAAGCTCTGGAACGTCCTGGCCCTGCGCATCCTGAACCTGCCGGCGGACCTGATCGTCTATGACATGCCGTTCGCGCATGTTGCGCGATACGTGGCCGAACGCGGCGGCTATGGCGCTGGCGATCCGCAGGCCCTGGCGGCCGCGCGGGCCGACTTCGCATTTTCGCAGGCCTATCACCGGACGGAGTTCCGCGACGAGAGCGGCGGCGCCTGGGAGTCCGTCGGCCGCCGGCTGGACGATGGCAGCCTGATCTTCACCTACGCCGATGTCAGCGAGCGGCGCGCCCGCGAACAATGGGTGAAGGACCTCGTCTATCACGACCAGCTGACAGGACGCGCCAACCGGAGGGGCTTCTTCAGGGCGCTGGAGGCGCAGCTGGGGCGCGGCGGTGCCTTTGCGGTCGCGATCGCCGATCTGGACCGCTTCAAGTCGGTCAACGACAGCCACGGCCATGCCGCGGGCGATGCGCTCCTGGCCGCCGTCGCCGAGCGGATGGCCCAGCGACTGGAAGAGGGCGATATGCTGGCCCGCCTGGGCGGGGACGAGTTCGGACTGCTGCTCGTGGCCCGGCGCTCCCCGCGCGACCTGATACTGCTGCTGGACGGGCTGCGGCAAGCCTGCGCCGAACCCTTTGCGCTATCGCCCTTTGCGCTTTCCCGGGGCGAGGTGGTGCGGATTGCCGTGTCGATCGGCCTGGCGCACCATCCGGCGGACGGCGACACGGTCGGCAAACTGCTGCGGCAGGCCGACACGCGGATGTACGCCGACAAGCAGCGGAACAGGCGCGCGGCCCCCTGAAGGCCGGGCTCCGGCAGCGAATTGCCGGGCGGGACGCCGGCTGGCCGGGTGCCGCTCGCAGCCTGCGCGGGCGGCCGCGCCGACTGGGGAGGCCAACCTGAGCAAGAGCGACGACAAGACGGGCGGGTACGAGGCAGGGGGGGCGGACGGCACCGGCCGCACCTCGCGCCGCACGCCGCGACCGGGACAGGCCGTCCGCGGCAGCCGGACCGGCCGGCCGCTGATGGCCGCCATGGACCTGCTCGGCCGACGCTGGACCCTGCGTATCGTCTGGGAGCTGTCCCAGGCGCCGGCCGGCTTTCGCGACCTGCAGGCGCGCTGCGGCGGGATGTCCGCCAGCGTGCTGTCGACCCGCCTGCGGGAGCTGCAGGAGGCGGGACTGGCGGAACCGGTTCAGAAGGAAGGATGGGCGCTCACCCCGCTGGGGACGGACCTGGTGCATGCCCTGATGCCGCTCGCCGGCTGGGCGGAGCGCTGGGCCGGCAGCCTCGGAACCGGGGAGGTTTAATTCACATATAATTATCGTATGAATTAAGATCATTTGAAAGCATGGTGTGAAATTCGAACTCTCACACGTGAGTTCGGAAATTGAGGCGACACCATGTCACCGATATCGACCGCCATCGCCAGCCCACCCGACGCCCGGCAGGGCAGGTTCGCTGCGCGACAGCCCCACATGAGCGCGGAAGCGCGGGCCGCTGCCCTGGCGGACCGCGTCGCCGGGAAACCGGCGGCGGAGGTGCTGCGCGACGCGATCGCATCGACCGCGCCCGGCCGCATCGCCCTCGTCACCTCGTTCGGCGCGGATTCCGCGGTTCTGCTGCACATCGCGGCATCCGTGGATCCCGCCCTGCCGGTGATCTTCCTCGATACCGGCAAGCTGTTCGGAGAGACCCTGCGCTATCGCGATGCGCTGGTGGCGCGGCTGGGCCTGACCGATGTGCGCAGCATCGAGCCCGACGCGGCCGACCTGAAGGCGGAGGATCCAGACGGCATCCTCTGGGCCAGCCGGCCGGACCGCTGCTGCTATGTCCGCAAGGTGCTGCCGCTGCAGCGCGCCCTGGAAGGTGTCGATACCTGGATCACCGGCCGCAAGCGCTTCCAGGGCGGCGCGCGCAGCCGCCTGCCCCTGGTCGAGAGCCAGGACGGCCGGGTCAAGGTCAACCCGCTGGCCCACTGGTCGCAGGACGATATCGCCGCCTGTTTCGCCCGCCACGACCTGCCGGAGCATCCGCTGAAGGCCGACGGCTACCTGTCCATCGGCTGCATGCCCTGTACCGACCGCGCCAGCGACCCGGGCGACGCCCGCTCCGGCCGCTGGGCCGGCCAGGCCAAGACCGAATGCGGCATCCACCTCGCCATGCCCGCCCCCGCCCGCTGAGTGCGCGGGGACTGCAAGACCCACATCCGACGGACATTCCCATGGACCATCTCGACCGCCTGGAACACGAGAGCATCTACATCCTGCGCGAAGCGGTGCACCGCTTCGAGAACCCGGCGATGCTCTGGTCGCTGGGCAAGGATTCCAACGTCATGTTCTGGCTCGCCCGGAAGGCCTTCCTGGGCGAGATCCCCTTCCCGCTGGTGCATCTGGACACCGGGCTGGAATTCCCGGAGGTCTACGCGTTCCGGGACCAGTACCGCGCGGAATGGCGGCTGAACCTGATCGCCGACGATTGCCCGCCGATCGAGGAGGTCGACCAGGACCTGCCGCCGGACAGCCGGGTGGCGGCGCGCAAGACCCTGGGTCTGAAGCAGGCGATCGCCCGCTACCAGTTCGACGCCATCATCGCCGGCATTCGCCGCGACGAGCAGGCGACCCGCGCCAAGGAGCGGGTGTTCAGCCCGCGCGCCGACGACGGCTCCTGGGACGTGAAGGAGCAGCCGCCGGAGTTCTGGAACCACTACAACCTGGACACCCCGCCCGGCATCCATGTCCGCGTGCATCCGCTGCTGCAATGGACCGAGGTCGACATCTGGCGCTACATCCAGCGCGAGAACATCCCGATCGTGCCGCTCTACTTCGCCCGCGACGGCAAGCGCTTCCGCTCGCTGGGCGAGATCGGCATCACCAAGCCGATCGAGAGCGATGCCGCGGATATCGACGCGATCATCGCCGAGCTGCAGACCACCCGCGCGCCGGAGCGCGCCGGCCGCACCATGGACCACGAGGCGGAGAACGCCTTCGAGCGCCTGCGCTCCAGCGGCTATATGTGAGGACGTCATGACCGGCACACCACGCACCGACGGCATCTTCCCCGTCGTCATCCTGGGCCATGTCGACCATGGCAAGTCCACCCTGATCGGCCGCCTGCTGCACGACACCGGCCGCCTGCCCGACGGCAAGCTGGCGGAGCTGGAGGCGGCGGCCAAGCGGCGCGGCGCCGCCCTGGAATGGGCGCATGTCACCGACGCCCTGCAGCTGGAGCGCGACCAGGGCATCACCGTGGACACCACCCGGATCTGGTTCCCGACCGCGGCGCGCACCTACCAGATCATCGACGCGCCCGGCCATGCGGAATTCCTGCGCAATGCGGTGACCGGCGCGGCGGCGGCGGAGGCGGCGATCCTGCTGGTCGACATCGCCCGCGGGCTGGAGGCGCAGACCCGGCGCCATGCCTATCTGGCGCGGCTGCTGGGCATCCGCCGCCTGATCGTCGCGATCAACAAGATGGACCTGGTCGACTATTCCTCCGCCCGCTTCACCCAGGTGACCACGGAGCTGGAAGGCTATCTGTCGGAGATCGGCCTGGAGGCCGACTTCATGGTGCCGATCTCCGCCCGTCACGGCGATGGCGTGGCGGCGCCCTCGGCCGACATGCGCTGGTGGACCGGCCCGACCCTGCTGCAGGCGCTGGACGCCCTGCCCGACACCGCGGCCCCGCGGGAACGGGCGCTGCGCCTGCCGGTGCAGGACATCTACCGCCGCGACGACAAGCGCATCCTGGTCGGGCGGATCGAGGCCGGGCGGGTGCGGGTCGGCGACACCGTCGACATCGCCCCGGGCGGCCAGCAGGCGAAGATCGCCGGGCTGGAGACCTGGAACGGCGCCGTGCAGCTGGCCGCCACGGCCGGCGAGTCGGTCGCCCTGACCCTGGACAAGCCGGTCTTCGTGGAGCGCGGCCATGTCCTGGTGGCGCCTGCCGCCCCGGCGGCGCAGTCGCATGCCGTCGCGGTGCGGCTTTTCTGGCTGGACCGCACGCCGCTGAAGCCCGGCGACCGGCTGACCTTCAAGCACCTGACCGCCAGCTATCCGGTGACGGTGGAGGCGATCCGCCACCTGGTGGATGTCGAGACCCTGGCCGAACAGCCGGCCGAAGAGGTGCCGCAGAACGCCGTCGCCGACCTGGTGCTGCGCAGCACCCGGCCGATCGTCTTCGACGCCCATGACGAGGATGCGGTCACCGGCCGCGGCGTGCTGGTGCGCGACTACCGGGTCGCCGGCGGCTGCCTGCTGCTGGAAGGCGCCGACACGGTGAAGGCGCAGAACATCACCGCGGTCTCCACCTCCGTCGGCCCGGCGGAACGCGCCGCGGCGAACGGCCATCTGGGCGGCGTGATCTGGCTGACCGGCCTGTCCGGCGCCGGCAAATCGACCCTGGCGATGGGCGCGCAGTCGCTGCTCTTTTCCCGCGGCTGGCAGGTCACCGTGCTGGACGGCGACAATCTGCGCCACGGCCTGAACCGCGACCTGGGCTTCTCCGCCGAGGAGCGGGCGGAGAACATCCGACGCACCGCCGAGGTGGCCCGGCTGTTCGCCGAGTCGGGGATGATCGTCGTCGTCTCCCTGATCTCGCCGGCCCGCGCCGACCGCGCGGCGGCGCGCGAGGTGGCCGGCGCCCATTTCCGCGAGGTGCATGTCCGTGCCGACCTGTCGGTCTGCGAGGCGCGCGATCCCAAGGGCCTCTATGCCAAGGCGCGCGCCGGCCAGATTCCGAACTTCACCGGGGTCAGCGCCCCGTATGAGGAACCGGAATCGCCGGACCTGGTGATCGATACCGGCCGCGACAGCGTCGAGGCGGCGCTGGCCCGGCTGGTCGACCATATCGACCAGCAGTTCGGCCGCGGCACCGCCTCGCTTCGCCTGGCCGGCGGCGTCGCCGCAGGCTAACCGTCACCGCCCGCGCGGCGGCATGACGCCGTCGACGCGGCACGTTCGCTGTCCAGACGGCCCCCGTTCGGGGTAGACTGGTCGCCTTGCCCGTCCGGCACAGCCGGCGCCGGCACCTTGTGGACATGAGAGGGTGACATGCTTCTCGATGCCGCCCTGGCACCGATGCTCGTGCGTCGGGAGAGCCGCAGCCGCTCGCTGCTCAAGACCCTGACCTGGCGGGTGACCGCCACCGCCGACACCTTCGCGATCAGCTGGGTCGTGACCGGCAACCTCGTTTTCGCCGGCTCCATTGCCAGCGTCGAGGTGGCGACCAAGATGGTGCTCTACTACGTCCACGAGCGCGGCTGGTCCCATGTGCCGTGGGGCTGGGTGACGGAGACCCTGCATGGCGGCAGGGCGGGGCATGGCAGCAAGCCGGGGCATGGTGAGAAGGCTGGGCCGGATGGGGCTGGGCTGGATAGGGCTGGGCAGGCGGGGGCCAAGGAGATGCCGGCCGCCGGTCCGACGCCCGCCGCTGCGCCGATGTCAGCCGTCCCGGGAGGATACTTCCCCGATTCCGCCATCTCTGGGGCACCGCCGAGGCCGATGCCTCAGCAGGAAGGACGGGCAGGCCAGCTGGGCGGGCCCGTCGAGGGAGATCCGGGCAACTGCACCCGCTTCCCGGGCCGCCCCGCAGAGACCGAGGCCGACGCCGCCGGGACCTATGGCGCCGGGGCCTACCAGGCGGGGAGCGACCGGCGGCAGGCGGGCGGCAGGCCATAGCACCAGAAGAAGCGCCGGAACGCGCGCGCAGACGCCCGGCCCGGTTGCGCCGCGCCCCGGTTGCGCCGCGCCCGGTTGCGCCACGCGCCGCCATCAGCCCCGCCTGGGCCGGATTGGCGGGTTCAGCTTCGCTGGTTCGGCTTCCCTCGCTCAGCTTCCCTGGCTCAGCTTCCCTGGCCGAACGATCCGCGGTCGAAGCCCGCCGCCGGCAGCAGGTCGCGCGGCACCTGGCCGTCGTAGAGCCACCAGCCCGTCTCGCTCAGTGCGTAGAGGGGCCCGTAGTGGTGCAGGCTTGAGGCCGGCACGACCTCCGGCTCCTGGTTGTCGAGCACCAGCATCTGCCCCTGCACTTCGGCCAGCAGCACGGCATGGGCCAGGCCGCTGCGCCCGTCCTGGACCAGTGCGACCCGCAGACGCTCGGACGGCACGCCGGTGGCGCGCAGGAGCAGGTATTTCGCAACCGCAAAATCCTGGCACTGTCCGCCCTTCGCCATCAGTTCGAACGGCGCCGCCCAATAGTCGCCGCGGCCCCAGTTGCGTTCCGAACGGATATAGGGATAGCGGTTGATTTCGGCATTCGCCGCCGCGAGCCTGGCCGGCAGGTCCAGATCCCGCAGGCGGCGGACCAGCGCCGTCCAGGCGGGCGGCACGTCTTGGCCCGCGGCCAGGGCCCGGCGATGCCGCGACAGGACGTCGCTCCATTGCACGGTCGGGGCCGGCCCCGCGACGAACAGTGCCGGCGCGTCGAGCCCGGCCGCCCGCCCCGCCGCCATGCGACCCGCAGGCGGACTTTCGATGCGCCCGGCCTCGGCCGAGGCGCCAAGCCCGGTCGTCCCGACATCGCCATCGGTCACGCAGCCCGCCAGAGCAAGCGCGGCGATCAGCGACAGCGCGGCGATCAGGGGCAGGGCGGTTCCCGGCAGCCGGCAGGACGAAGGCCGGCGCAACGGCGCCCGACGGATCGGCTGATCAACCAGTTTGGCCATCTCTGCTCCTTCACCCCGCCTATGATACCCCCATTCCCGATCTGCTGGCGATCGGCGGCGCGACCTGCGGCGCCCCCGTTCGGTCAGAACTGCGCGAACAGGGAGAAATAGACCCGCAGCGGCTTGGGGTCGGTCGTATCCTCTTCCGCCGCGACCGGCCGGGTCAGGGGCTTGGCCAATTCCACCCCCGCCCGCAGCCAGTCGGTCACCACCGAGCGCAGGCCAAGCCCCGCCGAGGCCAGCGAGCGCCGGCCGTCCGTGGCGTTGAGGAGTTCCGGCTCCTGGTCCACCACCACGCCGAAATCGTAGAAGCCATAGGCCTGCAGGTCGGGCCATCCCTGCTGCCGTCCCGGGCCGAGCGCGTATTGCAGCTCCGCCGTCGCCGCCGCGCCGTAATCGCCGGTCAGTTCGGAGGGGTCGTAGCCCCGCCCGAAGGTTGCGCCGCCGACGCCGAACTGCTCGGAAGCAAGCAGCTGCCCGCGGAACGCCCAGGCCGCCGAGCCTGAGGTCAGCAGGCGCAGGCCCTCGGTGACGGCGGACAGGTCCTGCAGCCGGTAGGCATCCACGGTCACCTTGCTGAACACCGTCTGCCCGCCGGGCCGCGAGCTGTCCGTCAGGCTGCCATCGGCCGAGGCGCCGAGCACCGGCAGCCCCTGGCTGAACTCGCCCCGGATGAAGTCGGCGCCGCGCCAGCGATCCAGCGTGTCGTAGCTCAGTCCGGCGCGCAGCACCCGGACCCGGTCGTCGTAGGAACTGCTGAGCCGGGTTCCAGCGGGCAGCAGATACTGGTCGACGACAGCATTCCGGAGCGTGAAGGAGGCATCGGCCACCAGGTTCTCGCTGCGGCTGCGGATCAGGGGATAGCTGAGTGCTGCCGTCGCCGTGAGGCCCTTCGCCCTGGTCTCCAGCAGATCGGTGTTGAGCGTGCTGCCGGGGCGCGAACGATTGCCGCTGACGAAGACGGTCAGCCGCAGCCCCTCGCCGCCCAGCGGCAGCATGTAGCTGGCATCGGCATAGCGCAGTTCGCCGCGATCCTGCGGCGTGGCGATGTAGCGGACCGAGATCCGGTCGGACAATCCGCTCGCGCCGTTGAGCGACGCGCCGCTGAGGAGCTGCACCGGACCGAGATATTTCGAGCCGCGGTTGTCCAGCCCCAGCGACAGGTCCACCGGGCTGCGGTCGACCACGATGGTCAGCAGCGAGCCACCGGTGGTCCCGGCCGCCGGCGACAGCACCGCGCGGGCCTCCACGCCCGGCAGATCGTTGATCAGCAGGAGATAGCGTTCCAGCGCCGCCACCGTCAGGGGGCGCACCTGGATCAGCCGCTCCGCATAGGCGGCAATCGCCGGGTCCTGGCCGCCTTCCAGGGCGATCTCCGCCACAAAGCCTTCGACGACCTGAATGCGGACCGTTCCGTCGGCGATGCGCTGTGCAGGCACCACGGCACGCGACAGGATATAGCCATCGCTTCGGTATTGGCGGGTGATGGCGTCCGCAATCTGGTAGATCGCCGCCAGGCTGACCACCCGGTCCAGCAGGCCGGCATAGAGCGGCCGCAGCTGCGCCGCCGAATAGGCCGTCGCCCCCTCGACGACGACCTGGCGCAGGGGAAAGCGGATCTGCTCCGCCTGCTCCGGCGGAAGACTCTCCGGCAGTTGGGGAACACCGAGCGGCGGTTCCGGGGCCGGCGGCGGCGATGGCGGATGCAGACGCTGCTGCAGGCGCCCCGGATCCACGGACCCCGGCAGGGTCTGTGCCGCTGCCGTGCCGGGCAGCGCGACTGTCAGTGCCAGCCAGGCCGCGATACAGGCCTGCCGACGCCCCGTCCGGTTCACGAGCACCCCGATCCGCCCCCCTTCACTGCGCCGCCGGCACGCGACAGCCGGATTCCCCTTGCCCCGCCCGGAGGACGCCAGCCATCCGCCGGCGCGCCCCGGCGGCATCGGCCGGTGCTTCAGCGCGCCAGGATACATTCCTCCAGGCCGGAGTCAGTCCGGCCGGCCCGCACGCATTTCAGCGGCTCCGGCCGCTCCGGAAGCTCGGCGCTGGCGTCGAGCAGTGCGTTGGCGAACCGGTTCGCCGCGCTTGCCGCATGTCCCCGGCCATAGGCGGAGATCCATGACCCTGTGCCGTCCGCGGTCGCGTCTTCGCCCCCCGCGCGCGGCAGGGCACCGGCACCGATGCCCAGCGGGCCCGCCTGGGCGGACGGCCCCGCCCGTCCCGTCGGCGCGGCGACCGGGCTGCCGGCCAGCAGGCTCGCCCGCACCGCCGCCTCCCCGCTGTCCGCCTGTGCCGTCTGGCGCGCCGGTTCCGGCGACGGCCCGGGAGAGGGCCCGGGAGAGGGCCCTGGCCCCGGTTGTGGCCCTGGCGGGGCAACGACGACCAGGGTCCCCGCAACATAGCTGATCGCATAGTTCTGCGCTGCCGCGCCGCTGGGGGTGATCGCATAGAGGCCGGCCGGCGAACCGGCGGTGGCGGCCGTGGAGAGCAGCAGGCCGCCCACCGCGTCGCGGGTATCGCCGCCCAGCAGTCCGAGGTACCGGGCGGTGAAGGCCGGCAGCGGCGCACCGGCCACCTTGCTGGCGTCGTCGGCCGCGATGGTCAGCGGCGCCGGCGCGATGTCGGCGCTCAGGCCGCTGGGCTGCACCAGGACATAATTGCCGGCATCCGGCCCGGCCAGCACCAGCCCCGTCACCGTCACAGGCTTGGCGGTACCGGCATCGCTGTCCGCGAAATCGGCGAAATAGGCCTGGTCGTAGAGGGTCACGAGATCCGATCCCAGGATCCCCGACAGCACCGCGCTTGCCGTCGACAGGGTGGCGGTGGTGGTGGTGTCGTAGACCTTGTCCCGGGCGAGGATGCCGCCGGCGGTGACCTGGGCCGGGGTGATGCTGGCGCTCAGGCCCGCCGGCTGGGTCAGCAGGTAGTTGCTGCTGTCGGCGCCGGTCAGCAGAAGGCCGGTGACCGTCACTGCCTTGCCGGTGCCGGCCGCCGCGTCGGAAAAGCGCGCCGAGGCGCCGGCGCCGGCCAGCGTCACGTCGTCGCCCGGATACACCCCGGACAAGCCGGCGGCGCCCAGGTCGAGCACCGCCGCGCGGCTTGCGTCATAGACCTTGTCGCCGACGCCCAGGCCGGTCGCGCCCGCCGCGGCCTGGCTGATCGTCGCGGTCAGGCCGCCGGGCTGCACCAGGACATAGTTGCTGCCGTCGGGGCCGGTCAGGGCAAGCCCTGCCACCGTCACCGCCTTGTCCCTGCCGGCCCCCTTGTCGGCGAAGCTTGCCGTGTAGCCGCCGGGCGCAAGCGAGACATCGTCGCCCCCGATCACCCCCTGCAGCATCGCGCCGCTGGTCGTCAGGGTGGCCCGGGTGGTGGCGTCGTAGACCCGGTCGGTCGCCCGCAGCCCGGACAGGGTCAGCGGCGCCGGCAGGATCGCCGCCGTGATCCCCGCCGGCTGGCTGAGCACGTAATTGCCGCCATCCGCGCCGGACAGCAGGATGCCGGTCACCGTGACCGGCTTGCCGCTGCCGGCGGCCTTGTCGGCGAAGGCGGCGGTGGCGCCGCTCGTGTCGGAGGCGACCGCATCGCCGGGCACCGCCCCGACGACGACCGCCGTGCCCGACAGGGTGGCCGCGGTCAGTCCGTCATAGAGCTTGTCGCCCGCCGTCAGGCCGGTCACGGTCAGCGGCGCCGGCGTGATATCGGCGGTCAGGCCGGTCGGCTGCGCCAGGGCGTAATTGCCCGCCGCCGCACCCGCCAGGCCCAGCCCGCTGACCGTCACGGCCTTGCCGAAGCCCACATTCCTGTCGGCGAAACGGGCGGTATAGCCGGTGCCGGCAACGGTCACGGCGTCGCCGGGCAGGATGCCGGACAGGGTGGCGGCCCCCGTCGACAGGGTGGCCGCAATGCCGCCGTCATAGACCTTGTCGTCGGCGACCACGCCGCTGGCGGTCACCGGCGCCGGCAGGATCGTGCCCACGGTGCCGCTGGCGCCGGTACTCGCCAGCTGATAGTTGCCGGCATCGGCGCCGGAAAGCGCCAAACCGCTCACGCTGACGGTCTTGCCGCTGCCGGCAGCGGCACTGTCATAGCTCCCGGCAGCCGGGTCGTTGAGGCCGACATCGTCGCCCGCCAGCGTATCGGACAGGGCGTAGTTGGCGGGCGCAAGGCTCGCGGCCGTACCCCCGTCATAGGTCTTCGACACCGTGCCGGTCAGGACCGGCGAGACCGGCTTCCGGGTGATCGTTAGGCTGGCCGCACTGGTGAAGCTGCCCAGGGCATAGCCATTGGCGCCCGCAGTGGTGCCGGCGGCGATGCCGATGGCGTAGGGCCCGCCGGCGACGGAGGCGCCGGTGGCCGTACCGGCGGAGGTGAGCAGCGGGGCGCCGGTGAAGGCGGTTGCCGCGCTGTCGGCCAGATAGACGCCAGCCAGGCCGGTTGCCAGGCCGCTGACCGTATAGGCGGACTGCAGGGCGGCGCTGCCGTCGCTGCCATAGACCTTGCTGGCATCCGCGGCCGCGAAGGAGAGGGTCTGGGTCTCGTTGAACAGATAGCGGTTGCCGCCGGCCGCGACCCCGGCGGGCGGCAAGGTCGCATAGGTGGCGGCCCAGACCGCGGTATTGCCGCTGTCCAGCCCGCCGAAGGTCGCGCCGGCGCGGTTCCGGGTATAGACCAGCCAGCGGCCGCCGGGCGCCGAGAGGGCCGTGGCGCCGAACGTGTTCACCAGGTCGGTGGCCGGTGCGACGACGATGGCCGTCCCGCCGCCGCTGGCGCTGATCCCCCTGGCGAGCACCAGTTCGTCGGCCAGGGTGCGGATTTCCGCGCTGCCGGTAGCGATGCCGGCGACCCCGCCGACCATGCCCACCTGCAGCGCGCCGGCATTGGTGAACGTCACGCTGCCGCTGGTGTCCGCGGCGATGGTGGTGACGGAATTGTTGATGTCGGTGGAGAAATCGTAGGCGGCACTGCCCCGCAGCAGCAGCCCCTGTGCGGCGATGGCGCCGCTCTGGGTGATATTGCCGTCGCCGGACAGGGTCAGGTCGCCGAAGGTGGTGAGGCCGGCGACGTCATAGCCGCCGCCGCCATAGAAGCTGGCCGTGCCGGCCGTGCCGGCGAGGCGCAGCACCCGGTTTCCGGTATCCGTCAGCAGGAAGGCGGCCGCGCCCCCGTTCAGGGTCAGGGTGTCGGCCATCACGCTGATCGGCCCGCTCTGGGTCACCGTCCCGTCGGAGGTGAAGGTGGCGCCGCCGGCTCCCGTCGCCGTCAGGCCGGCGATGTCGAACCCGCTGAAGTCCAGGAAGTCGATATCGCCGACCGTGCCGGTGACCGACTGCACCGGATTGTCCTCGCTGCCCAGGTCGAAACCGGTGGCGGCGCCCGCCAGGGACAGCGCATTCGCCGTGATTGCGCCGTTTCCGGTCACCGTGCCGGCGCCTGTTCCCGTCAGGCTGACAGTGCCCGTCGTCGTCAGGTCCCCCAGCTGCTGGTTGAAGCTGGTGAGGCTGATCGCCCCGCCGCCGGTGGCGATGTCCGGATTGCCGCGGATATCGCCGACCTGGTTGGAGATGGTGACCGCGCCGCCGGAGGTGGAGACATTGCGGATCGTCATGTCCCCGACATAGGTCACGCCGCCGCCGCCGAAACTGCCGCTGGAGATCTGCACCGCCCCGCCGCCGGTGGCGATGCTGCGGCCGGCCTGCATGGTGAAGGCGGCCTGTCCGGCAATGCGGTCCGCCGCCGATGCGCCCGCATCGTTGATCGTGGCGGTGAAACCGCCGCCGTTCGTCGTCACGTTCTGGTTCAGGACGATGCTGCGGCCGGCATTCATGGTCAGCCCGATCCCGGCATTGCTCAGGGAAATCGGCGCATTCACCGTGATGTCGGTATTGGCCTGCAGGGTGATGTTGGAGGTGGCCGCGTTGATCGTCGATGCCGCGATCGTGCGATCCGTGCTGGGCGAGGTGGCAAAGGCGGCGACATCGTCCAGGCCGGCCGTTCCCGCAAAGCTGACGGTGATGTTGCGCGGGTCCAGCAGCCAGGTACCGGTGCGCCCCTGCGGTGCGCGGGTGTCGACGACGGCCGTATCGGCAACCGAAAGCACCGACCCGCCGGAGGTTTCGACGAAGCCGCCATCGCCGCCGCCGGCACCGCCCCGCGCGCTGATCCTGCCGGCGAAATCGGTGCGCCCGTCCGCCCAGACCACCGCCGTGCCGCCAGGACCGGCAGCGGCGGCATCGGCATGCAGGGCGGCACCGGCGGCGACGCGCACCGTCTGCGCGCGTGGGCCCGGGCCGGCGCCGTGGCTCGCCCCGCCGATCAGCACCGTCCCGCCGCCGGCCTGGCCGGAGACGTCGATCCGGGCGCCGTCCGCAAGGCCGACGTCGCGGCCGACGATGCGCACCCGCCCGCCCGTCTGCTCGCCCGCTGCGCCGGCGGCGTCGATGCGTCCGGCCACCGCGACGGCCCCCTCCCCGCCGCTGAGGACGATCTCCCCGCGATGCACCGCGACGCTGCGCGCCTGGATCACGCCGGACATGTCGATCGCCTTGTCGACCAGCGCCTCGGCGGCCTCGGCACTCAGCAGCACCCGGCCGCCATCGGCCGCGATCCGCCCGGCATTGCCGACCACCGCGTCCAACGGCCGGCCGTCCGGGGCCACCGCGCCGGCCAGGACCCGGTCGTCGGCGGCCAGCTCCACCAGGCCGTCGCCATTGAGGTCGACCGTCAGCCGGTTTCCGCCGGCCAGTTCCACCCGGCCCAGGCGGGCCTCGATGATTCCGGCATTCGCCACGCCGGGTGCCACGAAGGCGGCAAGCCCCCGTTCCGCGACGGAGATCAGCCCCTCATTGACCACCGCCGCATCGGGCCGGCCCGCTCGCTGCAGCCGCAGCGGCCCGCCGGCCATGAAGCCGTCGATATCGTCCGGCGCCATATGGGCGGTGGTGGCCAGGATACCGGCAACGTCGATGCGCGCCGTGGGGCCGAACCAGATGCCGTTGGGATTGGCCAGCACGACGCGGCCGTTGGACTGCAGGCTGCCGAAGATCTGCGACGGCGCAGCCCCGACCACCTGCTGCACGGAGACCGAAGAGGCGCCGGGCTGCGCGATGGCGACCCTGTTGCCGGTGCCGATCGAGAAGCTGTCCCAGTTGATGACGGCGCGGTCGCTGCTCTGCTGCACGTCGAGTTCGGTGGGCCCGGGGCGGGAAATGACGGCCGTTCCGGCCGCCACCCGGCCGCCTTCGGGCAGCGCCTGCGCCGCGACATCCGTCGCAGTTGCCAGCACCTCGCCCAGCATCGCGGCAAGGCCGGGCAGCAGCAACCTGACCGCTGCCCGCCATCGCCCCGTTGTCTTGCCCCGCAGGCCTTTCGCCACCGGCTTCGCTCCCCTCCGGCAGCGCCGATATCGCGCCGCCGCATCCCATTCTCCATGATAGATGGGAAGCGGGTCGCCATGGCAACTTGCGGCAAAGCGTCCTGGGATGGACGCGACCTAGAGTAGATCGGCAAAGAGATGCAGTCGCGCGTCGATTGCCCCCGCCTGCTCCGCGGCTTGGGCGGGCACTTCTGCCAGGCCGTCGGCAGCCAGGAGCGGTGCCAGACGGGCGCTTCCGCCCGGCCCGAGGGGGCGCAGGCGCAGCGGCGGCCCGGCCGCGTCGATCGTCACCGGCAGGAAGTCGGTCCGGCCGGCGCGCCGCGAGACGGGGCCGGCAACCAGAGCCGGCTGCCCGGCCGGCCTGGCCGCCGGCCGGCCCGACAGGCCCCGCAGCAGCAGGCCGCCGAACATCACCGCGCCGACGAAGGCGGCATAGGGATTGCCGGGCAGGCCCAGCAGCACCGTGCCTCGCAGGCGCCCCAGACCGAGCGGCTTGCCCGGCTTCATCGCCACCTGCAGCGCCGCCCATTCGCCATGCAGCCGCGCCACCACCTCCGGCAGGTGGTCCGTCTCCCCCACCGACATGCCGCCGGAGGTGACGACCAGGTCGGCCCAGCCGGCGGCCCCGGCAAGTGCCTCCTGCAGGCTGTCAGGCCGGTCCGGCAGGATCCCCAGGTCGCGCGCCTCGATCCAGGGCCGCGCGAGCAGCGCGGCCAGCATCGGCCGGTTGCTGTCGCGCGCGGCCGGGATGCCGGCGGCGGCCGGCGCACCCGGCGGCAGCAGCTCGTTGCCGCAGGACAGATAGGCGACGCGGACCCGGCGGCGCACTTCGAGTTCGGCGATGTCCGCCGCCGCCGCTGCCGCGAGGTGGCGGGCATCGAGCAGGCTGCCGGCCGCCAGCAGCGCCTGACCTGGACGCATATCCTCCCCGGCCCGGCGCAGGCTCTGGCCGGCCGTCACCGCGGCGCCGAACCGCACCGCCGGGGTGCCATCCGGCAGCGACTCGGCCGCACAGCTTTCCTGCATCACCACCGAATCGGCGCCTTCGGGGATCGGCGCGCCGGTGAAGATCCGTGCCGCGCGGCCCGGCGCCAGCGGCTCCGGCCGGCCGCCGGGCAGCGACAGGTCGGTGCAGGGCAGCACGGTGCCAGGCAGCGCGACATCCGCGGCACGCAGCGCATAGCCGTCCACGGCGGCATGATC
>MDTD01112529.1_pt1 | contig 75532 bp, 57 predicted proteins | sample 811221 | NCBI WGS metagenome assembly MDTD01 (sample SAMN05326646, study PRJNA326480) | marine metagenome | isolation source: seawater | place: Pacific Ocean: South West | collected 2011 | reverse complement strand
CGTAAGACGCATTTTAGTGAGTTCGGAATCCAATCGTAGCGTATTGTAAATAAAAAATAGCTGCAACACTGTGTGTTGCTGAAACTGCGCAGCAGTTTATCGCTGTGATGTATTTGAAACTCAACCTTCCATCAAATGGAAATGCTTGATCTTCTTGTACAGCGTGGTGCGGTTGATGTTGAGATCTTTGGCGGTCTGCTGGCGATTCCAGTCGTTGGCTTTAAGGGCAGCAAGCAGAATCTTGCGTTCGGGGTCTTCCAATGCCTTTTGCAGGGGCATCGGGGTCCAGCCATGGGCAAGGGCAAGAATGGAGTCCTCACCTGTTTCGACACGTTCATGACTGCGTGTGGCAGCGATTGCCGAGTCGGCCATCTCACGAATCGTCTGGGGCAGATCATCAATATCAATCACTGGTCGACGGCTTAAAACCACCGCGCGCTCAATGGCATTCTCCAACTCGCGGACATTGCCTGGCCAGTTGTGTTGCTGCAAAGCACGATTGGCATCTTCAGTGAGACTGGTGATGGTCTTGTTCATCTCTTTGCAGAACTTGCCAAGGAAATGTTCAGCAAGCAGCGAGATGTCACCACTGCGATCACGCAATGGCGGCAGTTCAATATTGACCACATTAATGCGGTAATAAAGGTCTTCACGGAAGCTGCCTTCGTCGACCATCGGCTTAAGGGGTTTGTTGGTTGCCAGCACGAATCGCACATTCACATCCTGCGTTTTCGTTGAGCCCAGGGGTTCAAACTGTCGTTCCTGAAGAACGCGCAGGAGTTTGAGTTGTAATGCAGGCGTTGCCGAGTTGATTTCGTCGATGAACAGCGTCCCGCCGTTGGCTGACATGATCTTGCCAACCTTGTCGGACTCTGCGCCGGTGAATGCACCTTTGACGTGGCCAAAGAGTTCGGATTCGAGCAGGGTTTCAGGAATCGAGCCACAGGAGAAGGTGACAAACGGGCCGGCGGGTCGGTCGGATCGCTGATGGATAGCTCGCGCAGCCAGTGATTTGCCGGTGCCTGAATCGCCGTCGATGAGGACAGTGGTTTTACTGGGTGCAACCGCTTCAATCAGGTCATAGACGCGCTGCATGCGGTAGTCGGTACCGATGATATTGCCCATGCCGTAGCGTTCTGCCAGTTGTGCTCGAAGGGATTGGTTCTCAGCAAGCAGTGCGTGATGTTGCATCGCTTTGTCGATACTGATTCGAAGTTCCGAATCAATGATTGGCTTGGTCAGATAGTCCACCGCACCGAGCTTGATCGAATCCACAGCAGTCTGAATCTTGGCATAACCGGTGATGACAATCACAGACAGGTCGGGATATTTCTTGCGGATTTTTTTGAGTAGTTCCAACCCATCACATCGGGGCATGTTCATGTCGGTGATGACCAGGCCAAAGTGTTGATCCTGACCGTGATCGAGCAGTTCGATGGCTTCGATCCCGTCACCAGCAATGGCTGAATCGATCCCGTCGGATGCCAGAAACTGTGCAAGACTTTCAGCAATGATCGGGTCATCGTCGACAATCAAAGCTTTGGGCATGGTTCCGTTGGGACTACTCACTTTTGGAACTCCTGCAATTTGCTGGCTGGGAATCGGACGATCATTTCTGCCCCGCGGTATTCCGAGGGTTCATCAGGAAGTCCGACGAACATCTGGCCTTCAAGCCGGTCGACAATTTCGCGTGATAAGGACAAACCAAGTCCGTAGCCTGAGTCCTTGGTGGTCACGCCGTAGCGAATCTGCCCGTTGGGATCCAGTAGTGTCGGGTCAAATCCCGGGCCGTTGTCACTGACACGCAGGACGACTTGCCCTTGAACCTGTTCACCCATTACCTGAATGATGCCTCGCGCTCGACCGGGGCGACGAATCATGTCTCCGTTGATCGCTTCGATACTGTTGCGGACAGCATTGGCGATGATTGGGTAGATCGGGCCAGCCGGTAGTTTGGCGATGTTGTCTTCAATTTGGATCTTGATATCAATGTTCCGCATTCGTGCTGCAGGTGTCAGCAATCGAATGGCGTGTTCGACCGTTTGAGCGATCGTTTGTGTCTGAGCATGAAGGCGGTCAGGTGTATGCGATCGCGTCATCCATCGGCGGATGAGCATGGCCATCTGCTGCATGGCATTGGAGGCCACTTCCAGTCGATGCTGCACATCTTCGTCTTTGAGATGTTCCCCATCAGTCTTGAGTGTCGTGATGGCCAGTCCGACATTGCGAAGCGACCCGTCAAGCAGGTTGGCCAACTCATGAGCCAGGCGCGCGGGCGCTTCGTCAGACTGAGGCAGTTTCGGTGCAGAAGCCACCGTGTCCGGCTCGGTGTTATCCGCGTCAAACCCGTGGGTGAGTTTCAGATTGGGTGTATCTTTCGACATCATCATTCTGGATATCGACACTGTGGTCTTTGAGGTTAAGGTTGTTGTTGATTTCAAACCCCATGTTGGTTGGGTTTGTAGCGGTTAAAGGACTGTGACGGGTGCATCAGGATTGTTGGATGGATGCGTAGTCATAAGCGCAGGGGATGGGGCCTTCGATGTCATTGGTCTGCCATGTTGCTGCATCCCAGAAGGCATGGGGATTAGGGCTTCCGGGTCTGAGGCTGATGCGCGATTTATAGATTCCGCGTCGGTGCATTTTGCCCAGGGCTTCGTCGATAAGACGTCTATCGAGTCCGATATCATGATGTGTGGGTGCGATCGCCAGTTGATGCATCAGGCCGCTATTACCGGACGTGCCACAGAGGATCACGCCGACCATGACACCTTCGTCACGTGCTACGATACTGAGGCTCGGGAAGTGTGCCACCAGTCTTGCCAATGCAGCAGTCGAGGAGGTATCCAGTCGGACTCCTTCAGCAGTTCCACTTGCGGTGTTGCATGTTGCACACAACGCGATGACTTCTTTGAACTCCGTGGGCTGTAGTTCGCTTAATAAAACTGACACGTTCTTGCCCTTTCTTTACTGAACAGAATCGCGCGGTTGCGCAGGGGTTGCCTTACCTTTTGAAATCGGCTGATCTGTCTTGACAATTTCCATACTCAATCCTTTGTAACCATAAGATTTCACAGGAATATGGGATTATGCATTCGATACGATTTGTAGCGATCAGGGCAGTAAGAGACGATTTGTAGCGGTCAAAACGACTGGGCTGGTAATCCATCATGGGGTCGGATATGGTTTACAAGTTGGTCACCGTGTTTGTTCAAAAACGGCATGGATAGCCGATAGACAGTTTTATTAGACGAAAAATGGAATTTTCAAGTTGATGATCTCAATGCGTTATGTCAGTCGAATTTTGTCGGTTTTTCTGGTGCTTATCGGTACTGCAATCACGCAGGCCAATGTTCAGCACGAAGCCACTGCAGTGGTGCGCAGTGCCAATCTCGGACATGCCAAGGTTGGACTTTATGCACTGGATCTGCAGACGGGCGAAGTCTTTATCAGGCTCAATCCCAATGATCCACTGATCCCTGCCAGTAACATGAAACTGCTGACCTCAGCATCGGCTTTGAGTGAACTGGGGCCGGACTTCCTTTTTAAGACACGATTGAGACTCACAAAGCCTGATGCTAAAAGTGGCATACCCTCACTGATTCTTCAAGGTGATGGTGATCCCTCATTAGGTGATCCAACACTGCTTGAACAACACAAGTTGGATGTTGATCAACTCATTCAGCAATGGGTTACTGTGGTGAAGAAAACGGGCATAACAGATTTTGAGAAGTTGATTGTCGATGATCGTATCTTTGATCGTGAGTTTGTCCATACCGCATGGCCCCAGGAGCAACTCAACCGCTGGTATTGTGCACAGGTTGCTGGGATTAACTTTCATGACAACTGTCTGGATGTCTACCCAAGGCCAACGCGATCAGGACTTGCCCCGATTCTGCGGATCAGTCCGGAGTCGCCTTTTTTGCGGTTGAGCAATCGTGCAGTCTCCGGCACAACCGACTCCTTCTGGATCAGCCGCCGATTGGGCACCAATGAAATGACTTTCCGTGGTGTGGTGAAGTATCCACGATCAAGCCCGGAACATGTCACCTTCCATGACCCGCCCAATTATCTTGGGCAACTACTCCAACACAATCTTGCCAAGGCCGGTATCACCGTTCACCATCTCTATCGCCCGCCAATGGATGAGATTTTGCCTCAAGCAAAGGACTTGCATATCGTTCAGACCGCTATTGGTGTGGTACTTAATCGCTGTAACAAAGACTCTCAAAACCTTTTTGCTGAAGCACTCTTTAAACGCTCGGGGCGCGAAATGACCGGAGTGCCTGGTAGTTGGGAAACCGGACGTGCGGCGATGCGCATCTTCCTGCGCGGGCGATTGGGATCAGCTGCAGCGACGGTTGAAATTGATGACGGCAGTGGTATGAGTCGCAACAACAAAGTCAGCCCAAAAGCCATCGTCGATCTGCTCGTAAGTATGTACAACGATTCGAGACTTGGCCCAACCTATCTGCGATCCCTTTCGGTCAGCGGTAAAGATGGATCGCTTGAAAAGCGATTTGGAGAATTGACCTCTACCGTTCTGGGCAAGACCGGCTACATCCGTTCAGTCAGCGCACTAAGCGGGTTTATGGTTTACCCAAGACCTGATCATCCCCAAGGCCCACGCATTATCGCGTTTTCATTTCTGTTTAATGACTTCAAAGCACCGGTCTATGTATACCAGGTCAAAGCCTTGCAGGATAAACTCGTTGGACTGCTCGAAAAAGAAGTCGCCCAACTCACTGCAGCTGGCAAGTGATTTTTGCCTGTTTTCATAATGTGCTTCTACCTGTATCTCATTTCATTGACGCATGTGTCCATTTTGGTTGAGTTGACGAGACTTGCGAAAATGAAATTGAAATATTGATAACGCGCGTTACTGTTAAATGTATGAAAACCATCGTCCTGCTCTGTGATACGCTGCGTCGGGACCATTGCAGTCCCTATACCCAAGGTAAACCATTAAGCCAATGTTGGGGCGATGGCGCGCCGGATTGGTCGGTTGAGACTCCTAATATGCAACGCCTTGCCGACCGTGGCACGACCTTCACCAATGCCTGGTGTGGGTCAACTCCATGTATGCCAGCAAGACGTGATATCTACACCGGCAAGTACGAATTTCTTCGACGCGGTTGGGGACCATTAACCGACGAGGAACGAGACTTGCCCCGCCAGGTGTCCGGCGAACCGAATGAATCGATCACCAAAATGATGGACGAAGGTCGGAGCATTTCCCAACTCATCACCGATCACTTTCATCTCTGGGAACAAGGTGCTGGCAATTACCACATGGGCTACACCGGCCATGAATTTATCCGCGGCATTGAGTCCGACGCCTACCGGACGGACTACCTTGAAGCAGGCAGCTTTGACTGCCCATCGCCACAGTTGATGTCCAAGAATGAGCGACACTATCGCAATATGCATTTGCTCGGTCGCAGTGAATCCAAAGACTGGAGCGCAGCTAAGACGTTAGAAGCCGCCTCGACATGGCTTAAACGCAATCACCAATATGAGGACTTTTATCTACATATTGACTGCTTCCCGCCGCACGAACCCTTGGATCCGCCAGAAGATTTACTCAAGCAGTTTTATCCCAAGGGATACGACGTGCCTGATGATTGGCGAGCTGGTTGGGGATATGCCACCATTGAAGACTTGGGGTTTGAACCTCAGCGTGTGAAATTCTGTCAGGCACTTTATGCAGCAAACGTGGTGTTGGTGGATCAGTGGTTGGGTAAGTTCCTGGACACCATGGATGAATTGAATCTTTGGGATGATACGTTGATGGTCTTTTGCACGGATCATGGCACGTACAACGGTGACCATGGGCGACTTGGAAAACTCCAGACCCACCAACATGATGCAGTCGGACACATCCCGTTTATCGTCTGTCATCCCACCGATGGGCATGGCCAAACGCGCGATCAACTCGTGCAGTTGGTGGATATTTATCCGACGGTGTTACGTGCCATGGGTAAAGACTTGCCTGCGGATGTGAAACTTGATGGCGTGGATTTACTGCCGGTGTTGGCAGATGAAAATGCAAAGACGCGCGACTATCTCCTTGCAGGTCAATTTGGAAAGAGCATCACCATCACCGACGGGCAATGGATTTTACACCAGTCACCTGTATCCGAGGATAACCAGCCGCTTAACTGGTACGGGTATCATCTAAGTCGATTTATGGGAGGTTATGACCTCGGTGAATATGATGGCGTATCGCGATCGTGTCAGACGGACTCCTGGCCTGCGCCCACGTGGTTATCCAACAAGCAATCGGATATCAACGAGTTGGATAATCTGGCTATGCAGATGCCAGAGCAATTGCAGAAGATGCAACAAGTCCTACGCCAAAAACTAATCGACTCGGATGCTCCAGCAGAGCAGTTGCAGCGATTGGGGATTGCATGACCGCTTGCGGGTTGACACCTCGATTAAAAAGGGGATCAACCTTGTAAACCATGAAGCAGGTATCGGGGTATCTCCCCGCAAACGGTATGACTGTTTCTGCAATATTGATCTCATCGTCTCTAGGCCTCCGACCCATCATCGGCGTATGAAGTGCAGTGCGAGACTGGTATAGTATTTGCGTCCGTTATGGATGTACCTGTCTGACAAGTCGGTAGGCCTGCTACAAAAAATGGGATGAGATAAGTCTGTTGGTTCCTTTGCATGCGACTGTGGTCGCGGTTGGATTATTGATATTTATTACAGAGTTCTTCAAAGCCCTTCTGATCGATGGGCATTTTGTAAAACGGGTTGGTCGCCAGCAGGAAGCGTTCATCTCGATCCTGTCTTGAAACGAGGATCAATTTCTGGTGAACAATTTCACACTTGGGGCATGACGGGTAATCCGGTTGATTCTTTTTGTACTGTAATTTGAAGTCTTTGGGATGTACATCATAGAACGAGTATTCCTCAAACAGTGAACGCTTGATTTCATACTTGTTATCACAGTGTGTACAGAATGCCGTGTAGCTGTTGGGAGCAGCCTGGATTTCCATTCCCTTACCCATCACTGAAAGATTCGTCATCATCATCACCACAAACAGACTTACGAGTGTGCATGCCTGCCAGGGTTGCATGAGCAGTCCATAGACTTCAAGTTTCTTACATACTTTGCGGAAGGTGATGGATTTGATTGCATCTTTGAGTTTATCAATTGGTGAGCGGTCGTCGCGATACAGTTCATTTCGGACTTGCTTTCGTTTTGACATGCGTGCTTCGCGAGCCAGACGTTGCTGACGTTGAAGGGGTGTTTCGCTGCGTTTGATTTTTTCAATCTCAGCTTGACGCTTGCGTTCTTCTTCATCACGTTGAAGTAGAAATTGTGCGTATTCCGTGTCATAACCCATTAAATCGTCCAGCGCGTCTTGGACCCCACCGACGACTTTTTCGCCGGTGCATATGATTTCATCAATCAACAGATCCAAGGCTTCTTCGCTGCGTTCGACTTTTTGATCAAGACTATGTTCAAGGGTTTTGGGGTCGCATTCTTCACGCCGAGACTTGGAGCTTTTTGACGAATGAGGTTTATCATTCGAAGCATTGGCCTTGACGCTGAGCTGAGGTGATGCTGTCTGTGTCATGGTATGCCTCACTTAGGGGTTCATCAGTTCGGGGACATCGTTTTCGCTTCGCAGACTGCGATAGACATTGCGGACGCGGAGCCAGTCTTCATTGCCCTGATCGTTTAGGAAGAACTGGTCGTTAAAGGAAGCGTAAAGAGTGTCTTTATCCTGCCAGTACCAATATTCCATGTGGCCGTCTGCAAAGCCCATGACGGTGCCGTCGCCGTGGAATGCTGCCATATAGTCAATCCACTGATACTTTCGGCTTGCTCTTGCGTACATGATCCATGAGCCGACGTTCCAGCCGCGCATGTCCATTTCTTCGAGCATGACAAGTTGTTTTTCGGCATTGATAATTTCGGCGAAATCATCCGTGCCAAACTGTGCCCATGAGTCGTTTGGGTTGCTCAGATGAGCGTCCCATTTTTCGCCATGCATCGGGGCGGTGATGCTGTAGCTTCGTGTGTTGCCTGCCTTGTCTTCTTCACAATGCCAGACTTCGGTTGAGTCGATGTATTGATAAAGCTTGCCACCTTTGATGGGCGCCATACCTGAGCCACGTTTGACCCAGCCTTTGTTGTCGTCGGGCATGCCGTAGACGATTTTGTTGTTGTTGTCTGCCGGGAAGGCGCTCCATGCCATCGCCAGTTGACGGACGTTGGACATGCAACGCGTCTTCATGGCGCTGCGACGTGCGTTGTGCAGTGTTGGCATGAGCAAGCTGATGAGGATGCCGATGATGCCTACGCATACCAGCAACTCGATGAGCGAGAATCCGCTTGTTTTGGGTTGTATGGGTTCGTGCTTCACGGTAACTCCATCAAATGAGTCAGTCGGTTGATCCACACGAAAATTACAATTCAATTATCCCCAAGGCCACCAGTTTGCCTCTTTTATCACATTTGGCCGGTTTTTTATGGCTATCGGACGCTTGTGGGTTTGCCCAGTCGTTACAGTCGTTGACACCGGACGCTCAAAGGCGGACGATAGTCCAATCTGATACATAGACAATGGATCCTCTCATCATGCATATTGAAAAACAGGTCGAGTTCCAACAGATCGGGCGCGTAGAGCATCTGCAGATTAATGACTGTCGCGGTCTTGCAGGCGTGATGGATATTGACAAAGCACATTGGATCGCCACCAGCGCGCCGGTGTCCGGGTTGCGGATTGATCCAGTCTTTTTGAGTCTGGTGGATTCGGATAACAACGGTCGCATCCGGGCCGATGAGGTGATCGATGCCATCAAATGGTTGCTGATGCATCTTAAGGATCCCAAAGGTATCGACGAGCAGACTTGTACGTTACGATTAGACGCGATTGACACCACCACGGATGAAGGTGAAAAAATCCTTTCTCAGATTCAAAAGATTCTCCTGTATCTGGGCAAGGCTGATCAATTGACCATTACGCTTGAAGACATCCGCGAACTCAAAACCCATATCGAAAAATCCAAGGTCTCCGAAGCAGGTATCGTCCTGCCTGATGCGACGGATGATCCGATGGTGACGCAGTTGATCACAGCAGTCATCCAAGTCACCGGCGGGGCGGATCATCCTGGTGGTAGTAAAGGTGTCGGCTCGGCACAGTTGGCGACTTTTCTTTCCGATGCCACGCAGTATGAAAATTGGCTTTCACGTACCGAGCAGGCTTGCGTTAATCTATCTTGTTTCGGTGATCGTATTGCTGAGGTCTATGAGCTGTATCGCACAATGGCACCCAAGTTCGACAGCTACTTTGCACAGTGTCTTGCTTTAACCCAGGATCCGGGGCTGGCATCACGTTTTGCGATCCCTGCTGAACGCGTGCAAGGTACGGACTTTCACAATCTCAATTCCGTGCGATCCCTACTGCGTGATGCTGCGATTGCCAAGGCATGCCCCGAACAGGTCTATCGGTTTGATCAGCCGACCAATACCGTCTACATCAAACAGCTCAAACGCTTTGCCGATGAAATCCTGGTTCCCATGCAAATGGACACTGATGATATTACCGCCAAGGAATGGCAATTGATTCATGAAGCATTCAAGGATTACGACCAATGGGTCACCGACAAGCCAGCCAGTGCGATTGTCAATTTTTCATTGGAGCAGATTCATGAACTCTCAGAAGATCAATATGTTGATGCGATCCGACAATTGATTGATACCAGTTGTGCGACTGCCATCGAACTGACTGAAATACGCATGGTCGAAAAGCTGTCGTTGTATCAAGGTTATATGATCCAGTTGGCCAACAACTTTGTGAGTTTCCCATATCTATATGATGAAAAGAAACGTGCCATCTTCGAGCATGGATCGCTGGTCATGGACGGTCGCTGGTTTAATATGGCGATCCAGACTGACGACCGAAAAGCACATATCAAGGCAACCGAACAAAGTGAAATATTTGTTATCTATGTTTTGGTTACGGGTATTAATGGTGAGTCAGATATGGAGTTGGCTTTCCCGGTCACCTCGGGGGGCAAAGGTAATCTCTGTATCGGTAAACGCGGTATCTTCCATAATCTCAAAGGTGAAATGCGCGATGCTCAAATTGTTCACATCGTCGAAAACCCCATCAGTCTCACCGAAGCATTGATCGCACCTTTTAAACGGATTGCATCACTGGTCTCTGGCAAGATTGAAAAACTCACGCAAACTGCCGAAAAAAATCTCGATAAAGCCACTGATGATGCATTTAAAACCGTGCAAGATGTCGGTACACCTGCGGCTCCCACAGCCTCCACATCATCGGCCAATCCTGGCTTGGTGTCCGGCGGTATCTTTGCCGCTGGTAGTGTTGCAATCGCAGCCTTGGGTTCGGCTGCTGCTTATATCTCCAAAATATTTATCCAGAACGGCGCATTTAAAGTTCTAGGCGGACTTCTGGCTGCGCTTGTGGCGGTGATGATCCCGGTAGCCATTATTGCCTTACTCAAACTCATGCGACGGGATTTAAGTAGCATGCTCGAAGGTGCAGGTTGGGCCATTAACGCACGCATGCGATTGACCCGTCAGCAAGCAGATCAATTCACCAACCGCCCATTGGTTCCGGGTGTGATTCATCGCTGGTTTAAATCACCCTTGTTCCTGGGGACGATTCTGGTGGTTATCGCGATATGGTTGTTGTTTCATTTTGAAGTTTTTCCCCTAAAACCCAAGTCGCCAAAACCTGATGCCATTAATCCTGTGCCCATTGTGCAACCGGTGGAAAATACCAAAGACAAATAATATTTTATTGAGACTCTGTTAAGGTGTCGATATTTTTCGCTACTTCACTAAGTGTGAACCTATGTTAAGTTCTTGGTATGCAGATGAATCACGCCCAACTTGATCCTGTGTCCAATACCTGTGCCAATGCATCAGGTTATGGTCTTGTTGTGCGTTTTATTCGTCACAGAGAGATTACTTCATAGGTTGATTTTGATCAGTATGAAATGTCAAAGCCCTGTGATGCCCAAACATCACGGGGCTTTTTTTATTGTTGATATATTGTCAATGTAGATATGAAAACCCCACTGGTCTGTCATTCAGGGCAATGGGGTTTGTTGGTTCTATATATGGCGAACTCATTTAGCTTCAAGTTTGCTGGTGATCCGTGGGTGAACTTCAGGTTTGATTCCACGTTGATCGAGTTGGTAGCCCATCAAGTCCATGGCTGGTTGGCAGATGGTATTGATACGTTCGAGATTACTCTTGCCAAAGAATTCAAGCCAATCGACTTTGCGATTACCTTTGGACTGGTATTGAACATCCACTTCATTGTGGATGTCATGGGTGACCGTCATGCCAAGGTATTGGCAGATTTGATGGATTTCACCGGTTTTGTCAGCAAGAAAGTCTTCGTATCGGCAGAGCAACATTTCTTGTTGGTGTGCCATATATGTCTGCACAAACAGTACCCAGCGATGTGCGAGCATTTCAATATAGTTGTTTCCCATCAGGCCACACCATGATCCATCAAAGACCATAGGCCAGGGACCGATGAGTTCTTTGCGGTGTTCGTCGGTCAGTTCGGGAAGGTTGCCTGGGATCTTGAATCGGTTGAGTATGCTACGGATGTTATCGCGAGGGTCGCGGATAATCATCAGGAATTTTCCTAATGGGAAGAACTTGGTCAACTCCGTATAAAAATGGGTGAGGTTGGGTTCTTTGATGATCGGGTTGGAAAATTCGATGCGATTGACTTCCAGAAATTTTCGGAAGCTGGTCGTTCGCGTATAGACGCTGTAATAGTCTTCGGGGTGGTTGTCGTTAAAGTAGTTCAGATCAAGGGTGACCTCGCGGTTGGAGGCTTTGCCCAAAAGGGCAGCGATGATGGTGGTGCCGGACTTCTGGTTACCCAACACGAAGATGGGGTTGTCACAAATCCGCTTGCCACGGCTGGCCATTACGCGTTGGGCATCGATACTTCCCACTTGCAGGCGGTGTTGTACAGCCTTGACTGGGTTTTTCATGAACGTTTGGAGTTTGCGTGTGATCATGGTTCTAGACCTGTCCTTACTGAGCAGATCGAACCATTGGTAAGTTGTGATAAGTCATCCGGACGAATTGCTAAAGCTATTAATCAACGCAAGCCGTTACAGCCGTTACAAGTGATCAGTTCGGACCCATTTGCCAGCAGCGGTATTGCGGACTGTCCGTTGCAACACATAAGCATGCCCGGTAATTGTCATTGGCAATGGGCAGGTCACAGAGGGACCATTTGTCAGGAATTTGAGGATGAGGAATTTCCAGCTTCGCAGGTGTGAGCGGATCAGCATTGACTTGAAATTGATCCAACCCCAAAGCGATACCTTTGGCGGTGGCTTTGACGAAGGCCTCTTTGCGCGTCCAAATAGCGTGAAAGGCTGCTAAGTGTTGCTCGGCAGGTAAAGCAATCATGGCATCATATTCACCGGGTGCAAAAAAGCGTTTTGCCAATTTCAAATATTGATCACGTTCCACAACTCGCTCAATGTCCACGCCCAATGGCGTATCAAGACTGACACCAAGCAGAACCATGTCGTGGGAATGACTGACATTAAAATGCACCGGATCATTCAGTAGAAAGGGTTTGCCTTGGGGGCTGTGTTCAAAGCGGACGGCTTGCGGGTCAATGCGTAAAACGGAACCGAGCAGCATGCGTAAGACCGCGCGGCCGATGACAAATTCACGTTGACGTTTGGGACTTTTAAAACGTTCGACCCGTTGGCGTTCAACCTCATCAAGCAGAGACATCGCTTCGGGAATGAGGATTGGCGGTTGTGTAAGGTCAATGGCAAAGAGATCGACCCTATCAACATCAGCTTGCCAGTCATCGGGCAACGGTGACCAATGATGCTCGTTGGCTAAGGAGTGATTCATGGGCAGGTCATCCATCATGACCGATGAAACTCAGGGATACCAGACTTGAACATTGTCGATTGTCGCTTTGGTGCCGGGCGTTCCTTTGAGTCTCAAAGCGACCGTTGCAGTGGAACTTGGATCCATACTTGGACTGGTTGCGACAAGGATTTCGTTGACATACCAGAAGATGCTGTAGGGTGTACGTCTTGCGCGGACGGTCATGCCACTGTTGCTGTGTGGAATGGTCGGATATTCAGTTTGCGCAGATGGCGGGCCGCCTGGACGAGCTTCGGTTGTGATACCTGCCTGGGTATGTTTGAGGGTCAGTCGAAGTCGGTCATTTGCCAGAAGTAAAATGAATGTGGATTTAGGGCCAAGATCAAGATTGAAGCTGACTTGTTGGATGGCAACATCGGATTGCATGGGTGTGTATTCGACTCGGCTTTCACCGTTGTCTGTTCCACCGACGATCATTTCCAGTTTTTGGCCGACGATACTTGCCCCGTTACCAGCCGAAGCGCGAACGCGATAGTTATTGCCGATGATAGGTCGATTAAAATCATCGACGATGGTGGCTTTGCCCAGGTCCATGTCCTCTGGATTTTTAGCAATGGGTTTACTTGATTTGTTAGCAGGGTTGCGTTCCACTGCATCATCACCCGGTTCAGGATTGATAACAGCCGTGGGGAATGGTGACGCGGGTTTGGGGTCCCCATCTGAACCCAGGAACATGACCACGCCGATGACGCCCCCGAGGATCAGCACAAACAGCACGGACAAAGCGATGATGATCGTGGTAAAAGGGATGGGCGCGGTATTGGTGGTTCGCGATGCATTGAGGTCTGCTTCGACTTGGATTTCCGGACCATCCATCGCAGCCAGCGAGGCATCCAGTGGTTTGACACCTGTGGGGGCGGCTGGGCCTTCATCATCCAGTTCCAACTCGTATGCCTGTTCATCCTCAAGCAGAGGCATAATGTTCGATGGCGGGGGGACGTCCTTGTCAGGTACTTTGAGGCCAAGCTTTTTGCTGAGCAGTTCGTCGTAGCGCTTGTAATGCTTCGGATCACTTAACGCAACACGTGCGGTGGCCACCTCATTCATCATATGTGTGGCCGCTTCGCGCTTCAGACGCTCGGGAAGCATCGCATACTTGTCGAGTTTCTCTAGGCGTTGCTTGGCAGAAATCTCCACGGCACCGGGATGGTGACAGAAATGCGGTAACCCCAGCAATGTATAGTGATCCGGCGGCATGTCCGGCTGATGGGTACTGGGGTCAATTCCAAGCCACTCTTTGTAATAGTCTTCTGCCATGGATCCTATCATTGCGCGCTATAGCGGGATTGTCGATTACTACTATTATCGTGTTACGATGCTCACAGCTTAACCGAATTGCTCATCAGTGACTAACTCAAATAAGTGATTGACGTGTCGCTGGCTGTTGAGAGCTTGGGCAATGCAGTAAAGGTATGAAAATACGCTTTGGCATCATTATGAGGACGTTGCACGGTCATCAATATTTCAACTATGAACACCGAGACATGCATTGATTTTTTTGAATGACAGTAAGCCCGTCTCATAGAATTCTCAGTCCCTAGTCCCGCTTGCCTGAGACCACCATTTTTTCGACGACTTGTTTGGCCTCGGAGATTTCAACCTGATTCATGGCGTTGGTTCGGTCGATGGCAGTACTCGCAGTCGCACCACTGGTGGCTTCCATGGCTTTGACATCCAGTCGGCCGGAGTTGTCGTAACTAAATGTCACATAAATGGTTGAGCCTTTACGCAGCCCCCAGGGCAACTTCTCAATGGTGCATTTGCCAATGGGGATACATTGGCTGGGGTCCTGTGCTTCACCTTCGACGATAATGACAGAGACAGACGTCTGATTGGACACCACGGTGCCATATCGACGGGTGACCGACGTGGGCAAAAGGGTGTTGGCGGGCACAATGATGGAGTTGACCTTGGTCTTGTCCTCATTGGTCATCACCACGCCCAAGCCGTGAGCATTGACGTTATGCGTCTGAATGGCGCGCAAGACGTCGGTGGCATCATTGCTGTCATATTGCTCAGATGGATTGGATTCAATGATCGCTTCGGCAACGGTCGAACCATCGGCAGCAATCGCGGCAGTGGTCGTCGTGCTGGCACCACTTGGATGGGGAGCGATTCCATCGGCAACCGTTTCGGCGTTGGCGTCCACTGGCTCCTGCATCATGGGTAAGGCGCTGCCTTCTTCCTCGGCAATCCGCATCTCGGCCTGGGTAGCTACTGCCGGTTTGGGTTTGGCGGCCTTGGCTTCGACGGCTTTTTCTTGATAGCGCTTAAGCTGCGTAATGGCAGCATGAATCGCAGCACCATGGGCAACCACTTCGTCAGGTGATAACGACGTGTTGGGTTTCTTGCCAGTGACGCGTTCGAGCAGTTTGATCACCTGAGGCATACGCGTCGAACCACCGACGGTAAGCACTTCGTCGATTTGATCCCAGGACATGCCTGCAGCTTCCATCACGCGGACGATACGACTTTCCGTGCGATACAGTAAGTCGGCAGTGAGGTCTTCGAACTGTTGGCGGGTCACATCAATATTCACCGGCTTACCGGCAAAGGTGATGCCCATCCGCGCTTTGTCTCGCGCTGATAAGGCACGCTTGCAGTCTTCGGCAGCTACGAGCATCTGCTGGAACACATGCTCATCGGTGCGTGGGTCGGCACCATGCTTGGCTTTGAAGGCGACCGCAGCAGCATTGAGCAGCTTCATGTCCCAATCCTTACCACCAAGTTGCACGTCACCATCAGTCGCCAGCACGGTCAGGTTATTGCCTTCAATGCGAAGTACCGTCACGTCGAATGTGCCACCACCCAGGTCATACACCACGGCAACTTTGGCCTTACTCGTTTCATCGGCAAGGCGTAATACGTCGTCCTGACCATCACTTTTTCGTTTAATATCCCGGTAGGCAAACCCAAGCGAAGCAGCAGTCGGCTCGTTGAGCACATCAAGCACTTCAAGGCCAGCAATTTCACCTGCTGCCTGAGTCGCCTGGCGACGGCCTTCGTCAAAATATGCAGGAACCGTAATCACCGCGCCATCAATCGGCCCGAGTTTGGCTTCGGCATCCTGTTTGAGCTTTTTGAGAATCAAAGCACTGATTGCCGGCGGCGGGAGTTTGCGGCCTTGAATCGGGCGACTGTAAAAACGTTCACCCATCTCACGTTTGACACATTCAACCACAAGCTCCGGATGTTCCACGGCGGCAGCGCGCGCATCGGCACCCACGATCACTTGCCCAGTCTGCTCAAAGTAAACCACTGACGGAGTCGTCAATGAACCTTCGGCATTGGGAATCGTCACCGGTGTCCCGTGTGGATCAACATAGGCCATTGCACTGAAAGTGGTACCTAAGTCAATACCGATATAGCGCTTGGCCCGAGGTGCTTCGCTCATGGCCAAAACTCCTTGAACAATTTCCAAATTCTGCCAATGGGCTGCCCTGGTATCCCCCACCACGAAAAAGCGTGGTAAAAAACAGATCCCCTAGACCTGCCGCAACCTGACATTATACATGGATTTCATCGACGAGCCATGACCATCAATCAAGATCATTGATATAAACGGTCGACAATCACCTTTTATCTGAGACGGTTATGACGAATAGCACTGTTTGTTACGCTGGACTTTAGACTATCTCTTGTCAATCCAATCTCCAGTTCGTCCGATAGGATCAGTAATTGCAACCTTTTGAAAACATGGCAGTTTGAGACAAACCTGCGATTTAGGAGTCCGAAACATGCGCCTTGCATTCATTCTCGATGAATTTCCAGCACTGTCTGAAACCTTCATCGTCAATCAGGTGGCGGGATTGATTGATCGTGGAGTCACGCCAGATATTTTCGCGCTGCATCGCGGTAATACCCAGCAAAGGCACGCCGATGTGGATCGTTATGACATGCTTGGTAAAGTGACCTACGCGCCGGTTTTACCACAAGGAAAATTCTCCCGTATCACCAGCGGCATAAGACACTTTCCCCGATTATTCTGGCAAAATCCAACCGCTGCCATCAATGCTGTCAATCCCATCAAATATGGTGCGTATGCCAAAAGCATGCGACTGCTTCACCATGCAGCACCTTTTTTCACCAACCGACAGTACGATATCATTCATTGCAATTTCGGGAATCTGGGGCACATGATGGCTCGCCTGCGTACTCTCGGGTTGATGCCTGGCAAACTCGTCGTGCAATTCTATGGCTTTGATGTTTCAGCGCTGCCTAAAATACAGCCGACAGGTTATTACGACGAACTTTTTGCTCAAGCGTCCTGTCTGATGGTTCTGAGTAACTACATGAAAAGCAGGTTGGTGAAACTGGGGTGTCCAGAAGAAAAAATTGTCATCCATCGCACAGGAGCAGATGAACGCAAGTTTACCTTCAAACCCAGAACGCTCCAGCCCGGTGAGCCAATCCGAATTGTGAGTCTGGCTCGTTTGGCGGAGAAAAAAGGCCTGGAGTACGCCATTCAAGCCATCGCTCAAGTTGTCGATAAGCGACAGGATTTTATTTTTGACATCATCGGTGATGGCCCCTTGCGACAACCGTTGGAAGAGCAGATCAACCGACTAGGTGTCGGTGAGTATGTACACCTGCTTGGTTGGCAGACACAGGAACAGATTCAACAGCATCTTGATCAATCCCATATCCTCATGGCTCCCAGTGTCACCGCGCAAAACGGCGACCAGGAAGGAACGCCTACTGCCATAGTCGAAGCACAGATGATGGGCCTGCCTGTACTCAGTACTGTTCATAGCGGTATCCCCGATATGGTTGAACATGGAGTCAATGGTTATCTGGTTCCTGAACGCGATGTCGACGCTCTGGCAGAACATCTCTTGAAACTGATGAATCAACCTGAAGACTGGCCTCAAATGGGACAGCATGGCAGCAACCATGCCCGACGATTGTTTGATGTGAATTTACTCAATGATCAGTTGATTGAAATCTATCAAAACGTCTTGCAACAAAGTTAATCAATCGAAAACTTACATAACTTTGAGCCATTGATTCTCAACGTATGTCCGTAAGATGGCGGTACCGATTCAGTTGGATTTTCTTGTCAATACGCCGATGATGACATTGCAAGACCAATATGTGAATACAAACGGTACCAGCAAAATCAGAACGGATTGCCTGGTTCCTAGTCAGTAAGTTACATGTATCTTAAACCACAGGGCGCGTCCAAAAGACGCGCCCTTTTTTTATGGAAAGATAAATGATCTGGGGCAAATGTCCGATATCCATAATGTGTCGATTGAGTGATTCACGATCAGGTGGGGTTGTCGAGTGTAAAAAGTATCAGCAAGATTGAAGATGTAAAGCACATGAGCGATTTTTCAGTGACGGTCATCATCCCATGTCACAATGCCCAGCAATGGTTGCCTGCCACGTTGGCATCCGTGGCTGCGCAGACGCTTATACCTCAGCAGGTGATTCTCATTGCGGATCGATGCACCGATGACTCAGTTCAATTGGCACGGGATTATGACCTGCCGATACTGGTGCTTGAATCGGACTTTGGCAATGCTGCTAGTGCGCGGAACATGGGCATCGAGCATGCCGAGCATCCGTGGATTGCTTTGCTTGATGCAGATGACCAGTGGTATCCACAGCATCTTGAAAATGCAGCGAAAATGCTGGTTCAAACGGATCAGGTGGCTTATTGCGGGCGATATGATCTGATGGACAATGTCGATGGACGCCATCCTATGGTTGGCTTTGATGTGCCGGAATTTTCCAAAAGCAAAACTCACTTAACACATACTGATTATCTCGACTTGATGCTCAAGCATATTCCCTTTGGACACCAGACCGTGATCTACCAACGTGAACGATTGTCCAAAGTGGGCGGGTTTAATCCGTCATTTGTCCGCCGTCATGATATCGACCTGTGGCTGCGCATGATTTACAATCACACGTGGGCATTTCAATCGCAGACATCTGCGTCCTATCGCGATCAGACACCCGGTGCGATTTCTCGTAACCGTGTTGAGGTGGCTTATTATGAAATGTTGGCGATGGTCAATAATCAAAAACAATATCAAAGCCCTCAACTTGAACACTTGATTAAAGGCTATGCACGTCAGGCCATGAGTGCTGCTTTGCTGTTGGCTGACAAGACGTGGGCTGCCAAACTCCGTGCGTTGGCTTGGCCGTATCTGGATATCAAATACAAGAGTATTTATGCAACGCTTGGGATATGTCCGCCATTGTTACGCAGCTTGGTAAGACTCAAACGCAAAGTCACAACCCGTCATATCGACGTTGTTATGAAGGAGGTGCCCTGATGGAGCAAGCGACGCCTTATTTCAGTGTGATCATGCCTGCGTTCAATCGCCAGCAACTCATCGAAGTGTCTGTGGGGTCAGTCCTCAATCAGACGTTTGGCGACTTTGAATTAATCGTCATTGATGATGGTAGTACTGACAATACCGTGCAAATTTTAGAGCAGATCAATGATCCGCGATTGATCGTACTCAAGCAGACCAACGCCGGACCAGGTGCTGCACGTAATCGCGGGATTGGTGTTGCCAAGGGCGAGTATGTTGCCTTTCTGGATAGTGATGACTTGTACCTGCCATGGACACTTCAAATCTATCATGATGCGATTTTAGCCAATGAGAATCCAAGTCTGATGATCAGTCATGCCAGTGATTTTCACGACACTACTGAATTGGAACAGATTAAAAACGAGCCAGTCAAGATTCATCGCTATGACGATTATTTTCAGGCAGCAGATCAGAATTTCTGGATTGGTGCCAGCGTTGTTGGCGTTAATCGTGAGGTGCTTTTAAAGTCCGGCGGATTCAATAATGCCAAGGTCAATCAGGAAGACTGCGACCTGTGGTTACGCCTTGGTAATGCGCCGGGTTTTATTGCGATTCATCAACCCATCTGCTCTGGCAGACGCTGGCATGATCAAAACGTCTCACATGAGATGGATAAGAATATCAAGGGTGTTCAATACCTGCTTAATCAAGCAAAGCTCGGGGCATATCCCAAAACCAATCACAAGGCACTGCTGACGATTCTCACACGACATATCCGACCTGCATCACTGGACTGTATCAAGCATGGTTATCGCAGTGTTGCATGGGATTTGTATAAAGAGACTTTTTTCTGGAACCTCAAGCTTGGGCGTTTACGATATCTGCTTGGGTTCTGGCTTCGATTCATCACCGGACGGAGGGGACGCTGATGCATGTATCCAGCTTTGTTCATCTGCATCGGACGCGTACGCCGACCGGCGTTGGGGTGCATATCATTGAGATGCTCCGTGAGTTGGCTTCGCGTGATGGTGTTGATTTACAGATGCTTGTTTCGCGTGAGCAGACTGATGGACATGGCAATGTCCTGCCGGAGTTTTCACTTGGTGAGTTGCCCCTGGTGACCTATCCCATGTCCCGTCGTATCGCCGAGGGATGTTGGCGATATCTGAATTGGCCTGCGGTGGATCGTTACGTTGGCAAGACCGATGTGCTTTATTCTCCGACTGAAGTGGCGATTTCCACGCGAAGTATCCCGCAGGTTTTGACGATTCATGATATGTATCTCATGGAGACTGATCTGCCTTGGTCGAATACGCCTGAGAGTCGAAAAATTGCTGCCCGATGGGAGAAGCTCACGCGACTGATGGTGGATCGTGCTTCGCGGATTGTGACGGTTTCCAACTTTACCAAGCGGCGCATTGTGGAGTTGCTTGGTGCAGACCCGGATCAGATTCACGTGATTGGTAACGGCGTTGGCAAAGCCTACTTCGAGCCGAATTTGAATGTGGTATTGCCTGTGAGTGAACCATATGTATTGGTGGTGGGGGGCTTGACCCAACGTAAGAATGGTGATGCCGTTTTCGCGGTTGCCCAGACACTTGAACAAATGGATTCGCAAATCAAGATCGTCGTCGCTGGCAAGTCACCTACGGAGTATGTCAACGAAGCAAAAGCGCATCCTAATATTGAACTGCTCGGTTATGTCGATGACGCGATTTTGCCTGCGATGATGGCTCGAAGCGTGGCATTAATGTTTTTATCACGGTATGAGGGTTTTGGAATGCCTGCCGTTGAAGCGATGGCAGCCGGGGCGCCGGTGATTGTATCGCCCTATGCTTCATTGCCCGAGATCGTTGGCGCTGCCGGTTTGATCATGGACCCGACAGATGAACATGCCATTGCCACACAAATTGTCTCCCTGGCCCGGACGCCTGGCAGTCGTGATCAGTTGATCGCTAAAGGCAAACAATGGGCCCAGCGGTATACATGGGCACATTGTGTCGACCGACTCCTTGCCGCAATGCACTGAGAATCAACGCAAAGCACATAGAACTTGCGGACAGTATCGCCCCAAGGTGGTATCCTAATGCACTGACGATATCACAATGCCTGCTGATGGAGATTCAAATGAAACAAACACTTTACTGCCTGATGGGTCTGACGCTGATCTGCACTGCCGGTTGTAGCACCATGTACTACGCGGTCAGTGAACAGTTGGGATATCAGAAGCGTGAGATTCTGGTCGATCGTGTGGTTGATGCCCGTGATGAACAGACTCAGGCCAAGGAACAGTTTCAAACGACGCTTGAAAAATTCAAAGCCGTCGCCAATTTCAATGGCGGTGAACTTGAACAACGCTACAACGAACTCAAAGCCGAGTACGATCGTTGCAGCAAGCAGGCCAAGGCTGTGAAGTCTCGGATCGATTCAATTGAGAATGTGGCCAATGCCATGTTTGATGAATGGGAAAATGAACTCAATCAATATGCGTCAGATTCACTGCGTAAAGCAAGTGAACAGCAACTCTCCGCAACCAAGGCACGGTATCAGCAGATGTTCGCAGCAATGGTTGTCGCAGAGCAGAAAATGCAGCCGGTCTTAGCAGCATTCAACGATCAGGTTTTATTCCTTAAGCACAACCTCAACGCTCGCGCGATTGCCTCACTTGAGTCGTCGGTGACTGCCATGCAAACCGATGTCGCCAAGCTCATCCGTGAGATGGAGACGTCCATTGATCAAGCCAATCGTTTTATCAATGATCTCAAGTCCAATGGCTAATTGTTTTGTACCTTTTTTACCCTAATTGATACCCCAAGAGGAACAAGCCTATGTCCACCGTCCGATTTGCCCTGTTGTTTGCAGTAATGAGCTGTGTGATGACTTTTGTATCGTCAAATGCCAATGCTCAAGATGCCAAGCAAGACGTCCTTGTTGAAATCCAAACCAACTATGGCAACATCACACTCAAGCTGTTTCCCGACAAAGCACCCAAGTCCGTTGAGAACTTTCTGGGCTATGTCGATGAAGGCTTCTACAGCCAGACGATTTTCCATCGTGTGATCCCGACGTTCATGATCCAAGGCGGAGGCATGACAGAAGACATGCGTGAAAAGAAAACTCGTGCTGCAATTGAAAATGAAGCAGACAACGGACTGTCCAACAAACTTGGTACAGTCGCCATGGCGCGGACTGGTAATCCACATTCTGCAACGTCGCAGTTTTTCATCAACACCAAAGATAATCCGTTTTTGGATCACCGCAGTAAAGCCAACGGGCGAACCTGGGGCTACTGTGTCTTTGGCCAAGTCATCAAAGGCATGAGTGTGGTCAACGACATCAAAAACGTGCAGACTGCGACCAAGGGTTTTCACGAAAACGTACCCGTCAAGTCAGTCATCATCACCAAGGCGATTCGCGTTAAGGAATAAACAAACGGCCTTAGCTCTATTTTAAAATCAAAAAGACACTGCGATTTTTCTTTTCTTGTAAAGCTCTGTGCCTCAGTATCATTGTGCCTCATCCATCAGAAACGAATGTGCAAAACCATGCCCATGATCCACTCGGAAAACCTGGCCAAGTCATTCCCGACACCTGACGGCTCGCAGAAGTTGGCGGTTGCCGGGTTGAGCTTTGCGGTGGAGCCGGGGCAGATTTACGGGTTACTCGGCCCCAATGGTGCAGGCAAGACAACGACACTGCGGATGCTCTGCGGGTTGGTTGTACCAACTTCAGGCCGCGCGGTCATCGCCGGATACGATGTGCAGCAACAACCCTTGGCTGTCAAACAGGTGTTGGGGTTTTTGACCGCCAATACCGGCTTGTATCAACGCCTGTCCGTCCGGGATGTACTGGTCTACTTCGGCAAGCTTCATGGCATGACCACCCCCCAGGCCAAAGACCGGGCTGCTGCGTTGATCGACACCTTCGACATGGCGGACTTTGCAACCCTGCGTTGCGGCTCCTTGTCCACCGGCCAGAAACAACGTTGCAATATTGCCCGAGCCCTTGTCGCTGACCCACCAGCATTGATCCTTGACGAACCAACGTTGGGGCTTGATGTGCTATCCAATCGCGTGATGCTCAACTTTGTCCGTGATCAGCGTGATGCAGGTAAGAGCATCATTCTCAGTACGCATTATCTGGATGAAGCTGAAACACTCTGCGACCGCATCGGCCTGATCCATCAAGGCCGACTCATCGCCGAGGGCAGCTTCCCGCAACTCCAAGAGCAAAGCGGTGAGCATCGACTCAGTGACATTTTCCTCAAACTCATTCACGAGGAACCGGTGCATATCGTATGAATCTCACCCGTATCAAGACGATTTACTTCAAGGAATTGGTAGACTTGCTGCGCGATCGGCGGACGGTGATTGCCACCATCATCGTGCCGGTGGTGTTGTATCCAATGCTCATGCTCTTTTCAGTTCAGGCCGCAAGTGTCCAGACCGGCAAGGTCGCCCAGGAGCAGATCGTCGTCGGCGTCCCATCCCGTGAAGATCAAAACACACTCATCCGACTACTTGCCAATGAGCCGACTCCCAAGGATGAGGATGGCCAGCCGGATACGGATTACAAACCGCTCATCAGTCGCGTGCAATGGGTGATCACCAAAGACATCAAGTCCGCGGTGCAGTCACATCAAATTGGTTGTGGCGTGTTGGTCAGTAAAGTCCAAAACGCAGGCGATCCACTGCGTGAACAATACACCTTTGAGCTGTTGGTGCAGACCGACCAGATTCGATCCAGGATGGCAGCCAACCGGGTGGAAAGTGCGCTTCGCCGCATTGGTCAAAACCGAGTCGATCAGCGACTTGATTCACTTGACGTGTCGCGTGACGTGATCGACCCCTTCTTTTTCAAGCAGACCAATCTCACAACGTCCGGCTCGTTGCTGGGCTTGATCATGCCGTTGCTGTTGGTGTTGATCACCTTAACCAGCGCGATCTATCCGGCGATTGACTTAACAGCCGGTGAACGTGAACGCGGGACGTTGGAGACGTTACTGGTCTGCCCGGTGCCCGCAGGGGAGTTGGTTGCAGGTAAATTTTTGACGGTGGTGACCATTGCATTGCTTGGAGCGATGCTCAACCTTGGCAGTGTCGCTGCGACGGTGTACTTTGGCGGGCTCACGGATTTGCTTGGTGCAGCGGAACAAAGTGCAGGTGACTTGCCGTTGTCTGCGATTCCGATTGTGCTTCTTGCGTTGATTCCGTTTGCGGTTTTGACCTCTGCGATTTTGCTTGCGGTCTGCGGTTTTGCCCGGAGTTTCAAGGAAGCTCAAAACTACATCACGCCGGTGATTTTGGCGACGCTCATGCCGGGGATGGTGGCCAATTTACCGGGGACACAGTTGCAGGGACCGATGTTGGTTTTGCCGGTTGGGAACATGGTTTTGCTTGTTCGTGATTTGCTTTCGGGTACGCAGTTGGAAGTGTATCAGATCATGATGGTACTGCTGTCCACGAGTCTTTATGCCGGTGGTGCGGTCGCATTGGCCACGCAGATGTTTGGTCGTGAAGCGGTGATGTTCTCCGATAACGCGTCGATTAAAAGTTTACTGTCACGCCGCATGATCCGAGCCAGTAAGTATCCGAGCATGGGCTTGGCCTGTTTTTATGTTGCGATGCTTTTTCCCGTTTGGTTTTACGTGCAGACGGCACTGCAGCGAAAATTTGATGGGGACATGGTCAATGTCCTGCGATGGACCGCGGTGTTAATGCCGGTGTTCTTTGCGATCCTGCCTGCCTTGATGCTCTGGTATTTCAAACTCGAAATGAAACCGACTCTCGCGCTGGGCAAAGCCGCGCCAAGGTATTGGCTTAGTGGCCTGCTTCTTGGCTTATCCATGTGGGTGGTAGGGCACGAAATTTTTGTGATTCAGGAATACATCCTGCCGATCCCCGAAGCCTTGATCCAACAGCAGGCGCCCATGGAAGCGTTGATGAAAAACCAACCGCTCTGGTGGTTGTTGCTCGTTGTCGCAGTCGTGCCGGCAGTGGTCGAAGAGATGTGTTTCCGGGGCATGCTCCTTAATTCACTGCGTGCCAATTCCAGGCGATACATCGGCTTGCTGGTCACCGCAGCAGCCTTTGCGATGTTCCATTTTCTGGTCTACCGATTGGCGTTGACCTTCGTACTTGGACTCTTTCTGGCTTACCTGTGTTGGCAAAGTCGAAGCATCTGGCCGGGCGTGTTGGCGCACTTTATGAACAACGGCTTTGCAGTCCTCCGAGCGCAATATCCCAATGTGGTCGAGTGGATCGGCATTGATCCTGCCAGTGAATCCAAACATCTTCCCATCCATGTGATCGTCATCGCGGCCGTGTTGGTCGTCGCTGCAATCTGGATCAGTCGTAAGCCAATGGATGAACCACAGAGTCACAGAGGCACAGAGACAAGCCAGTGATAATGATCTACTCTGTGTTTCAGGCTCTGTGACTCCGTGTCTCTGTGGTTAAAAAAATCCATTACAATGTCCGCCATGCAACCTGAAATTCAAATTGCAATAGGTGATGGCCCGGTGTCGATGGACACCATGAATTGGCCTGGTGATTGTGGGGCGGAATGTATCTTCGTCGGACGCACGCGTGATGAAGTGCATCCCAAGTATGGCAAGTTGATTCGACTGTCCTACGAAGTCTATGAGCCAATGTCGCTTAAGCTCATGCAGACGATGTGTGAGGAAATTGCAAAACAGTTTGATGCTCGTGCGATTCGGATGATTCACAGTAAAGGTGATGTCGCCCCCGGTGAAGGGAGCGTCGTGATTCAAGTTGCAACCCCGCATCGAAGCGAGTCGTTTACTGCTTGTAAAGCCTTGATTGATCGACTCAAACATGAGCTGCCGATCTGGAAACGTGAGATATGGGAGTCGGGTGAGACCTATGTCGAAGGCTGTTGTGCTCATCATCCCGATGATCGCAAAGACATCAGTGAACACCCATCACAAGGGTCGCAGAATCATGGCTGATCGCAAACCCACCAAGGCGACCAAAGACCGGGCTGCGCGACTGTATGCACAGTTGGAGCAGTTATATCCTGAGGCTCATTGCGCGCTGGATCATCGCAATGCCTTTGAGTTGTTGGTTGCGACGATTCTCTCTGCTCAGTGTACGGACGAGCGCGTGAACATGGTGACGCCTGCACTGTTTAAAAAGTATCCAACACCTCAGAAGATGGCCAAGGCAACGCAGCAAAAGCTTGAGGAGTTGGTGCGGACGACTGGTTTTTATCGCAATAAAGCCAAGAATATTCTCGGCGCTGCAACACGTATCGTCGAAGTCTTCGATGGCAAAGTTCCCAACACCATGGACGATTTACTGTCGCTTCCGGGAGTCGCCCGCAAGACTGCCAACGTGGTTTTAGGTAATGCCTTTGGGATCAACGTCGGCATTGTCGTGGACACCCATGTCGGACGCCTGGCCTGGCGGATGGGCTTGTTACGCAATGCCCGGGATACCAAAGACGCGGTGAAGATTGAAAAGGATTTGATCCCCTTGTTCGAGCAGGATAACTGGACGATGCTTTCGCATCTGCTCATTTCACATGGTCGATCCCTGTGCAAAGCACGCAAGCCTGACTGTGAAAATTGTTCGCTGATAAGTGACTGTAAGCAAAAAGACGTCAGCAAGTAGTCGTGTTCTATTTCACATCTTTGACCCACGGGATCAGACTGCACAACTGATCATGCATGATTTTGACACGGTCTTGATATTCCGCCTTGACCGCAAGATTTTCAATCTCCGGCAAGTCCACAGTCATGTCATACAACTCGCATTGCTGACCTTCAGTGAGGATGTACTTGTACAGCCGGTCCCGCAGCATGGCAACGCGTTGCGAGATGATTGGCTTGACCCAGTTGGCTTCGTGAAATTCACTGGTGACTGCGTCTCGCCCCGGATCAGTATCGTTGAGAATGTTGCAGGTTGGCAGTGTCAATGCATATTGCTTGTCACCTGCAAGACGCAGAAGCGCCGCGGTGAAGTCTTCGGTTTTGCATAGCCGGTTATCAATCCTGGCCTGCGATTGTCCGGGTATATGCAGCAGCATCGGGACATGCACCAACTGCTCGTACATCATCGGTCCCTTGTAAATCATTTTTTGATGGCCGTTCATTTCGCCATGATCCGAAAGAAACAAAACGGCAGTGTTGTTCATATCCACATTCGCCAAGAGCTTGCCAATGAAGTCATCAAGCATCGCGCAGTATCCCCAATAGGCTGCGCGGATTTTCTGCCACTTCTGTTTGGTCCACGTTTTACCCCATGCGCGACAACGAAAAGTGGATTGGATGTCGGGCTTGTTTTCAAACGGTGCGTCAAAGTCATCTGGCAATTCGACACCTTGTGGGTCAATCAAGTCATACCATTTTTGTGGCAGATAGTACGGCGCATGAGGACCGTAAAAACTGCTCATCATGGCCCAGGGCTTCTCGCTATTTTGTAGTTGGTCAAGTTGTTCTAAGGACTCGGTGAGAACGCAGCCGTCGCAGTGTTGCTCGTGGGGATAGGTCGCACATCCTTGATGCGGTGCATTGATCCCATCCATGACATAGTGTCCTTTTTCACTGGCCGAAGTGCTGCGTCCTAAGCTGTGATACTCCCAGCCGCGCGGGTTGTTTTTGTCCAAGTGCCACTTGCCGACATAGCGGGTGGCATAACCTTGTTCAAGCAGTCGCTCAGGTAAAGTTGGCATCTGTGCAGGCATGTTCCGGTCGTTACCCAGGACACCATGCTGCCAAACCGGGACACCCAATTGAAAGCTCGCTCGCGTTGGCGTGCAGATTGGTGCAGGGCAATATGCATGTGTGAATTGCGTGGATTGGCCTGCTAACTTCCGAAGGTTCGGCAAAGTAACAGGACACGAATTCACATCCATATCAAGCAGTTGGGCCTGCATCTGGTCAACCATGATGATCAACAGGTTGGGATTATCAGTGGGCATCAATGATCTCCAACAGAAAAGATGGTGATGCTAAAATAGCAACATTATAGGCAATAACAATGTCGTTTTCGCAACGATCAAACAAAATCATCGCATCTAGCCGATATTGATTCAGTCGAAGCATCCTGTATTGGTTTTTTTTGACACGTTGTTTGTGTCATGAACTGTCATTACAGCAGATCGCCACGTGACAGCATGGATTGTATGCCAGCAGTCATATGGATATGGACATTCAGAAGCGTAAAACGTCAAAAGTGAGACCCAAACATGGCAGATCGAAAACTGGATATCAAGAATAAAATGTCACTGCATGCCTGGTTTAAAAAGTTGGGTGATCCAGTTCCCGTTGAGATGCTCCCCAAACTCACCAAGACCGAACCTGGTCGCGTGGCTCGGGCGATTCATAAAGGTGATCTGAAAGTGCACACCTTCCGGGCAACGACTGGCAAGGTGTTCAAGGTAGTTACCATGCGCGATGTGAAACTCTTTCAGGAAAAACTCGTCGAAGAAAAGAAAATGCAGCAAGCCATGCTCACCGTCTTTAAGCGTTGGGTCAATAGCTGATCATGTGTGAGGACTTGATCATCCGCACGGCCAGGCAAAGCGACGTGAATAGCATTGTTCAGTTGTGGCGTGAGTTCATGGAATATCATGCCGAGATTGACCCGCACTTTGCCATCACCAATCACAGTGATCGACACTTTATAGATTATCTGGGTCAACTCATTTCCAGCCGCATGGCTCGGGTTCGCGTGGCAGTGATTGATGGGCAGATTTGCGGTTACATAACAGCAAAAATTGAAACCCGCCCACCGATTTTTGTCCAAAAACGCCATGGCATGATCAGTGATCTGGCAGTCTCTGCAGATTGTCGTAGACACGGGATTGGACGCCGTATGACCGAAGATGTTTTACAATGGTTTGAGTCACGCCATGTCAATCGTGTGGAATTGATTCTCCTCACAGCCAACCCACTGTCGACGCGGTTTTGGCAATCCATGGGATTCAAGACGTACTGTGCTCGATTGTTTCGCGAGATTTGATCCGGGAATAAAATCGCCATCTCAAACACTCGTTACAATGTCCGCGTACCCATTAACCCGCTAGATTGAGGTGCTAGATGTTGCAACAAATTTTACTCGTCGGTCATTGTGTCCCCGATAACTTTATGCTCAAGTCCAAGATGTCTCAGTTGTTCCCGGATCTCACCGTGGATACCTGTAACAGCCAGGCAGACCTTGAGGCCAAGTCCAATGCCAGGACGTTGCTTTTGGTTAATCGAATTCTCGATGGCATGTTTGATACTGAAGGTGGTATTGAACTCATCGGCAAGCTGGCTCAATCCAGTGATGCACCGCAGATGATGCTCATCTCCAATTTTGCAGAGTCCCAGGAACAAGCTGTCAATGTCGGTGCCCTGATGGGATTTGGCAAGTCGGAAATGGGTTCGCAAGATACCGAAGACAAACTCAGAAAGGCTGTTGAGCGTGATTGATTCGAGTTGGTATGTCAGACCGGATGGTGTTCCTGACCGCACGGCTGCGGGGGGGATTGTCGCGCGTCTGGAGAATGACACAGTGATGATTGCCTTGGGGCAACAGGACGGTTATACCGACTTTGTCTTGCCCAAAGGTGGTGTCGATCCGGGTGAATCAATCCGTGAAGCCGCCGAGCGTGAAATCCACGAAGAAGCAGGCTTCGACCAATTGACATGGCTTGCGGACCTTGGCATTAAAGCACGTCTAAACGGTGCCAAGACCAAGTGGGTGACGCAGCATTATTTCCTGTTTATCACCGATCAGATCAAATCCAAACCCACGGACCCAAGGCATGCGCCTTCCAAGTGGTTTGCCATCGACTCCTTGCCGGACTTGTGTTGGCCAGAGCAGTTGGAGTTGATCGTTAGCAATAAACAACTAGTCGAAAAGTTGGTGCGTGAACATGCTCAAAGCCATTGACCATGTGAATATTGTCGTCCGCGACATGCAGCCGATGCTCGCATTTTACACCGACTCTCTGGGCATGAAAGTGACCAAGGATGTGGTGATCACCGGCGACTGGATCGAGCAGGTTGTCGGACTTAAGGATGTGAATGCCCGTGTGATTTATCTGGAGATCGGCGATGCGACCGGGCCACGCATTGAGTTGATCCAATACGAAAATCCGCCTTGTATCAAGTCCGATTCACCCAACTCGCCACATTTACTGGGTATCCGACACATGGCTTTTTCGGTGGATGATATCGACAGCATTGTTAAGCGTCTGATTGATAAAGGTGTGGCGTTTAACAGTACGGTGATGCGGGTGCCTTCGACACAGGTGACCTATGCGGGAAGTGTCTGTAAACGCCTGGTGTACTTTCATGATCCGGAAGGCAATATTCTGGAGTTGTGTGAGTACAGTGTCGGTGAGTAGTGTTTTGTTTTGACCCGTCAGATTCACTTTGTTCATCTGGCGGCTTGTTTTAATGTTCAAATCATATGCGTGTGAGTTGTGCGATTGCCAGTGATGTTTCGCCGGCGCAGCTATAGATCAGATAAATATTCTCGTCTTCGACATAGATGCATGGATCGCGCAATTGGTTGACCATGCCATGCACTGCGCCGAAGGATGACGGTTTCATGGGTTCGTTGGCACCTTCGTAGTCGGTTTGCGGTTTGAGGATGCTTGTTGCTTTGCCGGGCTTCCAGCTTTGCCAATCACCTTTGAGTGACATCGTGCAGCCGAGGATGTGTTCGGGGCAAGCTTTGCCTTTGGTGTAGAAGATGTCGAGTTGATCACCACGTTTAAGTACCGCTGTATGTCGTGAGTCGGGGAGCATGGTCGGGCCAGGCGTGAAGGTTTCAAAGCCGTTTGGACTGTGTAGTAACTGCGTGCCATTGTCGCGGACTTTGGCCAGGGCGTAGTGCGATCCATCATGTTCAAAGACGCGAAAGTAGAACGGGCCAAGGCAGGTGGGTTGTGATGTGTAGGTCAGTCCATCGGTTGAAGTGGCAACGAAACTGTATTGGAAGTCATCATGGAGTCCATGGAAATACATCACCAAACGCCTGTTTTTACAGTCAATATGCACATCCGGTGATGCAATGTGTCCGTGACAGGGAGTCTGTTCAACGTGCATCACGCCATGCTCTGGATCGTAAAGTGTCCACGGGCCGATGAGATGATTAGCATAGGCAAGCCGGATGTTCTTCCCGCCGTGATGAGCGAAGTAGAGATAGTATTTGCCTAAGGGGTTAGCGATCCAGTTCGGCACGCGGATGAGTGATGGGCCGTTAATGTTGTCGCCAATCGCATGGTGCATATCCTGCGTGATAATGGGACCGTTTCCGATGCGCGTTGCGGTGTACATGGTTTTGATCCTGTGGTTGTGTTTAAGTCATCATAGCGTTTGGTGGGAGTAGGGAGTAGGGAGTAGGGAGTAGGGAGTTCCTTTGTTAATCCTGTGAACATAAAAAAACCGCACCTTGTTACAGGTGCGGTTTTGATTTGTTTCACTGCTTATTGTTTTACTGCCCGCCGACGATGGGGAACCAGTCGGGGCGTTTGGGGTCTTGGTGGAAGCGTGCGTAGTAGTCGCCTTTTTCCTCGAAGTAGCGTTCGTACTTGGCCATCTTGTCTTCATCGAGTTCGACGCCCAGTCCCGGGCCGGTGGGGACTTTGATGCAGCCGTCTTCGTACTTCATGAGTCCGCCGACGATGATGTCGTCTTCGAGATAGTGATAATGGGCATCACCTGCAAAGGTCATCTGCGGGATCGCCGAGGCAGTGTGAAGCATGGCTGCAAGCTCAATGCCGAACTCCGCGCCACTGTGCATTGCCACGCCAAGGTTAAATGCCTGACAGATCGCTGCAAGGTCTTTGACACCTTTGGGGCCTTCCCAATAGTGAATGTCGGTGAGGACGATATCGACACTACCCATCTTGATTGCCGGTGCTAGATCATCAAAGCGATTGGGATACATGTTGGTGGCAATGGGGATGCGGATTTGTTCGCGGACGGCTGCATTGCCGTTGAGTCCCCAGCTTGGGTCTTCGAAATATTCGATGGCTAGCGGTTCAAGACGTTTGCCAATCTTCACCGCAGTCGGCACGCTCCAAACGCCATTGGGATCGATGCGCAGTCCAAAGTCGTCACCCAAATCTTTTCGGATCAGTTCCAGTACACGGGCTTCTTCTTCCGGGGCCATGACACCGGCTTTGAGCTTCATACTTTTGACGCCCAGGGTTTCGTGCAGTTCCCGACACCATGCTGCCTGATCTTCAGCACAGGTATCATCCTTGCCATCCGAAGCGCGATCGTATCGCCAGAACAGATATGCGATCATCGGAATCTTGTCGTATACCGCGCCACCAAGCAGGTCGGAAACGGGGCGACCAAGGACTTTACCCTGGATGTCCAGGCAGGCCATTTCAATCGCGCCATACAAACGGGAATTGGACAGGTAGTAAATGCTGCGGAGGACTTTGAGCTTGATGACTTCCAGATGAAACGGGTCCAGGCCGATGATGCGTGGCTTGAGTTTGGTCAGTGCCCCGCGTTGGTCACCGCCACCAACTTCACCGAGGCCGACGATGCCTTCGTCAGTGATGAGTTCCAGCACGGTTCGCAGGAAATACCCCGGATGCACACCGGTGTTATGACGCAACTGACAAGTCAGCGGGATAGCGACGGTACGGACGCGCATGTCGACGATCTTCATTTTCCAACTCCTGAAAACAAGGGATATCAGCTTGATGATATCCCATTTTGATAAACAAGTGCCATTCAAATTGAGAAATTAAAATATCTCATTAGGCATTTATAATATCTCTACCTGATCAAGGGTCAACCCGTATAAGCGTTGAATCCGCAAGATTCCCTCATTTGGAATGGGCTTTCTGACATAAACAACAGCAACCGCCAAATGGGTTAGCGGTTGTTGTTCAATGGATGTCGCAGGAGGATATGTGGTTTATGGGTTGGTTGTTTGTAGGTGTTAAGACATCGTTTGAGCAGTCAGTTTTCGATTGACGAAAAAGCGCATGAGTCTTGATGTGAGTCGTCCATTTGGGACATTTCAACAAGTTGGCCGGTTTGCCCGGACTGTCGAATGGCCTGGCAGATACGCAGGTTGTCCATCCCTTGGCGGAAGGTGATGGGCGAGGGTTGGTCGTGTCGGATGGCATGGACGAATTGAGCAAACCGCGAAATGGCCAAAGGGTCGTAACAAAGCGATTGCACTTCGTCAGCATTCTGTCCTTCACGTCGAAGGCGCAGGATAATTCGATCCTGAGCATGCTTGGTGTAGTCGTCATCCATGACCACGGTGCCTTTTGTGCCGATGACACCAAAGCGGATTCCGCGGAACGAGCCGATGGAATCAATGAGTGTGCCGATCGCGTCATTGTCGAAAGTCAGCGTCGCGTGAATCATTTCTTCACTGGGGCAGTTAGGGTTAGAACTGCGGGTGCTGCCAAAGACGGATTGCACGTTGCCTGCGATTTGCATCATGACAAACACGGGATGGCAGGCATGATGGACAGTCCACCCACCGGAGCGTTGGGGATTGGCTACAGCGGTGTGATGCGCAATTCGCCCGCGAGCATTAATCCTTTCCTGTCCCCAGAATCCATATCCGCGATAGGTATGCAGATAGATGCTTAGCACCTGTCCCAGATCACCCGCTTGGATGTGTTCAAGGACGCGCGCATAACCAACATGAATCCCTGCAAAGCCCATGCTTGTTTTGACATGGTGTAACTCTGCTAACTCGGTCATTCGCTGGGCATCTTGCATTTGCAATGCCAGGGGCTTTTCGCAGAAAACATTGGGGACACCAGCCTCAATACATTGGCAGACATTCTGAGCATGGGCATGATTTGCAGAGGTCACCAACGCAATGTCCGGCTGGGTTTGATGGATCAGTTGCAACAGGTCTGTGTGGGTGACTGCATGGTAGGGCTTGGCAAGTTTAACAGCAGCCTCGGTGTCCGGGTCGTACACGCCGATGAGTTGGATGCCTGGGATGTGTTTAAAATCGCGGGCATGGTTTTCGCCTGCCATTCCTGCGCCCAGTAGCAGGACTTTTAACGTCTGTTGGCCTTGAATCATAGGACTTTCCTCGTAAAAAACAGGATCAAACAAATCAAGTCAGTCCCAGTCTTTGGCTTGGTCGGCTTTGAAAAACGGGTAAGCGGTACTGGAAATCACGTGTCCATCCATAAAGAGTTGGGTGATGCCGGTGTCCTGGAAGTGACGGATGAGCAGGTGATCGACGATGTCGTTATCTCGATCACGGAAGGTGCCCCGGCCGTCAAAACTGTAGACGATGCGTGAGGCTTTTTGCACCTGTGAAAAGCGTACGACTCCATAGCGGTAGGTGGCTTCATTCAGAGAATAGGAGTTGATGAAGACGAATTTTTTGCCCGGGTATGTCGACTTGTTGTCGTAAATTTGTATGCCAAACAGGGATCGTTCTCATCGGTGGCTTTGGGGCATTTAAACATCGTCGTCAGGTCATAGCCGTTGGGTGCCGGTGAATAAATGACGTTGGACAAACGCACATGAGTCGGTGCGTTTGGGAACTGTTCCTTGTTGTCGGAAAAGTAGATGTGAAGAGCTGCGCCAATCTGTTTTTGATTGTTCATGCATAACGCATTACTGGCTGATTCACGGGCAGTAGCCAAGGCAGGAAGCAAAATACTAATCAACAGCGAGATGATGGAGATCACCACCAGCAGTTCAATGAGCGTAAAACCAGAGGATGTTCGGTCATATGATTTATGGCAGGTATTCATGTTGAGATTCCTTGGCAAAAGATGTCTGATCTATTCAGTGATATCCACGAGGTTCAAATCGGTAAGCCAGATGGTTTGATCCTGAGCTTTGTCGTCCTGGCTGAATCGCAATTGAATGGACAACTCGTCTGCATTGGCCGTTGGGATGATCAATTCCAGCGTCTTCCATTGCGTGGTGTTGTAGGCGGAACTGATGCGATTGATCTCTTTGCCAGCAGCTTTGAGTTTGACTTGTAACGACGCAATGTTGTGACGGGTGGCTTTGACCTGTGCGGTGAGTTTGAGTTTTTTCTCCGGTGGCAGGTCTCGGAGTTTTTGAGCCAGCGATCCTTGCTTACCGTTGTTGGCCTGGATTTTGATCTGCATTGCAGTGGTGCAGTTTTTGGGTAATTCGCCATCAGCATCTGTTACCGTCTGGATCGATTGACCCTTGGCATACAGTGTCCAATGCTTGATCTGACCCGCTTTGGTGACCTGCGAAAAATCAGGATTCAATAGCAGATTCATCGGCTGGGATTCCGATGCGCCGAGCATCGACAAGGCAAGTAGTAACGTGCAACACGTGGTCATATTCCAACTCCTGAAACTTTTAAAAAGAGGGTTTGCCCCAGCGCGGTTTGGGCTCAGCAATGGGTTGATGACTGGGTAACCCCAGATACGCATCAGCCGATTCAAAGCGGATGTCCGCCTTCTTGGTGAAGGACAGATCAAACAGGTACAAGCCTCTCATGTCTTGGGGATCGATCAATTCGCTGTGCGTAAGATTGCGTGTCTTGCCTTGCGGATCGGTCATGGTCATGATGCATTGGCCGCTGTATCGCGGGGTGAATTCAATCGTAAACGGCATGGCATTACTGGCGGTGACGCGATGCGTGAAGCGATACGCACCACCGTCATACTTGCGAAGGTGAAGTGTTTGACTGGCATCGACTCCGAGCGTGGCATTTTGACTTGGGACCGTGACCTGCCAATCCAAAGTTGAGTCATCATGGAGGGTGATCCACAAAGGCAGTTGTGCATCAGCAGGAATACTCAATTGCACGGATGCTTTGCCTGAAGTTGTTGGGCCTTGCTTGCTGGTGAGTTGCTTGCCTTGCTTGTCTGTGAGTGTGATGGTGTAACGGGTTTGACTGCTGCGTTGTGAACTGGTCAACTCGACAAGGATGGGTTTGTCATCGCTGTGTTCACTGATGCGATATTTCTGCTTGTTGGTGTTGATCCAACGTCTGGGTTGTTGTCTGTAATAGGTGATGTCGCGTTCACCAAGGTTCAATGTTTTTTCGCATGCTTCCCATAAGCCACTGGTCGGGCCATGCGGTGTCTGATTCGCATCAATATTCAGACGTCCCATGTTGGGGTGCTGTGTTTCGCTAAACGGCAGTGTCACTTGATGGGCAAGGCGTTGGTTGATAGCTGTGCCTTGTTGATTGCCGATACTGTTAGGTGTCAGTTGATAGTTGCCGTTTGCGGTGTCCACGAATTGAGGTTGGGCTCTGAAGATGGAATGTTGATCAAATCCACGGAGGATCATTGCCGGATTATGCGATGAGGTATAGCAGTTAAAATCGCTCTTAAAATTAGGGGTTGTCTGCGATCCAGCTTGATTGGTAAAGGGTTGTTGGCAGAGGAAGAGATTATTAAACAGATCAAAGCTCGGTGTCCCACGTTTGAGGTTTTTTCTCAGCCACGGGTCAGACCATGCCACATCATCAACGTTGTGATAGATGATGCCGTTGGGATGGTCGACGACATTGTTGAAGACATAGACGGTAGCTTGTCTGGGGGCGGATTTGTACAGTCGCAGGCCATCACTGCATTGAAGCAGGACATTGTCGAAGAAGTAAAACGGCCCCATTTCAATGGTCTTTAAGCGTGCAGCACATCGGGCGCGGGTGACGATGTTGCTGTACCACTGATTGTCCATCAGCTCGTTACCCGGCTCCAGTGCATCGTCCATGGTCAGGTCAACACGATTGTGATGGACTTTAAGGCCGACGTTGTGTTTGCTGATGCCTTTGAAAATGTGGTCACGGTAATGTGCAGCCACTTGGTCCTTGCTCACACCGTTGCCGTTTTGGATACCGTTCCAGACATCGTAGACATAGTTGTAGGCCACGATGTTGTCCGGGCCGGCGCGGTCGATGTCGATCCCCCATTTGTCGTAGGTTCCAAAACGCTTGTGCGTGATCCAGACATCATCGCCAGCCAGTCCCGTCTGTGGGTCGCAGTCGATACTCACCGCATCCTGATTCCATGTCACATCACAATGCAGCACTTTGCATCGCGTTGCTCCTTGTCCAAGGCGGATACCTGCATCTGCTGCGTAAGCCAGGCAATGTTCCACGACAGAGTCAGCGGTGTTTGTCAGCAGGATCGCAGCTTCGCCGCCGTTGGCAATGATGTTTTGCACTGCGCAGCCGTTGGCTGAAATTGTGATCGCCGACGTACCTTGACGAGCAGCTTCAATGACATGTTTTCTCGGATCGATCTCGGAAGCGAACGACACGATGACTTTTTGACTCGAAGCCAGGTAGGTAAAGACGCTGCGCAATGGCATGCGGCTGCCACGTCCTGCGCCGTTGGCATGGACGGTTAAACCACCACGTGATTGGATGGCATGAATCATGGTGCGCTGGTCAATGCTCATTGTCACCGGCGAAAAGTTAATTGCACTTTGCCATGCATAGGGACCGTACTCGGTGGCAGGTTCCCATGCAGGTTTCCATGTCGTATCGTTGCCATTCACACGAGCCAGCACACCTGCTTTGGCGCGGACAGTGAGATTGGGTTGCTCAAGTGTCAGCGGACCTTGATGTGTACCTGAGCCCAGTTCGATGATGTCGCCGTCTTGAGCAACGCGTAAAGCAACGATCGCTGAAGGTTGATGAAGGGTTTTACCGTTGCGGATGATCTTGACTTCTGTGGCAGGTGCGAGCAGTTGGGGTGAAGCTTGTGCAGGACGATTCACGGTCAAAAGACACGTGAGGATCATGGATGTGATAAAGAAGTCTTTGAATCGATAAAAAACCATCGGCATACGGCATTCCTTGTGAACGGTCATAGGGAAGCATAGACCTTCAAAAAAGCCGATCAATTGTAATGTTGTGCTGTGGTCTATAAATTTGTGGTCTGTGTGGATCGTGCCCGTTGGCGCAATTCCGTGGGGCTGCTTCCAGTGCGTTTACGGATCACATTGGTGAAATAGTTGGGGCAGGAAAAGCCGGTCCGCGTGGCAATCTCGGCAAAGGTCAGGTCACTGGCTTGAATAAGCTGCATCGCTTTGCCAACCCGATAAAGACTCAGATATTCAATGGGCGACATTTTCATTTTGTCTTTGAACAGCTTGCTCAGATTTGTTCGATGCATCTGGATCGTTTGAGCGATGGATGTGATGTTCAATTCCGGATTGTGATACTGGGTTTTGATCAGTTCGATACACTGCTGCATCTGCCGGTGTCCGACGGTATTCATCGATTCATTGGAGATCGCCAACGTCAGGATTTCGTAGGCCGTGGTGCTTGCGACGCGTTGGCCGTGCGGGCTGATGTCATGGATTTCACTGGAGAGTCGAATGAAAAGTTCCTGGGGACAGGTTCGCGCGGGCATTGGTTTTTTACCAAACCCAAATGAACTGAGGACTTCGTCAGGCATCATGCCATCCAGGGTCATCCAGCGATATTCCCAATGATCCACCGCCGTCACATGATGCAGGTCCCCTGTGTAAAGCACGAGGATGTGCGCGGGTTTGAGGATGACAGGTTTGCGATCGACGAGGAGTTGGCCATGACCTTTGATGCCCCAGAACAGCTCGCAGAAGTTTTTAGGCTTACCCGGATTGTGCCAGCCTGGGAAGACTTTGTAATGCCCCACCGATCGACAGGCGATGGGCAGCCCGATTGTCGGTTGGAGGGTGGGTCGCAGGTCAAAGGGAATTTTCTTCTGCATCAACCGCTAGCTTAACAACACCGCGCGGCTGATCCCATCTTTTCTTTGATCAATTCTCAGGGGATTTGTTCGGTGCGGTCAAGGTATTCACCTTTGGCTACCATTTTACCTGAGCCGTCAAAATAGAACGTGGGTAATGCTGCATGTCTGATGTTGTTGGTTTGCTCGGGATTGACATACATGTTGTATGCCACGGCACTGGCATTGCGGGTGCCGGTGAGGACTTCATCGCCGGTGGTAAAGGGGTTGGGATCGATACGCGCATCGAAGCGTTGCCACCGGGCAGAGGACATATTTTCCAGGCGGAGTGGATCGCCATCAACGGTGGCATTACCTGTACCGTAGTAGCCAGTGGTCGAAAGACGATAGCAGTAGGCAAAGCGACCTTTGTAGTCGATCAGGGCACTGACAACCGCATCACTTAGTGGGATGCCATAATTCATGTCCGGGCAGAAGCTCGCAGGATTGAGCTTGAGCAGGCCGTATGGATACAACGCGCGTAAGGCATTTTTATAGGTGGAGCCGGTGAGGACCAGCGGTGATGCACTGGTGATCTGTGGCGGGCGAGTGAGGTACCACCGGGTAGGTGTGGCTGATGATCCCAACGCTGAGAAACTCTCGGGGGATTGCATGTAGCCGTCGTAATCGTTGGCATAAATGTGATCCATCTGACCGACAGCCCGAACATTGGTCAGGCAGACGGTCGCCCGTGCCGCTTTTCGGGCAGATCCCAAAGCAGGCAGCAGAATGGAGATCAATATCGAGATGATCGAGATGACCACCAGCAGTTCGATGAGCGTAAAGGCGTTGTTGGAATGGCGCTTCATAATGGTTGAGCTTTCCGAATGTACTTTAAAGATAACATTTATTTGCCGTGCTTGACTGTTATTTTATTTTTATTATAATAACAGTGTCAAGCAAGTCAATGATTTTGATACAAAAAATTGTTTATAGAATTCACGCATGGCCAAACCTTCCACCGATCATCTTGTTGCCCGATACCTTGAACGCTGTCTTCGCTGCACGGCACCGGGCGGGGCTTTGCCATCCGTCAGACAGATGATGGAGCAATGCAAAGTCGGCCCGCAGACCATCACGCGAGTCGTCCGTCAATACCAAAAGCAACACCTGGTTGATGCCAAGCCCAAGAGTGGCTTGTTTCGGCCTGTATCTGAAATAGCATTGCCCACGGTGACACGGCTGGATGTGATTTATTTCAATGTCCGTGGTGAAATTCATGCGATGCTCAATGATCAGATTCCCGTGGACCATAGTTTTCATGGCGAGTTGATCACAGCGATCAAGCAGGTTGCTTCATCACGGGGCTATGCGGTTCACTTTCACGCGCAGTTGGATGCGGATCATGAAGCGCAGATGGTCGAGTCGCTTTGCGATGCGCCGGACTGTCGCGCGTGTTTGACGGTGGGGCTGTCTGACATGTCGATGCATCGTGCATTGGTTCATGCGTATTTGCCAGTGATTAATTTGTATCCGATGGGTTTTCACATTCCTGAGAATGCGATCTGCACGAATGCCGACCAGGTGATTGATGAGCAGTTGTCATTTCTCATTGAATTGGGGCATCGCCGGATTGCGTATCTTCATAATGTTGAAGACCATCGCCCGCATCGTGATTTGCTGCTTCGCCGTGAGTCGTTTTATCGTCAGGCGATGGAGTCGGGTGTTGAGTTGCATCGTGGTTACGTGCGTTATGCAGGGTTTATTGAAGACTCACAATTGGAAGCTGCGCGGGCACTGCTGGCCATCCATCCCAGGCCGACGGCTGTGATTTGTGCAGACCAGCATTTACCTGCGGTCTACCAGGCAGCGGCGGAACTTGACCTGCAAATCGGTGAGGATTTAAGCGTCCTGGGGACCGACAACAAGCTCATCGCTCAGACCATTGATCCGCCTGCGACTTCTTTACAGGTGCCTCGTGTGCAGGCTGTACATCTTGGGTTGGATATGCTCGATGACGTGTTGGCCGGGCGTGATCGAACACCTGAAGAAAACCTCCAAGCCACCTGTCGAATCATCTGTCGCCAGTCAACCGGGCCGGCCAAACTTTCTTAAATCAACCAAGGAATTGCAATGCGTTTACTTGATCCTGTCGCTTTGAGTTCATCGTTGTTCGACAAAGAACAGCCTGTCGTTGCAAAGCGTGGCGTGCATTTGGATCTAAAAGGTTTGGCACCGACCTTCGAGCGATTGATGCAATTACTCGATGTGTTTAAGCAGATGCGTTTTAATGTCCTGCTTGTCGAATGGGAAGATATGTTCCCCTGGACGTTCGATGATCGACTGGCTCATGCCCAGGCGTATAGCGCTCAACAGATCCAGTTATTCAGCCAACGATGTGCAGACCTTGAAATTCAATTGATCCCCTTGATCCCAACACTTGGGCATATGGAATTTGTGCTCAAGCATCCGGGATATGAGTCGTTGCGTGAAATTCCTGATCGCGTGGACTGCATCAATCCTTTGGCTGATGGGACGCAGGAATTATTAGGTCATATGATTGACGATCAGTTGTCACTGCTCGGTGATTGGGACTGCATGCATCTTGGCGGCGACGAAGCATGGGGCTGGGCAAAGCATCCGGACACGCGAGCCTATGTCGCAGCGCACGGTTCGGCCAATCTGTACCTTAAGCACTATCAACCCCTCTTTGATCGACTCTCATCACGGCAGATTCGTCCCATGCTTTGGCATGACATGATGAAAACATGGTCGGCTGATGCGCTGCAAAAAATGGGACAACAGGCGGATATTGTCATCTGGGGTTACCGTGGCAAACCCGAGCAGGAAATGCATCACCATAAGCCCCATGTGCTCCGCGCCTTTGCCGATGCCGGGGTTAACATCTGGGGCGGCGGATGCTTCAAAGGTGCGGATGGCCCGTCGTGTGACTTGCCACTGACGGCTGCGCGATTGGATAACCACGAAGGTTGGGTGCAAGCCAATATCGACTATGGCATGCAAGGCGTCATCACCACCGGCTGGTCGCGTTATGCCCATAGCCGATGCCAGGTCGAACCCCTTGATGCCTGCCTTCTTGAATTGGCGATGACCGCGTTATGTCTCTATCACGGCAAGCAAGTTCACGAAGCCGACGGTTGGACATTGCTTGCAGAATGTAGCGAAGCGAAGCGATGTGAAACCTTGCGAAATCACCTCACCCAACTCAGTGAAGCACGGAACTTGTTTTGGGAACGTTCACGTCAAATGGTCGAACACCTTGCAGCCGGGCAAGTCGAACCGCATTTGAATGATCCGGGCTTTGTCGCTTTTTTAATGGATCATCTGCACCCATGGGCACAGAAGGTGTCCATCTTGTCCGGGGAATTACCAAGGCTGCTTGACTCACTGGTAATCAGCACACAAGCCAAGTCCTACGCGCGGACGTGGGATCAAAGCGTGCAGAATCAACTAGACATGTTGCAGCAGCAAATTCAAACACAATTCATCAACCGCAAGGAACCACCTCATGATGTTTAACCGAAGATGTTTTCTTTTTGCTTTGGCGTTATTGAGTTTGATCACCTCGTTGACATCTGCCCAGCTTCTTGAGAATCCCGACTTTGAAGCTCAGTCCTTATCACCTCACTGGCTCGCTAATGCCAAGGTGTATCAACTGGATCATGCGACGTTCCGAACCGGCCAGTCTTCATTGCAATGGGCCAACAATGATCCCAGGCAATACTTGCACGCCAGGCAGGACATCGAGCTTGATCCTGCCAGCGAATATACCTTTGAAGCATGGATCAAAACACAGGATGTCAAAGACGGCTATGTCACCATTGCTGTGGAGTTTTATGCTGGCGATCGCTATCACAGTGGAACCTATCCCAAGGGTGTGACCGGCACGGAAGATTGGACACACGTCAAAACCGACAGCTTCGTGCTGCCCCAAGGCGTAACCCGGGCACATGTCATGTGCTACGCCCGACGCAGCACAACCGGCAAAGCCTGGTTCGATGATCTGGCGTTAACCGAAGTCAAATCCCAGATCATGCACAGCGCGCTGCGTTATCCAGCCTATCGCGGGTTAATCACTCGTGGTCAGCAACGCGATATCAACCTTCGCGTGAAGTTGGCTGAACATTTACCTGCTGATGCGAGTCTGAATATTCAACTTCTGGATCATGCCAATCAAGTGATCCAATCACAGAAAAACCCTGTAAAAAAAGGCATCAACGACATCACCATTCAAGCAGCAACCTTGGCTGCTGGACTGTACAACTTGCAACTGCGTTTGACTGATGACAAACAAAACGAACTAGCCAACATGACCCATCGCATCAATGTGGTCGAGGCTTGGCAGCTTCCCAATATCATGATTGATGAACATCAGCGACTGCTTGTTGATGGCAAACCCGTGATGCCGATCGGTGTCTATGACAACGTGAATATCACAGATGACGAGTTAGCATTGTTGCAAAACAGTGCGGTGAATTGCGTACTGGCCTATGGCGTGCCCAACCGTTCATTGCTTGATCGTCTTGATGCACATGACCTGAAACTCATCGCATCAGTCAAGGATTTTTTTCTGGGGCACAAATGGACGCCCAAAAATCTTAAGCATGTTGATGATGAAGCCAAACTCATGCGCCCACTCGTCAAGTCGCTTCGCGATCATCCTGCGATGTTGGCATGGTATCTTAATGACGAATTACCTCTGTCATACATGGATCGTTTCAAAGCACACTACCAATGGGTTATCGAAGATGATCCGGCACATCCTGCCTTTAGTGTTCTCATGCGCCCGCATCAAATTGACCGTTACCTGCATACCGCTGATGTCTTGGGATCGGACCCCTATCCGCTGCCACACAAACCCATCGAACTTGCAGGGCAATGGACGCAGCAAACCGTAGCCCAAACGTTCAACGCGCGTCCAGTCTGGCAGGTGGTTCAGGCTTTTAATTGGCAGAACTATCCCAAAGTGAATCAAAACCAAACAGGACAAACCCCAACGCAAACCCAACTGCGAAACATGATCTGGCAATGCCTCACAAACGGTGCCAACGGTATCCTGCTCTACTCGCTCTATGACATGCAGCGCAATCCCGACATTGATTTTGACACCTACTGGCCGCAGGTCACGAAGATACTTGCCGAGGTGCAACAACACTCTCAAGCATTACTCAGTATCCAGTCGCCACCCAAGGTAACGATCCCTTCAGGCGACAACCCAAGCCTGTCCATGCGTGTGACTCGTTGGCAAGATGCGGCGTATGTTTTTGTCGTCAACACCAGTGACAAACCTCAGACGGCCAATTTTCAAATCAACACCCCCATCAAGTCGATTCAGGAATTGTCCACGGAGCAAACACTCACCGCCACCGATTCCCAGCATTGGCAGGACACCCTCAAACCGCTGGATGTCCGAATGTATCGCATCACCACCAACCCGTAACCGCAGGTATACTTTATCGATTGAAGTAGAAGGTACCTTTTTCCGGATTCCAAAAACTTTAAGGCTCCATAGGTATGAAAAAAAATATAATTATAGTTTTGCTAGGGATTAACTGTCTTTTTTTTGCGGTCAATTCTTTGCGAACTCATAATGAATATGTTTTTGAACATAATGGCGAGAAAATATATGTTATGTTAAACCGTGAGTTCTCTAGGAAAGTGGCAGAATTTAAAATTTCTCCAGAAGAGGCATATGCAATCGCGGAAGATTATAGAATTAATTCGCCAGATAATGACATGATTAAATCATATGGTCCGTTAATGGCAGTTGCAGGTGATTCTTATTTGTTTTCCAAAGAGGAAAAATATTACTGTATTCATTTAACAGGTGTCTATGTTAATGGGTATGACGGTAGTGTAGAGCATCGATTGTCACCTTATGCCATATGGGGGGATAAAGTTAAGCGAACTGATCAGTATCTGTTGTTACAAGAAGAGGGTGATGCGGGGGATAAAGAAGAGGGGCAGATATTGCCAAACTCTACTTTGCCAGATGCAGAGTGATTTCTGTTGATCCTATTAAATTTATAATTTCACCATAGAGCGCTCATAAGTAAGGGGAAAAAAGGTGTCAGTCCTGCTCTGTAGAAAAGCCATTTCACTAAAAGAATCCCGATATTGTGAAGAAGATTAAGGCGTCAGGAATCTTTTTCTTGCAGGAATCTTTTTCTTGATCTGAGCAAGGCTCCAAGAACGATGTGCAGTCGTTGAGCCCGTTGTTGGATCGATGTGTTGCTAATGTCTGTGTGCATCATCTGCTTGCTGATGCGGGTTACGACAGCGAGTCGAATCACGTTTATGCGCGTGATGAACATGGCATTGTCACGACCATCCCGCCCAAGCATGGTCGCCCCACAAGCAAGCCACCGGGGTTGCCTTATATGTTGAGCAATGAATTGTCACGGTTTTAGATTTAGTCGTATCAGACTTTCAGTTCGTATGTTACGAGAAGTCCGCCGGTAAGTGGCTCTGTCTTTTTTATCAACTGGGCGGTCAATATTGATAATTTATTTTAAATATTAAGAACAATTGATTGACTTAGGGTGCTATTAATCATAAATTATAAATAATTATTATTAATGGAGCCCGCCATGAAACAGATTGGATCAGTGAACAGTCAATCGCAGAAAAAGACGCAAATAGCTTTTAAATATGCATTTAATGCTGTTTTAGTTGCTGTGTTATTGGTGTCCGTCACCGCTTGTAAGCCTGAGACTGACTCAGATGAGCAGGCCAAGGCTCCGGCAATGCCAGCGCCGATGGTGATGGTGCAGACGGCTCGACAGACGTCGGTCCCGTTGTACATCAACAGTATTGGCAAGGCCGTAGCCGCCGAGTCGGTGACGATCATGCCACGGGTGTCGGGCCAAGTGGTGGAGCGAACCTTTGAAGACGGGGCGACCATCACCAAGGGGCAGGTGCTTTTCAAACTCGACCGCGTCCCCTTTGAAGCGGCATTGGCGTCTGCCCAGGCGCAGTTGGCGCAGAGTAACGCGTCGCTGGACTTTGCCAAAATTGAGCTGTCGCGATACCAGACCATCGCGGGCACCAACGCCGTTTCCAAGACTGATTTTGATACCAAACTCAACGCGGTGAAGGTGGCGCAAGCTCAAGTTGCAGCAGCCCAGGCATCGGTGCGTATCGCTCAGATTCGTTTGGACTACTGCACTATTACTTCACCTATTGACGGCCGAGCTGGAGCGAGACTTGTTGATGCGGGCAACATCGTCCGTGAAAACGATACGGCTATGCTCTCGATCCAAAAGCTCTCGCCCATCTTTGCTCAGTTCACCATCAATGAACAGCAACTTGCAATGGTCCGCCAGAACATGGACAACCACACGCTCAAAGCCTTTGTCAAACTTCCCGGCGATGCGGGGCCCGGTGTCGAAGGTGATCTGACATTCATGAATAATGCAGTGGAAGCCTCCACCGGCACCGTGCGTCTGCGAGCAACTTTGCCCAACACGGATACCCATTTCTGGGCCGGTCAATTTGTCAACGTGCAGTTGGTCGTCAAGACTTTGGATGATGCCATCCTCGTCCCCAAAGCTGCTGTGCAACTTAGTCAAAAAGGTCAGTACGTCTTGTCCGTCGATGAGCAGAGTAACGCGCAGTTCCGACCGGTCACCACAGGCCAGCCGCATGAAGACTGGGTCGTCGTGCAAGGCATCAAGCCCGGTGAACGTGTCATCGTCGATGGTCAGATTATGGTCCGTCCCGGCGGTCCAGTGAGATTGCCTCAAGCAACCCAGGCTGCCGACGCCAAAGAAGTCGCACCGACTCCCAAGGCTAACACCAAAGCCAACGCCTCCTGAACACACCCATCCAAGTCCGCAGGCGAGACGTGTGGTCTGCGGGCTTGTCTTTTTGATATGCAACTTGTCTCATCCTGATCAACAGGACACAGCGAAGCACTTGTGTTTTAAACCATCATTCAAGGCAACCTGCTCATGAATATTTCACTTCCATTTATCCAACGTCCCGTGATGACCGTGTTGCTGACTTTGTCGGTGATCCTCTGGGGTGTCTGGTCTTACACACAACTGCCGGTCAACGATTTGCCTGCAGTGGACTATCCGGTGATTCAGGTACAGGTCGGTTATCCCGGTGCCAGCCCAGAGACGATGGCCAACAACGTCGCAACCCCCCTTGAGCGACAGTTCATGCAGATCCCCGGTTTGGAAATGGTCACCAGTAAAAGTGGCCAAGGCAATACATCCTTTAGCCTGCAATTTTCGTTAAACAAAGACATCGATGGTGCGGCCACCGACGTGCAGAACGCCATCACCGCAGCAAGCGGTCAGCTTCCCAATGACCTGCCTTCACAACCGACGATCTCCAAAACCAATCCCAATGACAGCCCGATCATGTTCATGGCATTGACCAGTGACACCATCACCCAGGGCGAGTTGTATGACTATGCCAACACGCAGGTCAGTCAGCAGATCAGCATCATCGAAGGTGTCTCCAAGGTGAACATCTTCGGCACCAAAGGCGCGGTGCGCATCAAGGCTGATCCCTCCAAACTCGCAGCACTTGGACTGACACTCGGTGATCTGTCCACTGCGATCAAAGCAGGAACCAGCTACACCGGTGCCGGTCAGTTTGATAACCGCAATGAGTCGGTTGTCCTTCGCCCGTTAGGTCAGTTGGATTCCGCCAAGCAGTACAACGACATGGTCATCACCACCGTCAACGGCGCGCCGGTCTATCTGCGGGATGTCGCTACCGCGACGGACTCGGTGCAGGATGAACGCATCAAGATGAATTTCTGGTCGCGTGAGTATGGCTCGCCTGCTGCGACGGTGGTCTGCGCGGTGTACCGTCAAGCTGGTGGCAATGCGGTGGCCGTTGCTGAAAAAGTTCGCAATCTCATCCCGCAGATCAATACTGAATTACCTCCCGGTGTCCGGTTGACATTGATTCATGATCGCGCTCAGACGATTGTCAATTCGGTGAATGATGTTGAAGAAACGCTGGTTATTGCCTTTATTCTGGTGGTGTTGGTGATCTTCATTTTCCTGGGCCGTGCCGGTGATACCTTGATTCCTGCGGTAGCTTTGCCGCTGTCTTTGCTGATGACATTCGTGGTCATGTGGATCATGGATTACAGCTTGGACAACCTGTCGTTGATGGCATTGACCTTGGCGATTGGGTTTCTTGTGGATGATGCGATTGTGTTCTTGGAAAACACGATCCGCCGCATGGAGCATGGCGAAGACGTCCGCACAGCGACGATCAACTCGGCGAAGGAAATCAGTTTTACGATTGTGTCGATGACGTTGTCGTTGGCTGCGGTGTTCCTGCCACTGCTGCTCATGCCCGGTTTGATGGGACGTGTGTTCCGTGAATTTAGCGTGGTGATTATTGTGGCCATTGTTGCATCGGGTATCGTGTCGCTGACACTTACGCCGATGATGTGTTCACGGATGCTCGCCGCACGTGGGCCAGGTCACAAGCAACCCTGGCTTGAACGCATCGCATCACGGACTGAAAAATTCGTCCTTGGTATTTACGGTCGCACGCTCACATGGGCATTGAAGCATCACTATCTCTCAGCCATCACCTGGGTCATCTGTCTTGTCGGCACCGGGTACCTGATGGTTAATTTGCCCAAGACGTTTTTGCCCGTAGGAGACAGTGGTTTTGTATGGGGTGTGATGATCGGCCCGGACAGTGCGTCTTACCAGAAAATGCGTGACTATCAGGCCAAAGCCGAAACCATGATGCACAAGAATCCGGCAGTCGGGGCAACCTTTACCATGACCGGGAACGGCGGCTTTGGGGGCTACAATCAGGGATTGCTTCTTGCGTTTCTGAATCCACGAGAAACCCGCGCTCCAATTGATGCCGTCACCGGCCAACTCGTCGGCGGACTCTTCGGTGAAGTGCCTGGCGTCGTGGGACTCTTTAAACCTCAACCCGTCTTACAGATTTCAACCGGTGCTTCAGCTAACAACTCGGCATCGATCACCTATGCGATCTCCGGGGTGAACCCTGAAAAAGTCTACGAATACTCCGGCAAACTCCTCGAAAAATTCCGCGAGTTCCCCGGCTTTATCCGTGTGCAACCTGACTTCTACAACAAGCAACCGTACCTGAATGTCACCATCCTTCGCGATCAGGCAGCCATGTACGGCATCAGTACCGCACGTATCGAACGACTCCTGGCAACGAGCTTCTCGCAAAACTATCTGTATCTGATCAAGCGATCCACCGACCAGTATCAAGTGATCCTTGAAGCAGATGATGACAGTCGCAGCCAGGCTGAAAGTTTGGCGGACTTCTATATTAAAAGTGATGATGGGCAGCGCAATATCCCACTCACCGCAGTGGTCAAATGGGACAAGGAACTTGGCCTGCAATCGGTGAATCACATCAATCAGTTCACCAGTGTCACGTATTCGTTTAACCTTGCACCGGGCGTTTCGACTGGCGCTGCGACGGACTTTATTCAGGCCGCCGCTGCCGAAGTTCTGCCGCCGACGGTTCGTGGTGAACTCCAGGGTGAAGCCAAGACCTTTACCGAGATGGTGCAGAACATGGCGATCCTCATGGTGGTCGCGGTATTTGTGATGTATGTGATTTTGGGTGTGTTGTATGAAAGTTATTTGCATCCGATCACGGTGTTGTCTTCCTTGCCGGTCGCATTGGTCGGTGGTTTAGCCACGCTGTGGTACTTCGATCAAGAGTTATCACTGTATGCCTACGTGGGCATGTTCATGCTCATGGGGATCGTCAAGAAGAACGGCATCATGATCGTGGACTTCGCGCTTCAACGTGTCGAAGAAGGGCAGTCCGCCCAGCAGTCGATTCACGATGCGTCGATGGACCGCTTTCGTCCGATCATGATGACAACCATCGCTGCAGTGATGGGCGCATTACCCATCGCGCTGGGTTGGGGGGCTGATGGTGAAAGCCGCCTGCCACTGGGCTTGGTGATTGTCGGCGGATTGCTGGTGAGTCAGTTGATCACGCTGTATGTCACACCGGTGATTTACCTGTACCTCGAAGCGTTTCAGGAAAACGTGCTTAACCGCACCAGCTTCTTTCACTCTGGACATCGTAAGCATGAAGTTGCAGTTGATCCGGATCATGTTCCAGCCAACCTTCAACCTGTGGTGGTTACCACACAGGGCGAATAATACACGGAGTTAGATGATGTTTTTACGAACTACAAAAATTCAGCGACACGTTAGCACAGAATGTCAATCCAGCGCAGGATACAGTCGTTTTGCGATGACGATTCTCACCACGAGTTTGCTCATTACCGGCTGCACCGTCGGCCCGGATTACAAAGTGCCCGATACGCAATTGCCTAAAGCTTTTCACGCATCACCCACCACGGAGTCGTTTAGTGATCTGACGCATTGGTGGAAGACGTTTGATGATCCGATGCTTGATGAGCTTGTCGATCAAGCTCTCGAAGCGAACCTGGATATGCAGTTGGCTCAAGCGCGTATCCGTGAGGCGCGATCAAGACTGCTCGCAAGCGGTGTGACACTCAAACCCACCGTCGATGTCTCCGGCACGGATAGCTTGAATCGCAGTAGTGAAAGTGCGTCCGGCGTAGCAGGCAGTTCCAAAAACCTCATGCAGTCGGGCTTTGATGCCAGTTGGGAAATCGACATCTTCGGCGGTAACCGTCGGAGTATTGAAGCAGCCACTGCGAACTATCAAAGCACCATTGAAGACAGCCGCAGCACGCTGGTGAGTCTTCTTGCTGAGGTGGCAACCAACTACATTCAACTGCGTGGATACCAGTATGAACTGAACATCATCAAAGCGAATGTTGAATCGCAGAAGGACACGTTGTCGATTCAAAAAACCAAATTTGATGCAGGCATTGCTACGGACTTAACCGTTGCACAAACCGAGGCGTTGGTGCAGACCACCAGTGCGCAAATGCCCACACTGGAAGGACAGATCAAGCAGGCGATTCACCGTATCAGCGTGTTGCTTAACCGCGAACCTGCTGCGTTGATGGATCAACTGATCACGGATAAGCCCATCCCCCTGGGACCACCGACTATCCCCGCCGGTGTTCCCGCTGAGATTCTGCGTCGGCGGCCGGACATTCGTGCCGCCGAACGCAGACTGGCTGCGGCGACAGCACAAATTGGTGTGCAAACCGCGGAGTTGTACCCCAAGTTCACACTCAATGGCACGATTGGTTTGAGTTCCACGCAGTTGTCGAATTTTGTGGACAGTCGTAGCTTGTTTTACTCGCTGGGGCCAGGTGTGAGTTGGCGTGCCTTTGACGGTGGCAGAATCAAAGCCGATATCCAAACTGCCCAGGCGCAACGTGATCAGGCAGCTATCATCTATCAGCAGTCGTTGTTGACTGCGATGAAGGAAGTGGAGAACGCGCTGGTGTTTTATGACCGTCAGCAAGTGCGTCGGGACATGCTCGCCAAATCGGTATCAGCCAATGAACGTGCGATGGAATCGTCGAAAAATCTCAACGATGCAGGACTGGTGGATTTCTTAAATGTCCTCACGGCTCAGCGGTCACTTAACGATGCACAAAGTGCTTTGGCACGCTCGCAGACTGCAGTCTCCACCGATCTGGTGTATCTTTACAAAGTACTCGGTGGAGGTTGGGAAATTCCCAATACGGATATACAATTGATGACAGCAAAGTGATACGTCCATGGCCAATGTGAAAAATAACAGTTCAGCCCTGCAAACCAAGCGTAAACTCATTAACGCAGCAGGTGAAATATTTGGTCAGGTAGGGCTCGAAGCCGCGACCATCCAACAGATCACCAGTCGCGCGGGGACTTCGTTGGCAGCAGTGAACTATCACTTTACCGATAAATTTAATCTCTATAACGAAGTTGTTCAGGAAGCCTACGATATCGTCATTGATACCTTCAGACAGATTCAAAGTATCCAGGAAGAAGGTACACCCACCGAGCGGTTGGAACATTTTGTCCGCAACTTTTTCACCATCCTCATGGAGCAGGAACGCCCAACCTGGCAATGCGATATTCTCGCTCGTGACCTTCAGTCGCCCAACCAGTCGGCAGAGACACAGCTCAAAGAACTCACCGATGCGATTCACAATTCACTGGGTGATCTTATTTCCGAAATCGCCCAGGTGAAACTTGAACCAGAACAGATGCTTTACTTTCAGACCAGTATCATTGGTCAGTGTCTGTATTACGTGGATCATCAGGAATTCCATGACCGCCTGCATTCGGACTTTAAGCCGGTGGCACAGCGCATGGAACAAATCATCAAACACATCACCGCGTTCTCCGTAGCTGCGATTCAAGGGATGTGTCGACCGACGAAGTGAGTGTTGATAATTACTCAAATGTAACGTGTATTGGGGAAACGCAAGCTGTCAGTATTGCGGCTGTTGATCGCGTTATCAATAGCCGCAGCCAGACTTGGTTGCGCGATAACGCGACAATTGATAATTCAATGCTCTAGGCTACAGCATCCGTTGCGATGGTTTTCCGTTCACCGGGTTTCACCTGTATCACAGTCTTCACGCCATTGACGATCAGGAGACATCGACCACCATGTTCACTTGCAAGACTTGCCTGCGTGACGATACCGTTTTCCCATTGCATGGTCACTTCAAACCCGCCACGTGTTTTGAGTCCGCGGACTTTGCCACTTGACCATTTAGTTGGCAGGGCAGGTAGCAGTCTGATGATGGGTAGGACAGTTTTATCTTCATCCAATTGCGTCATGTGACTTTGCACCAGCATTTCGGCAATGGCTGCGCAGCCGCCGAAGTTGCCATCAATCTGGAACGGCGGGTGAGCGCAGAACAGGTTGGGGTAAGTGCCGCCATGTTCATAGTCGATGGGGTCACCACTGTGTGTGTCGGTGAGTTCGAGTAAGTTTTTAAGCAGGTCATGCGCTCGATCACCTTGACCAAGTCTTGCCCAGAATAAAACCTTCCACGCTTTGGACCAGCCGGTGCCATCGTCGCCTCGGCGTTGGAGGGTGACGCTCGCTGCATCAGCAAGTTCGGGGGTGAGTGTCGGGTCGATGAGATTGCCCGGATGCAGGGCAAAGAGATGTGAGACATGGCGGTGATGTTCATCGAGTTCATCATGGTCTTCGAGCCATTCCATGAGTTGGCCGTGCTTGCCAATGGATAGTGGTGGAAGTTGAACCATCATCTGTTGGACTTGTTGGATTAACGCTGAATCGACATCAAGCAATTGTCCTGCTGCGATGGTGTGCTTAAAGAGCATCTGCAAAATGGCAGTGTCCATCGTGCAACCTTCGCAGAGTGTGCCGACCTGCCCGTTGGGAAGTCGATACGCATTTTCAGGAGACAGCGACGGACTGATGACTTTTTGTCCCTTGTTATTTTCAACCAGAAAGTCCAGGAAAAACGTCGATGATTCCTTGAGGATCGGCCAGGCGGTGTCAGCAAGGAATAGTTTGTCACGGGTGTAGTCATAGTGATCCCATAGATGCAACGCCAACCACGCGCCGCCCAATGGCCAATAGGATGAGCCCAGGTTTCGATCCGTCGGGCAGCAGTCCGCCCAAAGGTCGGTGTTGTGGTGACAGACAAAGCCGCGACAGTTGTACATCTGCTTGGCGACTTCTTTGCCACGGGGCAGCATCCGATTGAGCATGTCAAACAGCGGGGCGTGACAGTCTGAGAGGTTGGCAACTTCCGCGGGCCAATAATTCATTTCCGTGTTGATGTTGATGGTGTATTTCGATCCCCATGCCGGCCAAAAATCCTGATTCCAAATCCCTTGCAGATTGGCAGGCATGGAGCCGGCGCGTGATGAAGCAATCAGCAGATACCGACCAAACTGATGATACATCGCAGCCATCTGCGGATCATTGTGACCTGCGTGCAGTTGGGCAAGGCGCTCGTCAGTTGGCAACGCAGTGACCGTTGGATCAGCTTCGCCAAGTTGTATTGAAACGCGGTCAAAAAGGTTTTGGTAGTCACGTTGTTGGTCGGCAAGTAATGTTTGCCAACCTTTTTTCAATGCAGTTTCAACGGTGGACTTTGCGGTGGCGAGTGGATCATCATGACGGAAGGAGGTTGCTCCGCTGATGAAGATGGTGACGGCATCTGCGTTTTCAATGACGAGGGTTTCGCCGATTGGATGCATACTCCCGCTGGTGGTGTTGGCCATCATGCAGGTGGCAAAGCTCACACCGCCCTGACCTGCTGCCTTACCTGTGAGGTAAACGCCGTTGTCTCCCATTGCCCGTGAGTCGTCCACGTAGCGCGTCGAGTAACTTGCCAACGGCCCGCGTTGCAATCGCAGTCGCACGTTGAGCATGCCCGGCTTGGAGACTTCCAAACGAATGGCAATCACGTTGTCAGGAAAGCTCGCAATGTGCTTTCGTGTAAAGGTGACATCGTTGATGGTGTACGACACATTGACCGAGGCATCGTTGAGATTCAGTTCACGACGATACTGCAAATGCGATACATCATCGGGATCTTGACGCAGACTTTGTGCATCAGTCAGCACCGCATCACCGGCTTGCAGGGAACCATCTGGATACTGAAACTGCATGAACAGATCGGCCAACGGCTCATAGCAACGCATCGAGTCAGGGATACCCGCTAAGGCATCGTTGGTAAGCCACTGCGCCTTTTCCAGTTCACCCTTGGCAAGGAGCTCTCGGATTTGTGGCAGGGGTTTTTGAGCATCGGGATTGATGCGGTTTTGCGGTCCGCCATTCCAGAGACTGTCCTCGTTGAGTTGGATGCGCTCATCACTGAGATTGCCAAAGACCATCGCACCGAGCTTGCCACAACCCAATGGCAACGCGCGGTTCCAATTGTCCGCAGCGGGCCTGGGATACCAAAGTGTCAACGGGTCAACTTGATGGGCAATGGATGTCATGATCGGCTTTCTGATTAGGATGCGTTTCGTGGCATCACATCCTACCGATGTTCACATGCTCTGGACATGGACGAGAGCGACATGGATATATCCATTGGCGGTATTGTTGCGATTTTTACTTGTCAGTGAGTGTGATGATGCCCATACTTCCGGGGGCAAGATGCGGTAAACCCGTGGGGACGAAGGCCCAGCTTGAGGCGATGAGTCGGGTTCGTTTGTGGGTTGATAAATCCGCAGGCCCATCACATCGCAGAAAGTTGATTCGCATTTGCATCGGCTCAAAATGTTCAACAGCCAGGCGACGAAGCAAGGTCTTGGCGGGGATGGCAAAGTCGCTGATCCATTGAACAGGTTTGCCAGCTTGCCAATGCGTGGAACTGGCTGTGCGCAACTCTGGCATGTCCCATTCAAAAACGCCCCAATGATTGGTCGGCCAATCCTCGCGTGGGAGGATGGGTGTCGAAGATGGGACTTGCGATGTGGTGTTCATATGCAGCACATCCAACACACCGCCCACTGGATTAACCTGCACTTCGACATATTGCCTGCCATCACCAATTGGGTCGATGAATACTTCAACGACATCGCCTTGATGATGTCTTCCATCGCGCGTCTTGGCATGTGGTGTGAAGATTTGATCATCCTCACAGATAAAGCGAACGTAGAGATAGTCCTTGTCCCAAAGGACTTTGACCACTGTGGGGTTGAGTTTTGACGTTGCCTTGCGATCACAATGGGATAGCTCATTGATGGTCGCTGCGTGTTGCCATGCCGTATCATCAGGTTGTGCATTGCCCTTTGGTGTGACGGTTGCATAAGGCGCAGCAATTGCAGGCAGCGGGATAGAATGTGGCTGGGTAGCACATCCCATGAGCAAGCTGCTCGTTGACAGGATGCATATGATCCATCGTTTAAGTGATGTCATCGCGTCATTGCCTTTGTATCTGTTATCGCAACAGGTAGCTGTTAAGTGTCATCGTTGACAGTTCCACTTCGAAGACCAGCTTGCCGTTTTGCATGGTTGCCGGAATTTGTTTGCCGGTGACCAGATCGGTGATCGACATGGCTTTGCTGGCAGGGATACTGACCGTGGTTTTGACAGGCGTAAACGCGGTGGAAACGACGCTGAGGTAGATACCGTTTTTTGTCTCATAGGTTCGAGCACGCACATGATCCGTGAGTTCTTTGCTTACAGCGTTTTCGACGATCTCGCCGCGTTGGTCAGGCAAGGCTAAAAAGGCTTGTGCAAAGCGCCTGTGCACATCCGCCCATCCTCTGCCGTAGGTGTAGGTGGTCGTGGTGATGATGTTTGGATCACCGTGGTAGAAGGCTTCGACCATGTACGCCATGCCGAAGTCTTTGCCGCCGGGTGTGAGTTCACTGGTTTCATAGCGGTCGTTTTGCAGGTTCCATCGTCCCTTTTCTTCGTAGTAGAACATGTCACAAATCGCCAGCCCGTCACCTGTTTTAAAGTAGTTGATATAGGGGCCGTTGTTGGCAAGGTACTGCCAATGAACCGGAGCGAAAATGACGATGTCTTTATCCTTGGCAAACATGTCCGGGTAGATGTTGTAGTGTGCCTGTTTGGATTTACTCACATGGTCGATGAAGAATTGTTGATCGTAATTTTTACGGATTTGTTCGAAGCGTTCTTTGTATGCAGCAGCGTTGGCGACGTTGTAGTAGTCGCTCCAATCCTGGGGTTTATTGATATTGTTGGCTTTGACACCGGGTTTCCATCCGTCTGCATCCCAGTTGTAGTAGTAAAGCACCAGGTCGCTGCGGTAACTCTTAAGCAGGTCGCGGACTTTGCGCAGGAAGTCTGCGCGTTTGCCTTGCCACCATTGGGTGTAAGGTTCGTTCATGGTCTTGGCAGCCCATTGTGCGATTTGTTTGTCGTTACCCGTGGGCATGTCCCGTCCGGTTTCTTTGCAGAACAGATACACATCATCGGGGCCGAAGCTGATCTTGATTCGGTCGGAGCGTTGCCGCCAAAGGAGTCCGGCGATTTGCGGGTTGGCTTTGATGTTCTGACCGATGAGTTCGTCGATCATGGTTTTGAGTTCTTCCCATGTGGCCGGATGCAGGATATTGGCACCCCATCTGACGAAGCGGCCGCAAGGGTCGATCTTGCCATTGGGCGCGATTACGTGCGCTTCCTTGGGAAGGTTGGGACCGCCCCCGTATTCAATCCGTGGGATAATTGGCAGGTTGGCTTTGCGTGTTGCATCAAGCCACCAGCCGTAGACGTCTTCGTCACGTTGACCCTCTGGTGCAGCGCGATACCAACCCGGCGGGCGCATGCCGGTCTTGGATTCAAAGAACGCGTGGGATAACCACTTCTGCATCACCGGGCCAATGGCGTTCATACCCATGTGTCTGGCATAACTCACCACATCCGCAGGCGGCGCTTCAGGCTGACGCTCCCAGTCCATCATCAACACCCGGCGTGGCAGATTCTCCGGGTAACGAATCGTCGGTAAAGCTGAATCATCATCCGGTAATTCATACAGTCGAATTTCCGCAGCTGCAGGTCCCACGTTGTACTCCGCAGAGTAGCAACGTCCATTGTCATGAAAGACGACCCAAAAGCCGTTTTCCGATCCGGTTGCTCGCGCACCTTCATACCCGTAAGTCATCTCGTCGTTAAAGACGATATGGTCATACCACTGGTATTCGTTGGACTGCGGGAAATTGTCCGTCGAGTAATCGGGCCTTACACCACTGCGGAAACCTGTGCCTTGGTAGTTGCGGCCGGTCTTGATTTCCATGACCTGATAACGCACATCATTGTCAGGAACCAACACACGCAGAACGTAACCCTTATGCGGTTTGAGCTTGCCACGTCCAATGCGATAGGCGAAGAACTCGTTGTTGTTGGCTTCACGATATTGGCGGTCTTTGAATGTCTTGACCGACACACCATGTTCCCATGCAGCATAGGCTCGGACTTTGACCCATGCGTTGCGGATACCGCCTTCCTTGTAGGGATGCGGGTCGACATCAGGATCGGTCGCACAGTTGATCACATCCACAAGTTTCAGATCACCGTAGGGTGTGTTTTCGACCTTGTTATCAAGTTGGGGCAGTGACAGTTGATCGCGTTTGGCATACTTGAATTTGAGATGTTTTTCACTGTCGTCTGGGAATGATTGCGCTGTGAGTACCTTGCCGTTTTTATCTGTCACATGCACACGGGCCCGGAACCATTCTGCGTAGTAGAGTTGGACGCTTTGCTTGTTGTCGAGTTTGATCAGAGCCTGCCAATTGCCATGACGGTCACGGGTCAATGCTGCCTGTCCATCAATCACATTTCGTTTAAAGCAGTCACGGATGCTGTAATGGGCAGTGAGTTTTTGGCCTGGTGATGCAGTGCCTGCCCAGCGCATGAGCAGTTGGAGTTGTTTGGGCGTTTGCACCCCCATATCAAAGTCCGCGGGTTTAACTGCCCTGGTGAGATCATCCGAATCGGTCACCAGTAAAACCGCATGATCTGTTACTGCCAGGTTCACAGCACCGTTATAGAATCCGACGCGATTTCGCCATGTGGTGACTTGCACAGCTAGTTGATTGTCTTTGCCGAAATGGACTTTGTCAGCCGGGATGGTGACTGATAAAGCTGCTTCGTTTTCAGTCGTTTGCCCGAGCAATTGCCCGTTCCAATACAGCTTGGCGCGGTCGCGTGGTTTGCCAAGATTCAGCGTCAGATCACGACCTTCCCATTGAGCCGGGACGAGGATTTTTTGTCGAAACCAGGAAGGGCCCAGCAGTCCGGAACCTTTGCCAATCCATTTGTTTCCAACCTGAATCAAATCCCATGACGCATCATCAAACTCCGTTTTGTGGTAGCCGAGTTGTTGGCCGTAGCCTTTTTGATCGTCGGTGAGTTGATCAGGATTGTCTCGGGCAACTTTGGTATCCAGTTCACTCTTGCTGCCGTCAGGGCGTTTGTTGTCCGCCATGTATCGCCACAGGCCACGCAGTGTGATGGGCTTCAAAAAAGGTGCGCTGTCCGAGGAGCGTCCGACTTTAAAATCCGCGAACTTGATGATGCCCGGATTATCCAGAGCATGGTTTTGATAGCCAAGCACAACACGAACAATTTGATCCGTGGAGATCAGATTGTGAACAGTATCAAAAGTACTTTCGCGGACGTGACGGGTGAAGTAGGTAAAGGGGATGGTGACTTGTTGCCATTGGCCGGGGGATGTCGGTGAAACGGGGATTTGCGCCTGCCAGATTTGGACACCGCGTGCGCCCCATTTGCGTTTGCCGGTGTTCAGTTGCACGGTGACATGCCCGGCCATGGATTGGACTTGATACTTAAATGAAATGTGATCGTAGTCATAGGCCTGCCAGACCGAACCTCTTTGATTGACATCTAAAATGGCGTCTGCAAATTCTGCGCTGTTGGGATACCAGACATCAAAGACGATGGCATCTTGACCGTCGCAGGCTTTGCGATCGACGCTGAATCTGGGGCGGGTGTCACTGGTGCCGCCATCTCGCCAACCATTTTCCCAATGCTTGCTGTCGATTGGATTGTCCGGCAGGTCATCCATGAACGACAGTTGCATACTCTCCGGGCCACTGGGTTGTGTTGGTTTAATGGATGAAAAACATTGGAGATTAAAGTCAGTCCCGCCGACGCCTCCGGACTTGTACCAGTCCCAGACACGAATGGCCAACGTGTTGGTTTGCCCATAGGCAAGGGCATCATCCGGCAGGACACAGAAGATATCTTCGGTGAATTTCCATGTACCTAAACTTTTGCCATTGAGATAAACTTCCGCGCCATCGTCGGGATCGCCTAATTGCAAAATCAGCGTTCGTCCTTTCCATGATGATGGGACGGTGAACTGTTTACGGTACCATGCGATGCCATCGTAGGAGACGCCTTGGCTTTCCCATTTGGTGCCAATGGCCAGGTCCCGCCATTTGGAGTCGTTGAATTGGGGAAGGTGAAAACCTTTGTCGCTGTTGCCTCGGTCGCCGCGTTTGTAACCACGTTCTGTGAAGAACTTCCATTGGCCGGAAAGGTCAATGCGGTCGGACTCTTGTGCGCAGGCGGTGTGGGTCAGTGATGTGAAGCTAAGGACAAGTGATGCAGTTACAACAAGTCGCATCAGCGAATTCAACTTGAACATTCTCAATACTCCAATGACGTTTTTCTTTGATTAATTGATTTGGTGTTTTAGCACAGGGGGTGTGAAACATACTTAAGGCAACAGCCACGGGTCGAGTTGGCTGTTAAAGATTTCCAATAAGCCTTCTGAACCACGGACATTGACTTTGCTGCCGTTGCTGTTTCTGGCGACTCGACTTTTTGCAAGCGAGTTGTTGACCCATGTGTTGTTGCGGGTGAAGACCAGATTCTCAGGATCGCGCCATGTATGTGCTGATCCATCGACATTCAGGAAGTTGAACTTGTCGGTATGCCAGGGCAGTCGTTCGGGTTTGGCCAGTGAAGCATGATCAAACGCGATCCCAAAATTACTTGGCAACAGATCAACTTTGTGTCCCGGCCACTGTCCAAAGCTGTTGTTAATTTTCCCGTAGTAACTTGCAGCAATCAGTTCGTTGGTGTCGTAGGATGTGCCGACATCATGGTTTTGCTTGTAGAGTTTTTTGTTGGTCTGGCTATCGCTTCGGGTGATCTGCGATTGATTCCAACTGCGATAAAAATCATCCATCGGGCAGTACAGGATTGAAGGTTGATTGGTTTGCAGGTTCAAGACACCTTCATCCAGAAGCGCGCCCAAATGTCGATGACGAGGAGCAGATTGGCGTGAGATGAAGTTGGTTTCGTTTCTCTGGTATCCCATCATGTAACCGTTGTAAGAGATGGAATAGGCATTGGTCGAGACGCCGATCTGTCTCAAGTTTGAGAGGCATTGTGCAACCTTGGCAGCGTCGCGTGCTTTGGCTAATGCTGGCAAAAGGATGGCGATAAGCAGACTCACAATGCTGATCACCACCAGGAGTTCGATGAGGGTGAACGCACCGTTGGCGTTGGCGTTTGACGGGTGGTGACCTGTTTTATTCAGGGTGTTGGTATACACCATGGTTGTCTCCTTGACATGAGGTCGTCACACAAATGGACCTGTTTATAGCTGTATTTCAAGGCATGTTGACCAACTGAAACATCATTGCTCCGGTGTGGTTCCCACGATCGGCGTGGTGCTTGCGGGGTCAATGAGCAGTGGCTCGACCCAATGATTCAAGTTCCCATCACAAGACACGCGCGATGTGTCGGTGGGTTGACCCATGAGTACATCAATGAGTGTCCGGCCGATGATGCTGTTGCATTTGTCCACGGTCATTCTGGGTTTGAAATCCGAATACTGGCGATAGGAATGTGAATGATAAATGTTGTCATAGCCGTAGATGGACACGTCCTTGTTCGGGTCGATGTCCAGTAATTGACAAGCTTGGGCAATCTCAAAAGCAGCAGCATCATTGGTGGCAAGAATCACATCCATCTTCCCATGTTCACGCAGGTGTTCGAGCATGTAGCCGGCAATGGTGCGTGCGTTGCGATAGAGTTGTTGATCCTGGGGTTCGTTAACAAGATTGTGCGGGATGCGAACCGCAGGCAGGGGGGTAATGCCATGCTCTTTACAAGCCTGCATGTATCCGCGGTCACGTTGGCCAAGCCAGGGACGTTTGTTATCCAGTGATCCACTGACGGCCCAGATGCGCAGGATTTTTTTTGCGCCGTTGGCAATCGCATGTTCAGTGAGCGCTGCCATGGCTTTGCAGTGATCCGATGCGACACATGGGACGCCTAAGGCAATGTTCAACTCACTAAACGCGACCGTCGGGATGCCGATTTTGACTGCCTGTCTTAACACGTCCGGTGCGACGTTTCGCAAAGCCACCATACCTGCTGGACGTTGCGAAAGCAGCCAACGCCCGCCATCGGTTTCAAGCCGTTCCCACTGGACCCCTAAAGCGTGATAGCCTGACTCGATGGCGTGCAGGTTGGCGTGTTGTTCAACTTCCCAATCAGCTGCTGCGGTGCCAGCTCGGTCTTCGATCTGTTGATCCAGTCGCCGACCGCGTTGACCCAGTAGTGCGATGACCCCCTCTAACGCGCGGGTGTCCGTTGGTGTACTTGAGGTGGGCATGGCTTTGATGCTGCCAGTGCATGATGGGTCGATGAGAATCCGTCGATGTGCCGAAACTCGGCGAACCACGCCAACCGACTCCAGGTCATCCAGTAGCGTCCGCAGCAATCCCCGGGAGATTGTTAAGTCGTTGCATAAATCACGCTCGGATGGGAGCCTCTGACCTCGGCCGATTTTCCGGTCTAAAAGCAATGACTTGAACTGGTCCAAAGCCGTAGCACGTTTGCGGGTTAATCCAATGGTCTGTGTTTGGGGCATATGGCAATTTCTTGTTGACGTTCGCGATTGAGCCTGTTTTTCAAGCCTTTAACCAAGAGAAGGGGGCTGGCCTGTATTCAAAAGTCTAGGTCTGTGCCGTAGGGCGATCAACAATTTCATACCAACTATATGGTCTAAAAAAATGTACCAAATGAAATGGCCGGATACAGACACACCAATAGCATCGACGCGCTTTCACAGCTTTTGCCAATCCCATTAAAACGCAGGTGTCATGATTCCATAATTCATGGGGAAACAGGCATAGGCAATTGCTCTACCTGTTGCGTATTTAAAAACCGTTTGATTTGAACACGAAGACGCGAAGGTCACGAAGAACACGAAGAAGAGAAAGTATTTTGTTGTTGATTTTTTTTTATGCGTTGAACAAAGGCTCATTCCATGATTGGAATGTCTTCCTTTGTGACCTTCGTGCACTTGTCGCCTTCGTGTTAAAAATGTTTAGACTTGAACAAAACCAATGCCCTGAGCACGGATACCCTCGGAATGCGATGCTCAATATTCCGATGGAGATTCAACCGCTACCGCTTGATGTGAATGACACATGGATCGTCACCGGCATTGCGAATGCGATAAAGAGATTGGCCAACTTCGGTGACCTGCATGTGCGATTGTGTTGTCAAAGGTTTCTCACTGTACACCGTCAAGTCACCCGCTTCGTGGAGATGGACGATCAGTTGTGACTCATCCACATGTGCAAAGGTGATCGCAGCGGGAGCAAGATATTTGTCCGCAACACCGATGACTGCGATACCATGTTGGATCGGGCAAAGCAGATACAATCGGCAAGCAAAACCTTCCAGTGTCAGCGCATGATCCGCATCGAGTTTAAATGCTTCTTTGCTTTGCCAGTCGTAACAGACAAGGCCTTGCTCAGGCAAAGTCCACGCTGACTGCTGAGGTAACATGGCAGCGGCTTGTTGATAATCATTAGCGCGAACATATCCCGAAACAGGCTGTGTCGGCTCGGTGAGATTAAACTGTGCAATCGCAACACTGCCATGAGCAAGCGGTGCCACCGTGCGATACGCCAACGCATCCTTAAACGGATTGATATACACACTGTCAGGTAACGGGACGGCAGGCGCCAACGGACGCAGCAACTTCCCATCACTATAGCAAAGGGGTAAAACGTTGGTCGGATCAAAGTTCTCAGGATCGTCTGACAGGTACACCGGTCCGCCGCTGACGGCTTTGGATACAGACATAGCGTAGCCTGCAAGTGCATCATTGGAGTGAAACATGTCATGGTCCCCCCAGACAGTCGGGCCTAACCAGAGCATGTTGGCAAAGGAATTGTGCAGGTGAGCTTTGGCTCGCCAGGCATCGTTGACTTTGTAATCTTCACTGCAACGGGTCACCGCTGAGACGCGGGTGTTAAAGGCACAAATGTTGCTGTGTGCCATGCAGTTGATCAGCCCATCCATGTGTCGAGCGCAGGCTGCTTCAAGCGCTTGAGCGTTGTCGATACTGCTGGCAATACCTTGTGGGGTCTGTTTGTAGAACTTGGGGTTCTGTGCCTGGTCATCCACCTTCACAAAGTCGAAACCTGCCTGTCGTGCTTGACTGATCATCGCATCGTAAAATGCCATGGTATGGGTGAAGCCTTGCCTGGGCATGATGGTTTTGTCGTCGATGGATTGCAGGTGATTCGCCAACCCATCCCAGTTACCTTTGGCATCAAGACCGGCCCAGTAACCATTGAAGCACAGCCACAATCCAAACCATTTGATGCGATCCGGATGCCTTCGATTGAGTAGAGGCTCCCAACCGTTTGGGAACTTTCGGGGGTCGATTTGAAAATCCAGCAGACGGCGATCATCGTGATTCAGGTGACCATCATCAACCAGGACATAACGGATCGGCAGGCCCGAGGCTTCGATGTTGTCCACAGCTTTATTGAGGATGGATTCTGAGATGTCCATTTTGTACTGTTCCCAACTGCACCAACCCAGATGAGTCAGAATTTCGGGATAGTGTTTTTGCTCGCGCAATCGGGTGGTTTGAGCAATCCGTCGATGGGATATGGCCAACTCCCAAACCTGTTGGCTGGCATCGTAAACGTTATCAGAAATAGCCCATGCAACAGTTGGGATATCCGTCAATTCGGCGTCCGGTTCGGAGTTGTTTTGGCCCAGATTACCGACATTCACCATGAGTTTGCCGTTTTTACTCGTCAAGTAGGCGCAACTCCCAGAACACCTGGACACGGTAGCCTCCGATTCACCAGGCAGGCTCTCCCATGCAGGTGCGACAAGGGTCAAGATCGCCATATGCGATCCCTTTTCAAGTTCCAGAAAAAGCAGGATTCCGCCAGGTGTGACATGATTTAAGTCCTTTAAATGCATGGCTTGCATCCGATTTGACCCCATTGGGAATCGACCGCCCGATTCATGTAATGGATCAAAATCCTGATATGTGGCGTAGTAACTGGCCTTGGTGAACGCTGGAAGTTTTAATTCAAAGGTTGCCCACAAACCTGAAGTCGAATCACCCGGCGTCAGCGAATCAATGACATGCACACCACTTGCTGATTCAGTGGTCAGATCCAGAGCAGAAAGTCTGCAGGGTTGGGGGAAATGGAGTTGATTGCTTTGGGTTACTGTGGGCATTTTACGGATTTCTTTCTGTTTTCAAAGCGTCGTCTGGTATGCGGTTAAATGTTTTAAGTGTTTGTTAAATTGGGTTTAGTGTATCATTTTCTGGTTTGGTGGACACGATCAGGACGGACAAATGTCATGTATTTTTAGCCGGGATAGTGGACTTTGTAAACGTTTACGATAAGATTTTTTGTCAGGCCGTTAAAATGAAACTGTCCTCACCCAATCCACTGGGAGCATCGACAATGACTCACAAGTCAACGCCAACGCCGTCTCACGTTAAAGCCTTCACGCTCATTGAGCTGTTGGTGGTGATCTCGATTATCGCGCTATTGATCTCCATTCTCCTGCCGGCCTTGGGTAAAGCCAGAGCCGCTGCCAATGACATCAAGTGTCTGAACAATCTCAAGAGTATGGGCGTGCTTTCGAACATCTACATCGCGGATAATAAAAATGTCCTGCCTAACTATTACGTCACCGGCGAGAACAACACGACATGGATCAAACGTCTCTGGGAGTTGACCTACTCCAAGCCGTTTAGCCCCAGTTGGCCGGGCTTGAATAACTCTGAGATGACTTGGCAGCTGGGCACCATTTTTGACTGCCCGCGCTTCAAGGAAATCAATCAACTGGACTTTATCAAGCGTGGCATCACCTGGAACGGCTACTACCGAACCTACGGTGCCAACATGTATATCAACGACTACAACGCCTCGACTGCGGATCGTATTGATGACCTGCGAAATCCGTTGGGCAAAATCTGCCAAATTGCAGACTGCACTACCTCCCAAGCCTACAACGGCAATATCATCCGCCGACACAACGGCATGACCACCAATGTGCTTTACCTTGATGCACATGCTGCACCCAATCAATTCCCCCAAGTCATCTATACCACTGTTGGATACACCCATCCATTTTGGGGTCGCAATTATCCCTGATCTCGCGATGCAAATTCGCTATCCGATATGATGTGTTTGTAAACAGCCTCGTGATTTTGAATGCCGATCAATATGACACAAATCAAATCCAACCAGGGAATCCGGGAACTCGCCCGCAAGCTCAACCTGAGCATCGGTACCGTCTCGCGGTCACTGAATAACCGCTACGGCGTTAACGCGCAGACCAAAGCCCGTGTGCTCGAAGAAGCGCGTCGCATGGGCTATGTCCCCAACGCAGCAGCCAGACGACTTAAGGAACATCCCGTTCTGAACGTCGGACTTTTCTTTGCTCCCTATGACAATCCCGGCCATGAAATCAATCCCTATGCCACCGATTTGATTCAGTTGATTACCGATAAAGCATCTGACGAGAACTTTCGGTTTGAAGTGATTCGCTTTGTCGACTTACCGACGGTGACCACGCAGCTTCAAGAACAGCAGTTGGACGTCGCGTTAACACTTGGTGATTTTCCCGAGCCGTTCTATTCGATGCTTTCTGAAAAGAATTTGCCCGTGATCAACATCAGTAAAGAAACTGATCTACCCAACCAAATCTGCATTCAGACCGATGGCTTCCAGGCTTATGCGTTGGCGGTGCAGTACCTTGCAGCATTAGGTCATACGCAAATCGCATTGGTGAACGGCCCGCAAAAAGGCGGACATTTCCTGCAATATGCTGCGGCATTCGATGACGCGATCAGTGAGTTTCATTTGACCTGCTTGCCGGGTTGGAAGATTGAATTGCCGCCGGAAAAAACCAATGCTCAAGGTGCACGGATTGCGACTTTGGAATTGCTTAAACAGGATACGCGTCCAACTGCCATTGTGTATGGTTCGGATTGGTTGGCGATGGGTGGGATCAAAGCGATCCGTGAATCGCAGTTACGCGTGGGTGAGGATATCAGTGTTGTTGGTCATGATAATTTGCCGATGACTGAATTGCTTGACCCGCCACTAACGACGTTTGATATGCATCTGGAAGGCCAGGCCCGTTCGATCATTCGCCTCATTACACGGTTGTCCGATGGTCAGCCTCTTATTGATCCGGATCGACCTGCCAGTGTCATTAACATCACCCCCAACCTTGTCAAACGCAGTAGCTGTCGTTGTATCCGCTAGTCGCAGTTTGGTTCAATAGATATTCATTCTGACAACAATGATTTTGTTCAACTCGCCTTACATTTGGCAGAGCATAGAGGAAGTACGTTTTGAAACTCACCTGGATTGACTGGAGCATCGTGCTGGGCTTTGTCGGCGCGTTGACTGCTTTAGCAGCTTACACCAAACGCTATACCAAAAGCGTTTCGGACTTTCTGGCTGCGGATCGTTGTGCCGGCCGATACCTGTTAACCATGTCCGAAGGCATGGCAGGTCTTGGCGCAGCTTCCGTGATTGCGAACTTTGAAAAATTTTACAAAGCAGGATTCGCAGCAAGCTGGTGGGGCTTAATGCTCGCGCCCATCGGCATCATCATCGCACTCTCAGGCTGGGTGCTCTATCGCTATCGTGAAACACGCGCGATGACTATGGCACAGTTTTTTGAGATGCGCTACAGCAAGAAATTCCGAGTCTACGCAGGTATGCTCGCCTGGATATCAGGCACCATTAATTACGGTATTTTCCCGTCAATTATCGCCAGTTTCCTGATTTACTTCTGTGGCTTTCCCGAACACTTTATCGTTGCAGGTGTCTCCATCTGGACCTTCCCCGTAGTGATGTTTGTCATGCTGAGTATCGCAGTGTTCTTCACACTCAGTGGCGGGATGATCGCGGTGATGATTACAGACTTTATTCAAGCGCAGTTCACCAACATTGTTTTTTTGTTGATCATGATTGTGTTGTTTACCAAGTTCAGTTGGACCGACATTACCACGACACTTGAGAACGCCCCAGCAGGTAAGTCGATGATGAATCCGTTTGACCAGTCAGGGGTCAGCGATTTTAACTTTTACTTCTTTGCGATCTTTGCCTTCAAAGCGTTTTACAACTGCCTGGGGTGGCAGGGATCACAAGGTTACAACTGCTCAGCCAAGAGTCCGCATGAAGCGAAGATGGCCAAGGTGCTTGGAGAGTGGCGAAGTGGTGTGACGTATCTGATGTTGTTGCTCATGCCGATCTGCGCGTATGTGTTGATGCATGCGCCGGAACATGCACAGGTCGCGCAGGTGGCGACGGATGCGATCAATCAAATTCAAGATCCGCAGGTGCAAAAGCAGATGACCGTGCCGATTGCTTTGTCGCAAATTCTTCCGGCCGGCGTGATGGGTTTACTCTGTGCTGCGATGATCAGTGCTGCGATCAGTACCGATGATACGTATCTGCATTCATGGGGGAGTATCTTCATTCAGGATGTGCTTTTGCCGTTTAAGAAAAAACCACTGACGCAAAAGCAACATTTAAAATGGCTGCGAATCTCCATTGTCGGAGTCGCTGTATTTGCCTTTTTTTTTAGCCTTTTATTCCCGTTGCGTGATTATTTGTTCATGTTCTTCTTACTCACGGGGACCATCTACTTAGGCGGGTCAGGCGCGGTCATCATCGGCGGACTCTATTGGCGACGAGCGACAACCCAAGGTGCCTGGGCAGCGATGACTACCGGCTGGGTGATTGCCATCACCGGCATTACCCTTCAAGTGCTCTGGCCGAAGTTTCCTGCACTTGTAGAGTTGACGCCCAAGTTCCCACTTAATGGTGCATGGCTTGCCTTGGTGGCGTATCTGTCAAGCGTGGTGGTTTATGTGGCGGTGTCACTACTCACCTGCAAGGAACCGTTCAACCTTGAGAAGATGCTCCATCGTGGTGAGTATGCATTGCCCGGTGAACAGGCATCAAAACCCGCACGCGGTTGGCGGGCACTGGGGATCACCAGCGAATTTACACTGGGTGACAAGATCATTTACTACTTCAAACTCTGTTGGACCGGCACGTGGTTTTTCCTGTTTGTCGGTATCACGCTCTGGTCACTGATCTGGGGTATCCCTGAATCGTTCTGGTCAGGTTGGTGGGGATTTAAAATCACAATCGCAGCAGTCATGGGCGTGGGGACCATCATCTGGTTTTTATGGGGAGGTATCCGCGATCTGTTGGAACTTTTCCGTACCTTAAAAACGCATCAGATTAATGAAACAGATGACGGACGTGTGGAAGAAAATGTTTCGTCAGCAAACTAAAATTAAGAGACAATTATGAAATTTATCAAGCTATCGCTACTGATCGTCTTTTTGTGCAACGCTGTTATTTTCGCAGCACCAAAGCCAAACACCATTATCGTCAACGCTGAGGACTTTCAATGTCACGCCAACTGGTGGCAGACGTCAGACAGTCGCGCGCTGGGAAGACAAATGCTTCAAGCGCGTGGCGGTGAAGGTGATGCGTTGGCTGCTGTCGACATTAAGTCCGCAGGCACGTATCAGCTTTGGACACGCGCCAAGGACTATGTGAATAATCAGCCTAAAACAAGGCGTTTTTTACTGGTCGTGGATGATGTGACCGTGGATATCGAGTCCGGCCAACATGGGCAGGAAGGTTGGAAATGGGAACATGTCGGCCAGCGGGAACTTGATGCAGGCACGCATGTGTTGGGGCTTCGGGATAGCGCAAAATTTTACGGTCGATGTGATGCAGTGTTACTCACTACCGATACCAAGCTCGATCCCAATACCATGAAGCTTGCTGCATTTAAACGTGATCTGGTCACACCATTACAGATGAAACTGACCTATCCTGATGCTCAGCAGCAAACGGTTTTGCAGATTAGCAAACAAGGCAAGACGCTTGCAACACTGCAAAACAAGCAGACGCGACTTACCTTCGTTCAAGGGCAGGATCAGCAGGGTCAGTTACTTGTCGTGCGCAAGACTGCGGTGCAGGTCAATGGGCAGTGGGTTGAGTCTCCGGTGGATAGTTCTGCGGAAAGTGTTTTCGTACTTTACCGCCCGGATGCCAAGGTGGAGTTGGGGAGTTTTTATCCATCATGGCCAGGCCAGTCTCCGGTGATTCAGATGCAGGTTGACGGCAAGCTGTATACCACACGTGGCAACAATCAGAATCCATTTGCAGCAGGCCAGCGCACGGACTTTTTGCCACGTGCGATTGAGTCGGTCAATCCTCAGACGGTGCATGTGATCTATCAATCATCGCAAGGCAAGGAGCTTGTCGCACGTTGGGAGTTGGCAGCCGATGAGTCCGAAGCGGTGGTCACTTTCAAATTAACCGCAGAGCAGTCGGGCAATTTTAGTATTGGTTTTACAGCGTTTACACCTTGGCATCGTGATGCGATTGCCTTTAACCAACTCTCGCCGATGGTGCAGTTTGTTCGTCGCGATCCTTACCCGGTGATGACGACCAGTTCCTGTTCACCTTTGCCGATGGCGATGGTGGAGCCAGTTTCGGATGCTCAATCGCAATTGACTTATGCATTAATTGCCGACCCGGATCATTTATCCAACAACTGGCCGGCAGCGCGCAATGCACGTTTGGGTTTGTCACTGCTTAACCGTCAATCCGATGTTCAGCCGACGGTGTTTGGCCCGATTCTTGGGTTTGATGATTCAAGCTTTGAGGTGGGGCAGCATGTGGTGATGACTTGTCGCGTACTGGTTCAAGGTGGTGATTGGAAAGCAGCTCAGCAGTATGCCATGCGTGAGATTTTTGAGGTTTCCGACTATCGCAAGCCGGTTGCTGCATCACTGTCCCAGGCGTATTTGAACATGGTTGATTTAATGGGTTCAAAGCAGGGCGGTTGGAGCGAGAAGCTCATGAGCTTTTACAACATTGAAAGCCCCGCGACGGTGACGCATGCTTCGCCACTTGGCATTGTGGAAGCAGCATTGCTTACCGAGAATCAGACGTTTTACAAAGAGCGTGCCTTGCCAACAATTGCGTACACGCTCTCACGCCCGTCTGCTCATTTTGCAGCAACAGTCCCCGAAGACATGCACGTGTATGTCAATGAAAAGCGCATCACGTTGACGGTACCAAGTGCATTTTATGGGGCAGCGTATTGGCAGGGATTGCACGATCTGCTTGGCCGACGTAACGCGTGGCTTGATGAGATGATCTTTGGCAAAGGCATTGTCAGCTATGCCAACAGTTATTCAACGATCCCTGTCTGGTCGGAGTTACTTGCCAACTATCGACTGCATCCGGATGCAAAGTTACTTGAACGTATCAAAACCGAAGCAGACCAATTTCTCAAAGACGAAGTCTATGCCCGTCGGACTGACCTTCAGCAGATTCGACACTTCTACAATATTTCGTTTTACCCCTACTGGTGGGACTTGCAGGACCTTTATGATCTGACCGGCGAAAAGCGTTATCTGGATGCAGCGATTGAAGGTGCCAACTTCACCATGGCCGGTCAATGGGCTCATCCCAAACCCCAGCAGCAATCACGGACGATTCACAAAGGCAACACGTTCAGCCATGCCATGCCGATGTGGTGGTTAGGTGACAAGCGTTTTCGTCTGGGCTTCCCCATTGCAGATGGTGCGATTGTTCAAAAGCAAGTCCCCGGCTGGCAAGTCAATTCATCAGGTCTTGGTTTTGAACAGCCTACGACGCTGTATGCAACGGGTAAAGGTGATGGATTGGGGATGATCCTCATGTCCGCATGGGCGCCGAATCTGCTTCGACTGTATGGCAACACAGGCAACGACCTGTATCGCAGTTACGCTCGCAACAGCATCATCGGGCGCTTTGGCAATTACCCCGGATACTACGTGCGTGGCGAGACGGATTTGTATCAGTCGCCGGACTTCCCTTACGACGGGCCGGATGTGACGAGTTTGTATTATCACCATGTCCCGCCGCATGCTGCATTCACGATGGACTATCTGGTGACGCAGGCCAATGTGCGATCGGCTGGCAAGATCCACTTCCCATGGTCGCGCCAGCAAGGTTATGTTTGGTTTACCAATCGCGTTTATGGGCAGGCTCCCGGACGTGTGTTTGGTCAAGATGGTGTCTCGCTTGCACTGACGCGTAAGCCGATCAGCATTGCTTCGCCGAACGTGGATTACTTGCTGGGTAAGAGCAGTGATGCGACATATGTGATCCTGATGAATCAATTGCACGAGGCGTTGGATGTGCCGGTGTCGGTGGATGTGACGGCGAAGCAGTTGGCGTTTGGCAAAGCGGTAGAGGTGTTGGATCACACGGGCAAGGTGGTCAGTCAGACAGTCTTGAATGCGGAGATGACAGTGGCAGTACCCGCGATGGGATTGGTGGTGTTGAAGTTGCCGCATGCGACTTCTACGCCGATGAATTTGGCGACTGCGTTACCGTTGCTTAAGCGCGGTCATCAGGTGATCCAACTTGCCAAGCCATGGAAGGAAGCGCACGCCTTTCGCATCCGCGGCCCGTTTGGGCAAGACAGTTTGTATGTTGTGTTGATGGGGCATCCGGCTGATGGCGCGCAGGCCAAGTTGATCTTCGATGACAAGTCCGCCAATCCAACACCTATGACCAGCAGCAGTTTCCCGCATGAGTTTCTGCTTTATCCTGTTGCGATGGATCAGGATTTGAAATTCCATTTGCAGTTACAGGATGCGAACAAGAAAACCATCACGACTCAGTCGATGATGATGTACGGCGGTGACGGTTTGGCAAAGCAATAGTCTGTTGTGTGTCAATGGTGATTGGTGCAATGACTGAAAACAAAAAACCGCATCAAAGTCAGATGGCTGATCTTGATGCGGTTTGGTTTTAATTGATATGACTCGACCGGAATTGACTGCATTTCAGATTGATTATTCTGTGAAGCCAAAGCTGTCGATTGCGCCATGTAAGTCGCGATGTTTATAGAAGTATCCAAACTTGCCAAGTTGCGCCACTGCGTGGCCATCCATGAACAGGACACCGGGCTTGCTTTCGTGAGCATCCAGAGAAATGGAGGTGCGTTCAGCAAAGCCATGTTGGGTAATGGCGACCGGCGAGTTATTGGTTTGCTGGACAGCATCGGCGACCCAGAGCATTTTCGACGGCTGGTCATATTCCTTGGGGGCATAGGTGATCGTCCCGTTGTCGTAACCTGAGTCCTGAATGATCGCCCCTAAACGGAAATAGGTCGGCTTGGTTGGCGAGGAGATTGTCCCGCGATAGGTGTAGGTGCGGATGTATCGCCAGTCGCCTGCAGGGCCGATCTGCCAGGTGGGTAAGGTTGGGCAAGCCAGAATCGTCGGCTGCTTGGCGATGATGTCTTTGACATAGCCTTGCTTAAATAATGCGTAGCTCCAGTAAGTGTGAGGTGAGAAGGTGCTGTAATCACCTCTTGCAGCAGGAGCCCAATCCTTGAAGTCGCCCGAATAAGCCGTCAATGCCAAGCCGGTCTGACGGATGTTTGCCAGGCATTGCATGCTCTGGGCGGCGACTCTTGCTTTTCGCAGCGAGGGCAGCAAAATCGAAATCAGGATTGAAATGATCGAGATGACCACCAACAACTCAATGAGCGTAAACGCGTGAAATCGACTTTTCATACTGGGTCTCCTGTCAGGGGTGGCCTTATCCTGTCCATCGGAGAAATTGCCGAGAGACTAAGGCTGTATTTGCATTTTCTTACCGTTCGATCCCCCTGTGCGATTGAATATTCAAAACAATATGAATCGCATTCATATTCAATCGCACTGAATTCTATGCCAAAAAAGTATTAAAGGTCAACGTTAGAGGGTAAAATTTTTGAATGTCGTTCAAAAGTTTCTTGTCGGTCACTTGACTTGTTCAATTTAGAGATGAATAATGAATACGCATTCAATGTTAACCAATAAACCCTCCATCTCGAAGTCCACCATTGGCGTTAAAGAACTTGCTGAGCATGCAGGTGTCTCCGTGGGCACGGTCAGCCGTGTGCTCAATGGCGAATCGTCCGTCTCTCCCAAGCGTCGTGATGCGGTCCAAAAAGCCATCGCAACGCTCGGTTACAAGCGGACTTCGGCGGCACAGATGCTCGCTTCACGACGTAGTCGCTCAATCACCCATACCGGCAATATCGCCATGGTCTTCGTGGGTATGAGTGAAAGCTGGCAAGGGCATCCGACCACCGCAGCGCTGATTCATGGCATGGATCAGGCTTGCAGTGACAGTTCGTTTCATCCACTCTTTGAGACCTGCACCGATGATCGACACTTGCCCCGCTGTATTGCCAACGGCAAAGTGGACGGCGTGCTCATCAAGTCCAGCAACATCGTCCCACGCTTCATGAATCAGCTGCCAGACTATCTGCCCCGCATACTGGTGGGGATGGCAGAGCCGACACTTGCCTGCACACAGGTCTTGCCGGATCACCGCGCTTCAGCATGGGTTGCTACCGAATATTTGTGGGACAAAGGTCATCGGCGAATTGCCTTTGTGAACAACGAAGACCTGCACCGGATTTTCATCTGTCGCTATCAAGCCTATGAGCAGTTGCTCCGATCCCGTCGCGCGTTTGATCCTGCGTTGGTGGTGATGAAGCAAAACGAAGAGCGTGGTTTTGAACCGCAGATCAATTTCCCGGACATGACTTATGCAGTGGATCAGCTTTGGGCGCTTAAGCAGCCACCGACTGCGATTGTTGCAGCCAATGACTGGATGGCTGCCGGTCTCTATCAAGCGTTCAAAAAACGAGGTATCCAGGTCGGACGCGATGTGAGTATTGTCGGATTCGATAATGTGCTGTCGGTCTGTTGCATGCTTGAGCCTGCGTTAACCAGTTACCAGATTCCCCTTGAGGATGTCTCCCGTCATGCCACGCGTCAATTGATGAATCTCATCGAAAACCCAGCCGAAAAACTCAATCACAGTACGCAGATGCTTTCGGGTCAACTCATCGAACGCGACTCGGTGGTGGATTTGAATTCAACGTTGTCGCACATTTAAATGACATCAATTATTTCGACACATCGGTTATCATGATGAAACCGTTGTGGTCACATCTATTCATAATTGATCAGGAGATACAGATATGAAATGCATGCAATATTGTTTAGCCATTGTCGGACTCATCACTGCGGTAGCCTTTGCTGCAACCAACTCCTCGCCAATTAACGACAGCTTCACCGATGCTGCTAATTGGGACATGAATCCCATGTGGAAACTCACCGACGCCGGCAAGATGATGGGCACCAGCAAGGTTCGGTCCATCCTCGAATTGAAAAATAAAATCCAGACCAAGGACGTGACCTTTGAAGCGCAAATCACCCCGCTGGAAGCTCAAACCCAAGGTTGGAAAACCTGTGGCATCGGCATTTATACCGACAATAAAAACTACTGGGCGTTGAACCTTGTTGAAAGACCGGATGAAAGCAACAAGACGCATTTTGTCGAATTAAAAGAAATGAAAGATGGCAAGTGGGGAATTGATGAGAAGCACAACAAAGTCATCCTCCATAAAAGTGGTTTCGACTGGCAATACAACACCACTTACTCCATGAAGCTGACGCTCAACGCGACCCATATCATCGGTTCGGTGGCCGATGAGGCGGGCAAGGAAGTCGCCTCATTCAAGGTTCAATTCATCGGTGATACGCCACCAGCAGGAAGCCCCATTCTCCGCATCACCAGTATCCAGTGTGAATACGACAATGCAGTGATCGACTGGAAATAAAGCCTCTGCTAGTCATGTTTTTCGACACACATATATGAATAGGATCGAACCAGTATGATTCACTGAAGTCTGATTTTTGGATAAGACTTGTGCTGAGATGTCGGTATGTGGTTGTGATGTCTAGTGGTGATGTCTGTGGTTATGACAGTTTGGTTTTTGCTTGCCAGGGAGCTTCGCCCCCCGGACCCCTTGTCGAGGTCGGAGCGAGTCTGTAATGTTGTCACTTGTGTTGCATGTAAATGATTGTCGGAAATTTGAGTTGGGATGCTATCCCAAACCCTGCCAGCGT